>ENA-OQDE01000145-OQDE01000145.1-human-gut-metagenome-genome-assembly--contig:-NODE-145-length-45022-cov-6.626306_pt1 | contig 45022 bp, 46 predicted proteins | sample MGYA00242768_ERZ504595 | MGnify/ENA primary metagenome ERZ504595 (study PRJEB26092, sample SAMD00036307) | human gut metagenome | host: Homo sapiens | study: EMG produced TPA metagenomics assembly of...
GTATTTTCTCGTGCGGCGGTCAATCTGGCGTTGCGCCTCCTTTCCGAGACCTTTCAGGTCAGGAGTACGCAAACCGTTCTGTTCCGGTGCGACACCATGCTCATACTCGATATCTTTGGCGACGACCTGACGGTTTATACGCTCATTGACGACGGCCTCCTGCTGGGTGCGGATGAAACGTTTTTCGGCTTCCGTCTGCTCCTGCTGGGCACGGTGGATCATCAGCGGGAACGAGGCCACACACTCGAAACGCATCGCACCGCCCTTGTCCTTGTAAAGCAACCGTACGCTGCTCATGTCATAGGGATCGTACTGGACATAGAACTTCTTGTAGGTATTACGCCGGCGCCATTCCAGGTCAGGCTCACCGGGAGCGGAGAAAACCTCGTAAGGGTATTTCTTTCCCTGTACCGTGATCTCGATACCGCTGGCGGTGAACAGCGACGGTTTATCGGTTGTGTACCAGAACATCTCCACCATATCAGGAACGCTGACCGGATCGGTGGCCTCGTTCACGCTGGTATTGTACATCTCAATACGGGGGATGCCAGTAGCCGGGTGCTTCATTGAGTTCCACTGCTCACGGGCGGCGGCATACTGTTCCTTCAGTTCCTCCAATGTGGGAAGGGAGTCGATGTTCGCGTTGATGAATTCCAAATTCGGACGGCTTGTATCTCTCTTTGCCGTAATATTCTGCCCGGTGAAACCGAAACGTTTCTTCAATACCTGGCTCTGGAAGCGGTAGAAAATGTTCTCAATCGTCTTAGATTCGCCATTATACGGAGCTGTCGGGCGGTGGATACGGCTGATCTTCGAGAAAAGACCCAGCGCCGCGTTCTTCTTATGACCGCCCTGGTTGTCGCACACGATCTCGTAGGGTTTGTACCGGCTCGTTTGGATAGCCATGCGGAAAGCATGATACTGGGCGATATAGTCCTCATTGTCGCTGATGTAATAACCGAGCAGAACTTCACTATAGGCATCCACCACCTCGTACACGCTTGTAGTACACTTGTTTCCGTTCTCGTCACGATAGTAGAGGTTCAGCTTCGTGCCGTCGCCATACCAGAGGCTGTCACGACGGCTCGGAAGGATGGTCCGGTGCTTGCGGTCATAACGCTGGTGTGCCTTCATTTCCCCATAAACGGCATCGTACCACAGAGGTTCGACATGCGGGCTGTTGAACCATTCGCGGAGGCTGCGGGGACTCTTCAGGGGCTTCCAGCCACGTTCCGGAGCGACACGGTTGTACTCCTCGAAGATCTCCATGTCAGTATAAACCGGAACGCGGCTGCGTTTCAATGCAACAAGGTAACGCCCGCCGTCCTCCTCGATCTTCAGCGTGTTGCTGTTGCCGTATTTACCGCTCACAAGCACACCGTAGTTGTCGGGACGGAACTTGTTTATCAGGGCTTTCAAACGCCCCACACTGCCCGGAAGGCTGTGCCCGTACACCGGACGCCATTCCTCACTCGTGACAAGCAGAAGTTCCCAAAGGTTACGGCGGAAACCGGTCAGCTTGTTATTGGATGAACTCAAGCGTTTGAACTCTTCCATCAGCGCGTTCAGTACCGAAGCATTCCAGGTGTATTCCTTCTTCACATCCACGGGAAGAGCGACTATCTCACCGTTCTTGTCGTAGCGGTACTCCTCAAAAAAGCGCTCGGCCTTCTCGTCTTTCTTCACTATGTTACGAATCATTTCCTGTCTCATTTGCTGTTCAGGTTCTCCTTTGAGAAGAACCCAACGTCGTTTATACTTTTCGGGAAGGGAGGAATAGGCATACAGAGCCGGATTATTTTCACCACCGCCACGGGAAACGACATCCAGTTTTTCTCGGGACAGCTGGCTATTCAAAGTGCCTTTGGGCATTATATCCAGCAACTCTTTGTAAGTTACACACAATATATTATCAAAGTATTCCATCTCCCAGCTTGATTATCAATCCTCTAAATCATTCAAAGGGACATGCTTCTTCAGCAGCCGCACGGAGATCCCGAAATTCAACACTACGAGAAGTTCCAGCAGCGGATTAATAAAAAAATAGAGAGCAGGATCCCGAAACTCATACAGAAGTAAAGCACGCAAAAGCGCTGTTTTCGTTTCAGACGAGCAAACCAGTGTAGCTGGTCGCTGAACAATGTCATCAAATCATTTTTCATGGCTACTTGTATTTTGAGGATTACCACCTACTTTGGATCCACCGCGCTCAATGGCGAGCTTACGAATGGAACGGGCCAGTTTGCTGTTCTTACGGAAGGCAAGCGCATGACTCACCATCACGTTTGTACAGCCCATCAGTCGGCAATTTTATTCACCTCACCGTATTCTACAACTATTCGTTCTTTCATACTATCTAATATTTAAATTATCGTAGTGGGCAGTCGCGGATTCGAACCGCGGACCATAACCTCTCCATTATAGGAGTTTAGTTTGTTCTACCAGCTGAACTAACTGCCCGAGAAAATTATTAAAGCTTCTTTATCGCATCCTCCGGAACACATATTACAGTCCAAACCTGACCATTTTTCATATAATCGATATTATATTCCCGCACGAACGTACAAATGTTATAATCCCAGTCACGAACTATACCATCAATGATCTCACCATTTCTCTTGGTGATTCTCACACTTTGTCCCTTTTTAAATTTTGCTTCCATTTTGCTTCTTTTCAAATTCTCATTGTTACCTCAAGCCTTTTTTGTAGCTTTGGGGCGTGTTTAAACTTTAATCACGTGGCAAATATAGTCTAAGTTTCTTAGACAACAAAGTGTTAATCCAAATAATTTAGATTTATGAGTATTTTTTCTAAGAATCTTAGATATTTAAGGGAGAGTAGGGGACTTAAATTAGATGAATTTGAGTTTCTGGGCATCAAAAAAGGTACAATGTCAAACTATGAACTGGGTAATACAGAACCTAAATTGAGTTTGTTATGTGAAATATCTAAGTTTTTTAGAATATCAATCGACGACTTTCTTTTAAAAGATATAGAAGCCGAAAAAATTACACCAGTAGTAACGGAAACAGCTCCTCCAGAAACAGCTAACAATAATTTTAGGGAGCTTCTGGATGTTTTAAGGGAAAAAGACTCCACCATTCGAGAAATGGCAGAGGAAATAGGGATGCTCAAACAGACAATTACACAACTTAAACAGGACAAGTCGGGGCGTGTTTCGGATGCAAGCGATTCTACGGTTGCCAATGCCATCTAAAACGTGTTTTATGGGGAAAGGGAGGTAAAAACAGTTAAATCACTATTTTACAGCAGAATATATAAAAATACAGGGGAGTAAATAAATATTATCTATATACAATTTACCCCCTACAATATTATAAAAACCGATGAATACCAAATAAAAAAAAGATATTTCCCCGTTTTATTAGAATAAAATAGGCACAAAAATGAATAACCAAATGAATAAGCAATCAAAACATTTCGTTTTTGTAATAGCTTAAATGAATAACCAAATGAATAAGCAAGTGAATAACCTTTCCACTTTTTAAGACGTTCAAAGCGTTCAAACGGATAAATACAGCTTTCCATCATAGTTTGACACTTATAAGGGCAAAAAAAGCCGCTTTTGCGGCTTTTAATTGCGTTCTAAGGCATTTTATCCCTTTCTGGTACATGTTATCAAGCGAGACTGAATAATCATTGCACGTTTCGTGTATTTGGCAATGTCATCAACCAGTCCAGCATGTAAAAGACTACTCTTAGTGATTCCGACCTGTTTCTCCGTCAGAGTTTCAAAAATGGCCGATATACTACCAAAGTAGATGTTCTTTTTCTCAAAAATCAAATGTACATGGATAACTTTACTCATGATATACGGTATTTATTTCACTGCAAATATACCAAATATCAGCTATATGGAATAATTTCAATGAATAAAAATAGGAGAGAAGCGAAGCGCTCCCCTACTCCACTTGCATAAATTACACCATTTGGTTATCTTTGTATATGGAAGTATGGCCTGGGCAAAGAATCGGAGTAAAATAATACCATACTGCCTGAATTCTCCCCTACCCCACTCCTAATGTAAAGAGATTCATTTGAACGGCGTTCAAACAAGGTTCAAATGTAAGCTCGATGTAAAGCGATGTAAACGCTTCGTTTTTCCACCCAGCTCACTCCTACCCCGTTCTAACGCTTTGAAAACCAAAGCAATCAGATATTTTCAGACCGACCGAACTTTGACACGCATCGTTTCTCCCCCCTTACATCCCGCTCTCCTTTTTCCAAATACACTACTCAACTTTAATACTCTTTACCGGATTCTCATTAGCAATACGCCAAGCTCTAACAACGACACACACCACTATCAGAGCGATAATCACCAATGCTGTTCCGACAAAATACAACGCATTCATATCTATCGTTTCGGCAAATTGATCCAACCAAGCCTTTCCTGTAAAGTACGATACTACAATTCCCATCAAGACCGATGGGACAGCAACATATAATATATCACGGGACAGCAACCGAAGAATAGTCGAAGCTTCAGCACCATTCACCTTACGGATAGCTATTTCCTTACTGCGACGTTGTGTTTCATCATTCACATAGCCTATCAACCCCATAACAACAATAAGCAAAATAAAAGTAGAAGTAATCCATACAGAATTACGAAAACGATATACATTGCGATAGATTTCCTTCAGCATGGTATCTATCGGAATAAATTCCAATGCCTTAGTGGAATGCACCTGCTCCATGTATTCGTTCAGCTTTTTCAAACTCTCATCGTATGGCTGTTTTAAACGTACATCAAAAGTGTGACTGGTATTATGACTATAAACCAAAGCCACGGGAAACTGCTTATAAAGAAAAGACGTATTGCGCACATTACGGAATACACCAACAATGGTTCCGGCTTTATCAAAATCATTCAACCGTTTGCCTACTGCCCCATCTGTCCATTTCATCAGCCGCACTACTTCTTCGTTGACCAATACATCTCCCTCATTCTGCATATCTTTCCCTTCAATAATAGTAATCCCCATGGTTTCAGCATAATTCTTATCACAAGGATTATACATCAAGGTTTCTATTCGCTTGCCACTATTATCAATCAGCCCACGAGTCCAATATTCTCCCAGAACACCATGCATAGAACGGGTGGCATTTTCCACCATGGGTTGACGACGAAGATCGTTAACCATATTCTCTGCTTCTTCGGGTGACATCCATGTTTCCGCCTCCACCAATCCTGGAGTACGGATACCCATATCACTATTAATCAGATGATGATACTGCATCAAAGATACTAACAAAATCCCCATCACAAAAGATACCCCCATAAATTGTACAAATAAAAGAGAACGCTTCCACCCCTTTTTCCCATCTGTGTAACGACGAAAAACTTGAGTGACAGGAATGCGTGAAAACAATCTTCCCGGCAGCACTCCGGCTACTATGAACAGTACAAAAACAATGAGCATCGGAACCCATAAAGTTTCCAATGTAAAGAGTGAGGATAACTGCACCGAAAGTAAATCTTCTATCAGATCTTTGGTATTGAAAATAATAAAGAGGGCCACTATAACGGACATCAATACCACAATCCCCGTCTCAAAAAGGAACATACTGAAAATATTGATTGCACTGGCACCACTACACTTATGCACACCTATACTTTTTGCCCTGCGGCTCATGGTAGCAATAGCTACTAATACATAGTTCATGATTGCCACAAAAAATATGGCAAAGCCCAAAAAACCATAAATGTAAAGGCGAGTGCGGGTATTTGAGTCATCCAGATGAATTTCGGGCAATGGCTGTGCATCATAAAAATTTCTCCATTCATCATCAGCAGAATCAGGATAATATTTTTGCATAGCCTTGTATATCTGACGATTGATTTCTTCCCTGTCCACCCCATCGCGCAAACGGAGAATAGTATAATAAATGTCATTACGCCCCCATGTTCCACCCCCTATATAACCACCTCCGGCATAAATGGGAGCTACAAAATCAAAATGATAGGCCGTATTTTCCGGAGTATCCTGATAAACACCACGGACTGTCAGTTCATGCTGTTTATCCAAAGATAATTTTGTCCCACAGGATCCTGTCCACCAAAGACATCACGAACAAAAGTTTCAGAAACGAATATGCTCCCTGCCCTTTGCAATTCCTCAGGATTCCCTTTCAATACTTTGATGCCGAAAGTACGGAAATAGCAAGTATCTACATAAGCGTAGTTTACGTCTTTCAGCTTATGACCATCCTTGAATACATTTAATGTCTCAAAATTGAAAATGACTGTAGCATTTTCAATCCATTGTGACAAATCACTGCGGAATGCTTCTGCCATCGGAGCAAACAAGCTATCATCATATCCTTCTCCTTTCTCTCCAGTCTTTACATTCTCTCCTCCTCCACGTACCAACACCAATCGGTCGGCATCAGGGTAACATTTTTCATAATTGAGTTCAAATGCTATTTGTGAAAAAAGCAGAACACCAATAGTCAAGCCTAATGAAAGCGATATGACTTTTGTCACATTGCTTCCACGGCCGTGTAATGTCGATTGTATTGCATAATAGATTTGTTTCATTACAACCACCCTTTCATTATTATTCTTTAATGTTCGCCACTACACTACCGTCAAACAAATGAATGACACGATGAGCAAATCCGGCATCATGCTGAGAGTGAGTTACCATGACAATACTAGTCCCCTCCTTGTTAAGTTCGGTCAATAGATTCATTACTTCAGCACCGTTCTTTGAGTCCAAATTACCGGTAGGCTCATCGGCGAGGATCAATTTAGGGTTAGTAACCACAGCACGGGCAATAGCCACACGCTGTTGTTGACCGCCGGAAAGCTGTTGCGGGAAATGCTTGGCACGATGACTCAAGTTCATTCGCTTTAAAATTTCCAGAACACGCTCCTTACGTTCACTGGCCTTGATTCCAAGATAAGTCAACGGTAATTCCACATTTTCAAAAACATTCAGTTCGTCTATCAGATTAAAACTTTGAAATACAAAACCTATTACACCTTTACGCAGGCGGGTGCGTTCTTTTTCTTTCAGATTGGCTACTTCGTTGCCCAGCAACTTGTAACTGCCTTCAGTAGGATTGTCCAGCAGACCAAGGATATTCAATAAGGTGGATTTTCCACAACCTGATGGTCCCATAATAGCTACAAACTCTCCTTCTTTCACCTCTATGTTTACATGATTCAACGCAATTGTTTCTACTTCTGAAGTACGAAATACCTTACTTAAATTTTCAATCTGTATCATAATAATAAATTTTAATTGTTTGTTCTATTGATCTTTATTCTGATTTAATACTCTTTACTGGATTCTCATTGGCAATGCGCCATGTTTTGGAAATGACACAACTGACAATCAATATCAAGACCACGATAGCTACACATACATAATAAGGAACAAGCGAACCTACAGTCACAGCAAACTGTTCCATCCATAAACCACCTACATACCATGCCCCTAGTGTACCTGCGACTACAGCCGGGAAAGAAATCCAAAGAACATCTTGCACCAACATTTCCAATATCGCAAATGACTCAGCTCCATTCACTTTACGAATAGCAATTTCTTTCGAACGTCGCTGTAATTCATCATTAATATAGCCTATCAGTCCCATCAAAGTAATAAACAAAATGGCAATTGCCGCCAATAAAGTCGCATTACGAAATACACGAACGGAATTATAACTATCCGCCATTTTTTGTTCCAAGCTTTCAAAGCCGACTGTTTGATTAGGAAAAGCTTCGGCAGCATCACGCTTCAGTTTCTGAAGATTCTCACCAAAGGGTTCCTTCAGACGGAGATAAACAAGATCAGCCAAATCTTTGGGATGATGATGCAAGACAAACGGTTTCAGCTCTGAGTAGAATCCGCCAATATTAAAATCTTTAATCACACCTACTATTTTGACACGGCCTTCTTCTGTCTGTATACTCTTACCTAAAACATCTTTTCCCCAATGCATTCTCCGTACAAATTCCTCATTCACTGCCACCTCACCGGATTCACGAGGCACACGCCCTTGCTGTATGACCATTCCCATAAAAGCTACATAATTCTCCTGAGTAAAATCATAACGGCTGGAAAAAAGACTCGTTCCTTTCTCATCCGGTATCATCTGCCCGCTATATCCATTAGACGGATAGCTAGTTGCCGAAGTCAATGCTTCCACGTATGGAAGCCCCTCATAAAAGTGACGGGCAGCAAGCCGGGCTTTAGCATCCGGTGCATTATTAACGCCAATCACTACCCGCTCAGGATTATAACCCGGATCTTTATTAATAACATAATGATACTGGAGCATCACTACACACATCAATCCACATATAAAAGCCACTCCCGCAAATTGGATAAACAATAACGGACGTTCCATCCTTTCTTACCCTCTGTATAACGCCGGAAAACCTGTGTGACCGGTATCTTTGAAAAAATTCGTCCCGGCAGCACACCACCAATGAGGAATAAGACAGCAGTCACTCCAAAAGGCACCCAAATACGTTCCACCGCAAAAAGAGACTCCAGTTTAGCAGCTGTAGTATCTTCCACAAATTCCCGGAAATTAAACATTAAAAAAACCATCAAAAACAATGAAAGCAAAATAATAATACCGGTTTCCCACATAAACATACCAAAAACAGTACCCGTTCCCGCTCCGCTGCATTTATGAACACCAATACTTTTGGCACGCCGGCTCAATGAAGAAATAGAAATCAACACATAATTCAATGTCGTGATAAACAAAATAGATATACCTAAAATAAGCATAATATTACGCATTCTTTTCACTTCATCATATCCACGGTACGTATCCCGAACAGGTTTTGCCATGACAGTGATTCCCAACTTATCACTTCTGGGAATATGTTGCTGTACTACCATATCAATACGCTTGTTCAATTCATCCAAATCAATATCCTGCTTCAACCGGATATATTCTTTCCAGCTGTCCCCACCGTTCCATGAATAATTTCCTATCCGGCGGCTCCAGATAGAAGGCAAGGAAATGACAGCCTTCGGTCGCATAGTACAATTCTCAGGTAAAGCAGCATACGTTCCTTTGACTGTCAACTCAATTTCCTTATTGAAACTAATTATTTTACCAATCGGGTTCTCACCGCCAAACATTTTATCCGCCAAATCTTTACTCAGGAAAATTACATCTTTTTGCTGCAATTCACGTACCGGATCACCACTCAAGACCTCAATACCCATTGTCTGAAAAAACAATGAATCAGCAGCAACTTTAAAATCATCAAAGCGGACACTCCCGTTATAAATAGGTGCCGAAACCGGCCACGAGCCTGTACTTGCCGCCGATTCCACAATTTCCGGCATTGCATCCAGTATGCCTCCGGCAGCTGCACCGATAATGAACTCACTCGGAGGAAAAGGCTCTCCATTTACTGTCCATATATTCCACAATTGGTATAATTTATCATGATCCTTAAAACAAGTATCAAAACTCTGCTCATACACAACTCTTGAGAAAAGCAGAATACTCATAGTCAGGCCCAAGCCTAACGAAACGACTTTTATAATATTAGCTCCACATCCATGTATCAAAGCCTGAATGACATAATAAATCTGTTTCATATTTCGTGTTTTTAATTATTATTATTTTAAAAGAGAGAAGTCCCGTTTCACAACGTTACTTCCCATAAAGTGTATAAGAAACTAAAGTTTCTATAATTCGTTCTCTATAATATAAATGCCAAAACCGTGCCACGCAAACAAACAACTGATTAACAACACATTGCAAAATAACAAAAAGAAACAGTCTGTCTAATTATTAGACAATGATGTATGATAATTAGACAGACTATGAAAACAAACAAATAGTTCTACGCTTCAAACTTATTGGAATTTGCCTTATTTTACTATCTTTGCATTATCACCTATATAAAACAAATTATTATGAAACACATTCTTTTGGCAGCCTGTGCGGTTGCCATATTAAGCGGTTGCGGTTCGCAAGGGAAACAGGCAGCCCCTACCGAAAATCCATTCCTTTCAGAGTACACAACTCCCTTCCAGGTTCCTCCTTTCGACCAAATCAAGATGGAACATTACAAACCCGCCTTTTTGCAGGGCATGGAAGAACAACAGAAAGAGATTGACGCTATAGTGAACAACCCCGAACCCGCCACTTTCCAGAATACCATTGCAGCACTGGATCAAAGCGGAGCGTTACTTCGTAAAGTCAGCACCGTATTCTACGGACTGAAAAGCGCCAATACCAATGATGAAATGGACGCACTGAGCCGTGAACTCTCTCCACTACAATCAAAACACAGTGATGACATCGCCTTAAATGAAAAACTTTTTGCACGCATCAAAGCTGTCTATGAAAATCCCGGCGATTTGGACAAAGAGCAAAAGAAGTTGTTGGAAGAAACCTATAAAGATTTTGTACGTGGAGGTGCCAACCTGGATGCCGAAAGTCAAAAAAAACTGCGTGAATTAAATAGTGAGATTTCCATGTTACAGCTCACCTTCGGCCAAAATATGCAGAAGGAAACCAATGCTTTCCAATTGATCGTGGACAAAGAAGAAGACTTAGCCGGATTACCCCAAAACCTGATTGCCAGTGCTGCCGAAACAGCTAAAGAAGCAGGCATGGAAGGCAAATGGATTTTCACCCTGCATAATCCCAGCGTCATGCCTTTTCTGCAATATGCCGATAACCGAGACCTGCGCGAAAAGATATTCAAAGGATACATTAACAGAGGAAATAACGGAAATGAATACGACAACAAGGAAGTGGTGCGCAAACTGCTCAAGGCCCGTCTGGAAAAAGCCAAGCTGATGGGATATGAAAACTATGCTTCCTTTGCACTGGAAGAACGTATGGCAAAAACACCGGATGCCGTATATAAATTATTAGATCAGATTTGGACACCTACTCTGTCCAAAGCCAAAGAAGAACTGGCAGATATCAATGCCGAAATAAAGAAAGACGGAAAAACCTTCACAGCTGAAGGTTGGGACTGGCGTTATTATGCAGACCGAGCCAAGAAAGCCAAATTCGACTTGGATGAAAATCAGGTACGTCCTTATCTGAAACTGGAAAACGTACGTGACGGTGTGTTCTATGTTGCCAACAAACTGTACGGTATCACTTTCACCCAGCTGGACAATCTTCCCCTCCCTCATCCCGATGCACAGGCATTCGAATGTAAGGACAAAGACGGTTCTCATCTAGGTGTACTCTATATGGACTTCTTTCCGCGTGCCAGCAAGAAAGGTGGCGCATGGTGCGGAAGCTATCGTTCACAGACCTACAAGGACGGCAAGAAAGTGGCTCCTGTAGTAACCGTGGTATGCAACTTACCAAACCGGCAGCCGGACAACCCGCTTTGCTCAGTGCAGACGAAGCGAATACCTTGTTCCACGAATTCGGACACGCTTTACATAATCTTTTCAAAGATGTACATTATTATGGTGTGGCTAGTGTTCCGCGTGATTTTGTAGAACTGCCGTCACAGATAGATGAGCATTGGCTTTTGAACCGGAGGTATTGAATGTATATGCCAAACATTATCAGACAGATGAAGTTATTCCTGCCGGACTGGTTGAAAAAATGGACAAGAGTGGCAAATACGGACAAGGCTTCGCTACGGCTGAATATTTAGCTGCTTCCCTGCTGGATATGGATTATCATGTATTAAAAGAAATTCCCGATGATATGGACGTTATGCAGTTCGAAGCAGAAACATTAGGTAAGCGCGGATTGCTGAAACAAATTCCGTCACGCTATCGCACCACTTATTTCAACCACACCATGGGTGGTGGATATACTGCCGGTTACTATAGTTATATTTGGGCAGAAGTGCTGGATTGTGACGCATACGAGGCATACAAGGAAACAGGCGATATCTTTAATCAAGAAGTAGCAGGAAAGTTCCGCAAATATATCCTCACTCCCGGCTGCATTGACGATGCAATGGACATGTATGTCAATTTCCGTGGCAAAGAACCTGGTATTGATCCCTTGTTGAAGAACAGAGGACTAAAATAACCCTCTAACCCTAAATAGAATTCCTCCCCCTGCAAAAGACAAATGATTGTGACTCTTGCAGTGAGGATTCTCATTTTGTAGTATGATTGCGGATAGTTCTTTTTATTTTTTGTTCCAAAGCAAGAAATAATCCTCAGAGAAAGCGTACCTTTGTGCCTGTCAAATCAAAAATTAAATTATGAATCAACCTATTGCTATAAACACCACAAGAAAACATGTGGTATGGCTGGATGTCGTTCGTTTGGTAGCCATGTTCACCATAGTTTGCTGCCATAGTGCAGACCCGTTCAACTTTTACCCCGGCGAACCGCCAGCCAACATTGATGAAATCAAATTCTGGGGAGCCGCCTACGGAGCCTTTCTCCGTCCGTGTGTTCCACTGTTTGTCATGATTACAGGAGCATTGCTGCTCCCCGTACGTGGCGAAATATCCGCTTTCTACAAAAAAAGAATCAGCCGTGTATTCTGGCCGTTCCTTATCTGGAGTGTCATTTATAATTTATTTCCCTGGTTTACAGGATTGTTGGGACTTAATCCTGAAATAATCCTTGACTTTTTCCCTTATAGCGGTGAAGAAGCCGCCCGTCAGTCACTCAACGTATCATTGGGTTATATAGCAGAAATGCCTCTCAATTTCTCTTTATTAGACGTACATATGTGGTATATCTATCTGCTTATCGGATTATATCTATACCTTCCTATTTTCTCCGCATGGGTAGAAAAGGCCTCGGAGAAAGCCAAACTATGGTTTCTTGTCGCATGGGGAATAACTGGTTTGTTACCTTATTATTATCAGTTCGTATCCCCATACATTTGGGGAGGCTGTGCGTGGAACTCATTCAATATGTTCTATTATTTTGCCGGATTCAACGGGTACTTGCTATTGGGACACTATCTGCGCAACCACGACTGGTCATGGAGTAAGACACTGTCAGTCTGTATCCCCATGTTTCTGGCAGGTTACATGGTCACATTCTTCGGTTTCCGCCACATGACCGCATTACCACAATGCACTGATGAAATGTTAGAACTGTTCTTCACCTATAATTCTTTGAATGTGATTATGATGACTATCCCCTTCTTCCTCATAGCCAAGAAAGTAAAAGTACGCTCAGAACTGATCCAGCGTATGCTGGCAAACTTGACCGTATGTGGTTTTGGCATCTATATGATACATTATTTTTTCACAGGTCCGGGTGTAGTCCTGATGCGCAATATCGGTGTTCCCGTGCCTTTACAAATTCCCGCTGCCGCAATCGTGGCGTTTGGCGTATCGTGGCTGCTTGTGGTATTCATTCGTAAAATAAGCGGCAAGAATGCTAAATACATTGTAGGATAATAAAAACAGGACATACAAATATCGTTATATAAGAATAGCCGGAACTACTTTTTCCAAGTGATTCCGGCTATTCTTATAATGCTTCATCCACTAGAAATCAAGTCAGTTATTTAAGATGTAATTTAAAGAATATACCTCCGCTAAAAAATTTACCGTTATTCAGTTCAGCAATAAGATTGATATGGTCTTTCCATATTGAATAAGTTCCACCCACATTCACAGTATAAGTTGCTGTATGCAGATCTTCCGCATGTCCGGGACACACTTCCGCCATCAGATTAAATCCATTCAGAGCTTTCTGCCAGAAACCTTCGCCCTTCATGCCAAAATGAAAGTTTACCCCTGCAGCAGGACGGCTATAATGCACATCACTCATAGCTTTACCGATAACCCAAGCTACATGAACCCCCACTGTACCTATTCCACTAAATTCAACATGTTTCGTTGCCGCCAGATAATAACGTGTCAAGTAATTGTGGTTTCCGCTACCACCGCCCCCCAATCTATGTCTCCACCTCCATTTGAAGAATGGCTTCCCGGATCATTCGCACCAATCACTACCTGAGGCGTCCAAGCTTCCACCAGCCTTCTTTCCATGCCCTCAACCGGAAATGAAACGATCTGTCCTGATTGGTAAACCTGCCCCAAGTTTGCTGAGGCCAATAAGAAGAACCATGTATCCCCTTTACCAACGTACAAGTATATGCTACTTCCAGCCAAGGAAACAAAGTACAATTTATATAATAGTTATAGGTATAGGATGATATTCACTTCTCACCCAATATCGGGAAAGTATATTTACATCCAGCATATTTCCTCCCAGCATAACGGTTTTATCTTTCTGCATAACGGCAGTAGGTGCATGAAGTAGTCCTGTAGTACCATAAAAAGCCTGCCCTTTGATAACATTCATTCCTCCAAAGAGTCCCCCCAGAAATATTAGAGTTCTTAATTTCACTATTCTATGAATTTTAATTTATATTTGCAGCATGAAACAGATGTATTAAAAATACTCGGAAAAATTATTCCTACTGCTATCTTCGTCCTGTTGTTGCCATTCTCCATTATTTACATGGCAATAAGCAAAGTCTGCTCTTTCATCCGAAAATTCTTTCCCCGATAAAGCGTACCGGAAACAAGAATGCAGCTTGCAGATATCTTGTACGTGTATGTTTCTCTTTATACATTCTATAAACGAAACGCAAATTCATCTTATCAACCAGTTCGGATAATAGTGCATCCTATTCATTGCCGTTTGGTGAACAAAGCCACCACACGTAAAGCCGATGCCTTGGTAACCCATCTTTTTTACCTTAAGCAGAAACTTTTCCTGCATCAAGGCCCCCATACCTACTATCAGAAAATCCGGATTTAATTCGACTATATGAGAAGCTTCCTTATTCATTTCAGCATCCGAAGAGAAATATCCGTTCCTGAACCCTGCAATGCGTAACTCCGGATACTGCTCTTGAAATATCCTCACAGAACACTCCACTTGTTCTTGACCCGAGGCTACGATATAGAGCGTTTTACGGCTTTCCATGAGATAATTCAACAATTCGGGAGCAAGGGAGGTCATATCAAAGCTACGTCTGGTCACTCGCTTTCCGTATACTAATCTTATGGCAGAAACCAGTAAAGAGCCATCGGCAAAAATACCATCGAATTGTTCAAATAAAGATTTGTTTTCTAAAGCTATGAGATAAGATACGGGGTTGAGAAAGGTGTAAATTCTGTTTTTCTGAGTAACCAAATGTAAAAACAGCAATTTATCTGTTTGTATGATTTTATTAAGCAATAGAGGGAGCATAAATTAAATGATAATTTATTTTTATGGAAGTTTATAATACTTCTTCAAACAGATTATACCACCTTGTAATAACAGAATCAATTGTAAAACATTTCGCCTTACACATGGCTTCCTTTGCCATTTCTTTTCTTAATTTTTCATTCTCGATTAGCAAGCTGATGCAGTCAATTGTTTTTTGACTATTATAAGGTATCGGAGTTATTAAGCCAGACTTTCCATTGTCTATGATGTCATATATAGCTTCATAACTTCCATACACAACTGGGACCACTCCATAACTCATACTTTCAATAACTACTAATCCAAACCCTTCTAAATCAGAAGTCAATAAAAATATAGAAGCTTCCTTATAATGTTGTATGGGAGGAGATACTTGAAAGCCTTTGAAACAAACACGTTGAATATCATATCTTCTAATATATTCTTCCAATGTACTTTTATAAGGGCCTTCTCCCACCAAAACAAGTTCCCAATCAACATATTTTTCATAAAGAACTTTCCAAGCTTCCACTATTCTATTTACTCGTTTATTTTCATAATCCATTCTTCCTACATATAACAGCTGCTTCTTCTTCTGTTTTAACTCCCATTCTTCAAAATACACAGGAATAGTAACAGGATTGCCTATTGCTATAATATTCTCAGTTCTCTTTATATGTGCATAATCACTTAACGGCTTGATAAAATGAGATGAAAGAAGAACATATTTTTCACAATGGCTACAATTATAACGAATGCTAGCTTTTACCAACTCTTCTTTTAGATACATTATAGCATGATATATGTATTTCAAAAAAGGGTTATAAACTGTTTCACATTTATCACGTGCCTTAATAATTAATTTAGACGTATTTGGAGCGCCATGTAATACCGAAATCAATTTACATGATGTTCTTTTTATAGCCACTCTACACAGCAATGTTGACATAAAAGGAAGTCCCCACTGATTAATTATAATATCAATTTTTTCATTTATAATTAATCGATGTAACTTCCTCATATTTTTTATAGAACAAACAGGATAGTCTAATTTGACAAGCTTTACATCTGGTAGTAATTGACAAGCTAGTTCAATATGCGGTTGTTCTATTGAAGCTATGATAACACCATGTCCATCCTTTATAAAACGATTGGCAAGTACAGTTGTCACTACCTCAACACCACCATAATTAGGATAAACACGATAAAAAAACAATATATTCATATTACCATTCTCTTTATTACTGTAATAATGAAGCTAGAAATGCAATTTGTTTGTCCTGCATTTCTTTTAATCCTTCTATGCTGACAAGTCTTTCCCTTACATCAGGAATTTTCGCATTTTCAAACAAGGCTATCCTAGGACTATTGCTAAACAATCTTGCTTTATTTCCAAATGCCAAAGTAGGGATACAAGCATGTACTCTATCAGAATAAACTTCTGAAGCATTCCGGTAAAGGAGTAAATAATCCATTGGATTATCAGATACTATCACTCCATTTTTTACTAACTTACTAACTTTTGTATAAGGAAAAGGCTTATGATAAGAATAAACAATATTCTTTTCTTTAAAAATATTTTTCAGTTCTTCTTTTATCCTATAATGCTTAGGTTCTTCAATATTCAATACTACATACGGTGTTAAATCAGTATCTATTTGGGGTAAATTAAGTAAATTCACAAAGAACACATTATCTATTCCATTATAACTATTTTTTGTAAAATTTGCATAGTACTTATAGGCAAGGCTATCACGGGTCATTATAGCGTAAGGCTGCAATTTTCTTAAATATTCAGAAACAAATTTGACTTCATATTCTGTATAGAAGTTTCCGCTTGCACCTAAAAAAATAATCTTACTTCCTTGTTCTGCTTTTCTCTTTATTAAATCTCCATAAATCGTAAAAAATGGAACAGTTAATACACATCCCGGAATTATAAAATAATCACATTTAACCATACTGGCCATACTAAAGATATTTTGCGTTTTTACCGTTTTGTATGAACGGTCATGAAGCTTTTTAGCAGCCCTTTGCATGGTATGTACCATAACCAATTTATTATTGGGTTTTCTTTCAGCATGAACATTTGTCCCATTGTAGCTGCAAAATTAGCATTTGAGCTAACTTTAAATAATTCAGCATTAAGCGGTAATGCTTTCATCAAAGCAGCTTCAGCACCCAAATCTATAAATCCGTTACCAATATTATTAAATGTAACAGAAGTCAACAATGCAATTTTCTTTTCTAACATATTAATAGTAAACTAATTTGTATGTAGTTATATTTCTTTCCAATCATGCGGTTTATTCTCTCATCAGTTCCCTAAACAGGTCTAACCATTTTTGCATTACCTTTGGTTTTGAAAAGCATTTTCCCGACATATAAGCCTGCTTACCCATATCTTCTAGTAATACTTTATTTTCTATCAATTTTATACAAGCTTCCGCCAAGGCATTTACATCATTATCCGGCACTAAAAATCCATTCTTACCATTGTCTATGATACTATTTGCTCCAGTAATGTCAAAACTAACACAAGGCAAGCCACAATTCATCGCCTCCACCAATACCAACGGGAAACCTTCATACAAAGATGACATGACAAAAAAAGAAGAATGAGAATATACTTCACCTATACTAGGTGAAACACCTTTCAGATGAACAACTGATGAAAGATGCAAAGCATCAATTGTCGTTGAAGACTTTCTCGCAGACTTCCTTCACCCAAATTTCCAATTGCCAGTCCGGACACTTTTGTGCAACTATCACCCAAGCTGCAATCAATCGATTATAACCTTTTACAGATTCTAATCTACCTGCTGATATAGCAACTTTGCTTTTTCTACCATTCTTTCATGTAGTTGTATATTGCTAAAATTAGGTATTACAAATATATTCGGTAAATTCCACATTTTCTTGTCAGACTCTGTTAATGCAATTACCTTATCGAATTTTGTCAAACAACACTTTCTTAAATATTGAACTAAAAATTTCTTTCCTCGCGATTTAAAAATTTCCTCATCTAATATCTGTTGTCCTTTATAAGAAAAATGAAACTCATGGATCTTCTTTATCCGCCGACAAATAAATGGTAATATCCATATCAATAAAGGAGCATTGGCATTGACAGCAATATCTATCTTATATTTTTTAAATATGTGACGTATAATACTTATATTTTCCATACTCTATTAATTTTCTTTCCAAAGCCTACCTTCCACTCTATATCAATAGGTAACAGTTGAATGTTCGGGTGCAAAGGATATATAGGTTTTTCCTGTCCATTACCATAATATGCCAAAAAAAGCCGTCCTTCCATATTTTCCGCCAAATAATTCATCTTGTCTGACACTATACGGAATATACCTCCTGCAATGGTAATATTGGGAACAAAATAAATGATATTCATTATTTACTTTTTATCCATGAAATTACTAGTAATAATAATCGCTCTGCCCATTTGAATCTCCAAGCAATAGTTTTAACACTCCACAACTCGGCCAAACATGTATCGTAATCATGATGTATAAATGCATTTTTTGCATGTATATACACAACTAAAATCACATACTTCTATAATAAGAACTTTCCGATGTAAAGTTAAACCACTCGTAATAAGGAAATTCTCCATTTTTAGAATAATCTGATGTAAGACTATCAGATAACCCTGTTCTATAAAAGACTTTCGGAAGGTTCAAATAGGCTACATCATAATTCAACGCTATTCTAAGCCAAAGGTCCAAATCCTCACCACGCTTAATACCTACTCGAAACATTGGTATCTCCTTTATCACTTCTTTTTTTAAGCACAAGGAGCTAGTCCAGCAAATAGATAATCCATTCATTACGGATTCTTTAAAATAATCATGAACAAGGAAGTGTATGTGTTCGTTAATCAACACATTACGAAGTTTCCGTTTCCCCTTTTCCAAAGAGTAGAAAGCAGTAGAATAAATCCCAGCATCAGGATAGGTTCCTATCAACTTCTTTTGGCATTCCAAATAATCAGATTCCCAAATATCATCTGCATCCAGAAAAGCAATATAATCATATTTAGCATGCATAATACCATAGTTACGTGCTGCTGATACACCTTCGTTTTCTTTTGTATAAATATGAATTCGTTCATCCTGAAAACTAGAAGCCACTTCCAAACTATTATCTGTCGATGAATCATTCACCACGATTACTTCATAATCACAATATGTTTGATTCAGAACTGACTTCAGTGTTTCTGCAATATAATCAGCCTTGTTATATAGAGGAATAATAATAGAGAACATTATCTTTTTAATAAATTAAGTTTCTGACTCTTATATATAATGAGCAAAAATATAATCGGAAAATTTATATATAATCCCACTGTTAATGATACGAAAGAAGCCAATACCCAGATACCAACAAAAACCATGTTGAACTTTCTATATGAAGCAATAATTTGCACATTGAAATTATCAGCCATAGATATCCCAATATACCTAACAAACCACGTTCAATCAACAAATAAAATAATTGAGACTCCGCACCTGCAAGTTCCGGGATTGATATATCTGTCATTAAATAATAAATCATACTCAAGCCACCACCAAATATAGGGTTTTGTAAAAACAGAAAAAGAGAAATATCTAATTGTCTCATTCTCATATCCATAGAGCTTCCACCAACATCATAATTACCCGTAAAATCAAATATGGAATGATATACATTTAATATATAATCAGAAAACGGCAAGACCATGATTAAAAAGATAGAAAAAGCGATTAATAGAGTTTTAGGCTTTCTTATATAGTCAAATTGCAACAATCCAAATACTAATGCAAGAATAGTGGCACGTGAATTAGCAAGGAAAACACCGATAAGAAGCAAACACAAAGTCTTAATATAAGATTTCCTTGATATAAATACTCCTTCATATTTACTATAGAAGAAGGTAAGAAAATAAAAGAATACAACGCACGCATCTCCAAATGTTATGGGAAAATGAAAAAATGAATTATATCGCCCATATCCATATCGGATATCATTGGTATGATCTACCAAAAGACAAATCAGTCTGAGATTGCAGCCAATATAGAATTATATTATAATTTAATAGAAACTCTATAATTCCATATATACATAACACCCAAAACACTTTCAAATAAAGATTTACAATTAATTTAATATCGTTCTTTGTTCGCAAAAAATAGATAAATGCAAGTGGCAAAAGTATTTCATTTGATATTGTTTTCCACAACACATACAATGAAGTCCGTTCCGTTCCATACAAAGCAATTAATAACAACAATATAAAATTACCAAACAAAGGTAAAAACAATGGATTGCAGAATATAGCTTTCCTTGCATCTTTCCGACCAAGAATATACCCGTATATAACAAAATTTATCGCATCACAAAGACCAATATACGTACCCCCTATTCTTACAACAGGAAGCATTGTAAAAAACAAAGACAATGGTATTATATAAAGAACAGCCTTCTTTTTATATCTTATAAAAAAAATAATAAAGAGCAGAAAAATAAGCTGAGTAATTATCATCTATCCATTTTTTAGATTCCACACCATGATTCAGGAAAAATATCAGGAGTAAATGTATTATACCACTTTGAGGGATAAATCACCATATTAGTTTTTTATTTAATCGTGCCGCCCAATAACTAAAAGTACTATTGGCTATAATGTTGTATTTGCAGGAAGACATCAAATACATGTCATAGATGCTGGATTCTCCTGTATTCCAATTCACATAAACAGCATTGGGTATATCCAAATGAGTTTGTACCCAGCTAATATCATCAGAAAAACATAGAAGACAGCATCATTTACTTTCTCTGTTATTATTCTTATGGCATCATGATAATATTTCTGCGTACAAATATTTCCAAATATAACCAAATTTTGTTTGGTCATGTAGTCACCTCTTCTTATATGCACGCCAACACTATTTGAGTTTGAATATCCTTCAGCAATGATTGGTTCTTTTCCGACAAAAGAAGATGTTTAAAATCAATAGTATTTTCGTCATAATACTTTTTGTCTAAAAAATATCCAGCTTGAAACAAATGATTAGGATATTGATACTCTACAGAACCTACTACATATATTTTCCAATGGTATAATTTTGATAAAATGGTTTTAAACAGAATTATCCAAAACCTACTACATTTTTTCAAATCATCAGTTTAAAATATTTATCTAATTCAAATCCATTATGGCTCACATTATACCAAGCATCATTGTAGAAATAAAAGGTTTCATCCTTTCTTGAAAGGTATTTATAAAATGCATACTGAAAGAGTTGATTACCCAGTCCTCCTTTGAACACTACTATTTTCATAAATAAACTATTTAAATATTCTTACTATTTTAACCATTATTGCAAGCCCCTTTTTTACTAAAAATCTTATCCAATGATTATTAAATAAAAAAAGAGCGTTTTCAATAAATTCTTCTCCCAAACAGGATAAACACTGATAATCATTGACAATATAAGCTGGGAGTAGATCTTTAAGCACTTTTTCGCGTTCTTCTTTTATCCGGTTGTTATCACTGCTGGCTCCTCTGGGATTACATATCACAATAACATTGTTATACGCAGCCACACTATGCCCACCTAAAACGATTGATTGTAAATAGAATTTCCAGTCTGATACTATTTTTAAAGATGTATCATAATAATACTTTTTTAATAAAGAGGCCCTTATAAAGCAACTTTGATGAGGTATGGTAGTTATATAAAAATGCAGAAGATTATATCTTCGAGGTAATACACTGCGTGATACTATTTTATTATGTTCATTAACATGTAAATCCTGACCAACTATTATATCTGCCACATGATTAAAGTCCATGACCTGTTTCAATATAGATGAGGAACAAAATTTATCACCTGCATTGATAAAATTACAATATTCTCCATGCGAATAAGCAATTCCTTTATTCATCGCATCATAAATTCCCTTATCCGACTCACTCACCCAATAAGCGATTTTATCCGCATACTTTTTTATTACATTAACCGTTCCATCCGTACTTCCACCGTCAATGATGATATACTCAATATTCAGATAAGTTTGGTTAATGACGGAAAGAATGGTTTGTTCAATTGTTAAAACTGCATTATAAGAAACAGTTATGACAGAAATTAGGGGATAATTCATATTGTTTTTCATTTCACTTCAGCCAAATTCCTTTAGCCGTACCATTTATCATCTTCAATATCTGCACTCTTCCAATAAAGGCCTGCAAAATAAATACCGTAGTAGGAACTATCAGTATACCTTCTATACCATAATACTTACAACAATACTTCATCAACGGAATAGAAACCAAAGCAAATGACAAATAAATGATTAGTTGCAAACGTATTTTGCTCGTTCCATTAATAAGAAACATATACATATTTCCTCCCGTCTGACATAATACATATATTGCCATACAAAATGATAATGAAAAAGATACAGCTACAGAATCACCAATCCAAAATTTATATAAGAGATCAGAACTCAGTACCATTAAAACTAAAATAGGAATACATAACAACCATAATTTCTCCAGTTTTTCTAGCGTACCACGCATCCAATTATAATCTCTCTTAATATAAGCATCAGTAAATGCTGACCAAAACGGAGTCAAAATAATATTTGCAGCCATGTTAAGTACATTAAAATACTTATAAGCAATATTATATTGCGTAACTGCTTCTGGGCCTTGCACTCTTGACAAAATGATATTAGTAAGTTGAAAAATAAAAAGCATAGAAAACATAACAACAAAAAACTGTCCACCCAGACCAACAACACTCCGCACCAACGAAAAGCGAACGTCACGCAACGAAGGGGCTACAATCTTGTATTTTTTAGTTTGATACACAATAATAGAAACAATTAAAAGAAACAGGCACGGTATAGCTGAAAAAGAAACAGCCAAAGCACTCAGACTTCCCTTTGTGGTTTTAGTCAATACATAGACACAAGCAAAAGCCAGTACCTGACCACTTGTACTTATAAGCGAAGCTAAAGCAGGCTTTTGATCTGCCGTCAGCATGGTAGTAAAGACACTTGCCACAATGTTCAGGCAAAAGAAGCATGCCAACAAACCGAAAACCAGACTCAGCTCATCCTTATAAACAGGATCAATATTTAAAATACGACTCCAATCCAAATAATTATTCACCACCAAGGTTATCAATAAAATTACGGAAAAGAGCAAGAAGAGCACTGCATATGTAGTACTGACATATTCTTTTGCCAACTTCATATCCCCTTTTGCTTTTGCCTCAGCAAAACGATTACGAAATCCGTGGGCAAACCCCAAATCAAAATAAGACAGCCAGGCAATAATGGAACTCAACGTCAGCCAAATGCCATACTTCGTAGGATTAACATAACCGATGGTCAATGGAACGACCTGCAAGGAAACTAAAATACTTATACATTTCAACACTAATGAAACGGCGATATTTTTCTTCACCGCAACACTACGCTCATTCCCCTTAGTGAAATAAGCACTAACTTTATCTTTTATATACTGGAACTTCATACGTTTATGATTGTATCACTAGCAAGATATGCAATCTTCCACCTGCAACATTACTAATCTTACACCCCACACATTAGTAACGTGTGGGTGGCACGTTACCAACCTTCCGGCATACACGTTACTAACCCTTAAAAGATCCTGTTCTTTTCCGAAAAGAACAAGGTCTTTAAAAAAAAGAACAGGACGTTTTCATTGAAAGAACAAGAGCTTTTAAAAATTTGACCTGTTGTTTTTTCCATAACGGTATCTACATGCCGAAACGCCTTTTTTTCCTTCAGATCTTTCAGCCACTCCGCAAACACCCTGCCTGTCGACATTCCGGCTGAAGGATATGCATTGTGAAATGTTTCAGCCGGAAAATATCCTTCAGGAAAAACGATTCCCTAAGAATCGGAGAAAGATTAGTTCGGCTGAAACATTCCACCCCCCAGCTGAAGGATTCCTGAACCCAATCCTTCAGCCGGAATGCCTACGGGTAGGGCGTTTGCGAGCAGGCTGAAGCTTTTGAAGGATTTTTCAGGGTATTCCCTATAGAGCATGACGAATGACCATATTCCATTGAAAAAAGTAAGATATCTTCGTAAGCAAAGTAAGATATGTTCCCAAGCAAAGTAACACCACTTACTTGGTCCACGAAGTCCGCATACTTTTCTTTACAACAAAACAGACCTCACAGCCATCTCATGCCAATGACGATAATCCCCCATCGGCAAAACATGCTCCGACCACACTTTCCGGTAAATTCCATCGTGCAAAATAATGTACTCACCCAAACAGCCCTCCGCCTCATCGGCAGGAACAGAAACCATCACCACATATTCCACACAATCCGGGACACGAAACAAAGTCAGCTCACTTTTAGAAAACAAACCGCTCAACCTACAGGCGGAACGCTCGAAAGCCACCCAATACGCGCCAATGTCATACAGATGAATGAATTTATCATTATTCTTTTCCCTGGCTAAAATTTCCTTATACTGATTCTGAATCAGCTGTTGGAGCCGGATGCCTGACGGCATGAATGTGGTTCTACACATTATTATACATAAGATTTATATTATCAGATCATTTACTTCCCCATTAATCAAGGAATAAGAATGTTTAACGTAGCAAATGAAGTCATCTCTTCTTCGGCTCTTCTATCACTTCTATCAAGTCCGGCGAAAGCGTCGCCATGGCCATGGCTATCACCCCTTGCAGACTGATAACCACACGACGGTCTCTAGCACCTTTTACCTTTACAAATACCCCCTCGTAGCCCTCGAAATCACCACCTGTGATGCGGACTTTCGTACCGCGCCGTAAGTTCACCTCGTCGGGACTGAAAAAGATAAGATGCTCGTCATACGTTCCAGCCACAGCGATAAACTGCCTCATCTGATCATCGGGCACAATGATTTTCTGCCCGTTGCGGATATCAATCATATATTGAAAATACGGAAGTTTGAACTTCACCTTCTGAAGTTCGGACTGGACGGAATGAACAAATATCAGATCACTGATAACGGGAACCAGCTCACGCCTCTTGCGCCCGTTCCTTATACGAACTTCGTAACGCATGGGAATGAAATTGTTGATTCCTTCTTTATCCAACAAAGCCTTGATCTGCATCCCCCGGCGATAAGTGGCACGCATGGCAAACCATTGCATTTTTTCACTTGAAAGCATAGTTATGGAGCTTTGAAGTACAGATATATACCTGCAATTCAATCAATTACGAGAAGTTTCGTAAAATACAAGAGGAATCGGCCTCTTGTGATTAAGCTGACCAAAGAAAAGCTATTTCAACAAATGGAGGATGGGAATCCGCACGATGTAGATGCAGCCTGTCGGGTCAACCGATGACCTTCCGCAGATTCCCGAACCGGACGGTTCTTATGTGTTAAATCAGAATTTGTAATACCTATATATAAAAAAAGCGCGGGAATCTGTACCTGTTACTCGTCCCGCCCTACAAGGCCTTCGCATTGCCCAATCCAGTCTGAACGAGCAACGCAGAAGCCCACGCCGATATGTATAATGACACTTGAATGCACCTTTGACCGGCAAAGGCGCACCAAGGATATAAACATACCCCGCAGACACCTACTGTTGCTTTGTTTTGGCTGGATTTTAGAATTTGCGAAGTTCTGTAGAGCCAAGAACAAAACGTCAAGTAAACGTCTTTTCTATATATGTATATTTCCCACCTCCCTAACTTCCTTGCGGAAGTACCGGCGTGGAAAACGTGGCAAAGATAGCAATTTAATAAATAGGACGAAAATATATTCCGCTATTTTTAGTGATGTTTCTTGATTACTCAAAAACAAACAAGAAACAGATTATCGGTATACTTACCTTGATGCAAATTCTTCCGGACGCATCATCGCCCAGATGGTAAGATATAAGATACAGCAAACAAGGCTACCTGGTACTCGGTACACGCCTACCCTGTCTGCATCACATGCTTGCCCGGTTCTTGGTATGAGCTTGGCTTGTTCACCGCATCTCCCTGACGGATGCAAAAACGTCACGCAGCAACATAGCCGTATTTGTTTATTCTAGCCATATCTTCCTTATATTTAATTATCTTTCTGTTGAAACTATGATTGTGGAAAAATTAACATAAAAAAGGCGTGAAACCAAATGGAATCACACCTAAACTATTATTAAGAGATTAATCAAACGGCAAGTAATTCTTTTCCCCAAAGATGGAGAGCTCTTTAATCTGCATCTTCCTTATATCACTCGGCTTTTTAATACCATAGATATACTTGGAAAGAAGACTCTTGTTTATTCCCATACTACGTGCAACCTCTGACACATTTAGTTGAGGGAAACGTTTAAATATCATTGCTATCTCATTTTCATAATCCGGCTCCGCTGTATCGAAAAAACTGGATATATGAATATCCTCATCCAATGATTCCCAACGAACATCGTCACCAAACTTTCCTATCTTGAAATCAAGGCGCTCTCTATCACTTGCATCCTTCAGCAAAGGGAATGCCTCTAAGGGACGGCTGAAAGTTTCTCCACCATCCGTTTTCATATAAATGCGGTTAGCATCAAACCAAATGTCTTTTATTGTATCCATAACTTTCAGTTTAATAATCATTCTCCATGATATTTTTAATTTTACTAATACAATATAGGGATAAATATTTATCCCCACAAATAAATAAGCAAAAAAATAGCGACAACTCTTTTCGAACCACCGTTCCATAACCTATGATGTACAAAGGAACTGATTTCCCTCCTGTTTTCCTAACAATCATCATCCGGCACACGGGTTCTTGCGTGTCAGAGCAGAGCTGCCATTTAATTGGAAAGATAATAATTATCTAAAGAATATATTTGTAGTTAAAAAGTTTCCTACACAAGAAACTTTATCTATTTTTGTGGTATGAATACGAATTTGCAAAAAATAGGAGAACTTTTGGCCCAATGCCGAAAAAACAAAGGATTGACACAAGAAGAAGTCGGGGTGATGATTGGCGTCCAAAAAGCAATGGTTTCCAAAGTGGAAAACGGTCTGTGTGTTAATTTTGGCACTGTCAACCGCATAGCGGAGGCGTTGGGTGTCGAACCGATAGTGGCGCTCAAGTCCAAAAAGAAAGCGGACAAGAACCTAATCGATTATGTGATGACGGTCATTGTCGAATTTGCGCGCCGTCACGATTTGACAATCCGGGAGGCAAGCAATTATATCAGACGTTTCAAAGGCATTGATTTTCTCACCGAATTTTACGATGTGGAACACACGCTTTCTTTTAACGACTGTGTGGATGACCTGACCATCGTCTGCCAAAACAATGGAGGAACATTGCGATGATACTTTACCACGGTTCAAATACGGCAATCGACGGCATCGACCTCAACAGATGCCGCCCCTATAAGGATTTCGGCAGAGGATTTTACCTGACCGACATTAGGGAACAGGCCCAAAGGATGGCCGCAAGAACAGCGCGGATGTTCAGCGGAAACCCCACTCTGACTATGTTTGAGTTTGACTTCGAAGAAGCGCAGTCGAGCGAATTGAAAGTCAAGGTTTTCAAGGAGCCAGACTGGGAATGGGCACGTTTTGTCATGTCGAACCGCGATATAAACACTACTCAGCCTTGCCACGATTACGATATCGTAATTGGCCCTGTTGCCGATGATACCATTGCGCGCTTGCTACGTTTATACACCGAGAATTTTATTAACGAAGAACAACTATTGCACGAACTGACATTTTCGAAAGTGACTTCACAATATTTCTTTCACTCAGAGGCAGCGATTAAAATGCTGAAACGACTATGAACACGAATACCGCAAAATTCCTCTTTGAAGGAATATCCGCCGATGTAGTCCGTTACTTGGTGGAACGTAATGATATGGATTTGCAGGAAGCCATCTCCACATTCCACAATTCGGAGACATTCGTCAAACTGGAAGACTTCTCCACCGGCCTGTATATCGAAAGCCCGGCATACGTCTATGACCTGCTGATGTCGGAACTGAAAAACGGAAAGCTGGTGCAATAACAATAGGGCATTATTTATCTTCTGGTCATTTTATTCTTCAATCCATTCTACAATTTCCTGTGAAAGCGGACTGGTAGTAGAGCCGATTGAGGCAACCCATCTACCATTTTCATCAATCAGAAACTTATGAAAGTTCCACCCTATCTTAGCATCCGAAACCCCGTTTTCACTTTTATGCGTAAGCCATTGATAAAGGGGAGCTATATCTTTCCCCTTTACAGATATTTTAGCCATCATAGGAAAAGTCACTCCATAATTCAACGTACAAAACTCCTTGATTTCTTCATTCGTTCCGGGTTCCTGATGCAGGAAATTATTGGCAGGAAATCCGATAACGACAAAATCATCTTTTCCATATTTCTCATACAACTCCTCCAACTTGGCGTACTGGGGAGTGAAACCGCATTTAGATGCCACATTGACTACCAATACTTTCTTACCCTTGAATGTGGAAAGTGGCAAGTCCTTCCCGTCAATAGTCTTGACCGTAAAGTCATAAAAACTTTTTTGCTGTGCACCAGCTACCGATGTAATCATGGTTACAATTATGCTTAATATAAATGTTTTCATTTGAAATGCTATTTTATAATAGAACAATTCATGAAATTGAAAAGTTTTCTCTGAAAGAAAAGATTGGCGGATACCTATCGGACAGCTTCCTCCATGTTACCAAAAAGAAAGAACCTTTGTTTTTTGGAGAAGCAGGGAAAAGAAGTATCTTTGTATGCCATACATATCTCTTTTACCAGAGTTTATTCATAAAAAAAATAATATAACTAATGGAATATGCACCTTCAAACAGGAAACGATTGCCATACGGTATGATGAACTTTGCAGACATCCGTTTCGACAATTATTATTATGTGGACAAAACCGCCTTCATCCCACTGATAGAACAGTCGGACCGGTTTTTCTTCTTCATCCGTCCCCGGCGATTTGGCAAAAGTCTGACCTTGAGCATGCTGCAACATTATTATGATGTACGCACCCGCGATAAGTTTGACGCCCTGTTCGGAAACCTCTACATAGGAAAGCACCCCACGCCGGACCGCAACACCTATCTGGTGCTGAAACTCAATTTTTCCGGTATCAGCGGGGAATTGCACAACTACCGTCAAGGGCTGGACGCACATTGCCAGACCATGTTCGACTATTTCTGCGATATCTATGCCGACTATCTCCCACAAGGTATCAAGGAGAAGCTGGATGAAAAATCAGGAGCGGTAGAACAATTGGAATATCTGTTTACGGAGTGCAACAAGACTGAGCAGAAAATTTATCTTTTTATCGATGAGTATGACCACTTTACCAATGCCATTCTCTCCGATGCCGAAAGCCTGCACCGATACACTGAAGAAACACACAAAGAGGGTTACCTGCGCGCATTCTTCAACAAAGTGAAAGCCGGAACTGATTCCTGCATCAAGCGTTGCTTCATTACCGGAGTAAGCCCCGTAACCATGGATGATCTCACCAGCGGATTCAATATAGGTACCAATTACTCCCTCTCACCGGAGTTCAACGAAATGACAGGGTTCACAGAAAAGGAAGTGCGTGAGATGCTGACGTATTATTCCACAAACAGTCCGTTCAATCATACCGTCGGCCAACTGATAGATATCATGAAGCCGTGGTATGACAACTACTGCTTCGCACCGGAATGCTACGGAGAAACTACCCTGTACAATTCCAACATGGTTCTCTATTTTGTCAAAAACTATATTCTGCGCGGCAAAGCGCCACAGAAAATGATAGAAAGCAACATACGCATAGACTACGAAAAACTCCGGATGCTGATTCGCAAGGACAAGGAGTTTGCTCATGATGCATCCATCATACAAACCCTGGTAAGTCAAGGATATATCACCGGAGAACTGAAGGATAGCTTTCCGGCTGCGAATATTGTCGATCCGGACAATTTCATAAGTCTGCTCTATTATTTCGGTATGCTTACCATCAGCGGAATGCATAAAGGAAAAAACAAACTCACCATTCCCAATCAGGTAGTGGAAGAGCAACTATACACCTATTTGCTGAATACATACAATGAGGCCGACCTTAGTTTCAGCAGTTATGAGAAAGACGAACTGGCCTCGGCTTTGGCATACGATGGTAACTGGCAGGCCTACTTCGGTTACATAGCCGACTGTCTGAAACGTTACGCTTCACAACGTGACAAACAGAAAGGAGAGTTTTTCGTACATGGATTCACACTGGCCATGACAGCGCAAAACCGCTTCTACCGCCCTATTTCTGAAGCGGATACACAAGAAGGATACGCTGATCTTTTCCTGTGTCCTTTGCTGGAAATCTATCCGGACATGAAGCACAGTTATATCATAGAGTTGAAATATGCCAAATACAAAGATTCTGAAAGTCGTGTGGAAGAACTGAGGCTGGAAGGGATCGCTCAGGCAAATCGTTATGCTGATTCCGACCGGGTGAAGAATGCTGTGGGCACCACACAGCTACACAAAATAGTAGTGGTCTATAAAGGAATGGAAATGAGAGTGTGTGAAGAGATAGTACCTTTGCATGAAACGTACAACTAAAGATATCTTTAAAGAAAAAAGAAGCTACAACGACTTATGAGCAAACAAGGAACCATCATTGTGGTAGATGATAACAAAGGAGTGCTGTCGGCAGTAAAGCTATTGCTGAAAAATCATTTCGAACATATCGTCACACTGCCCTCACCCATCACACTGGCCGCTACGTTACGTGAAGAAAACGCGCAAGTGGTGCTGCTGGATATGAATTTCAGCAGCGGACTGAATACCGGGAATGAAGGTCTGTACTGGTTACACGAGATAAAGAAAATACAACCCTCCCTGCCGTAGTACTTTTCACAGCCTATGCTGACATAGACTTGGCAGTGCGCGGCATCAAGGAAGGAGCGACAGACTTCATCGTCAAACCCTGGGACAATACCCGGTTGATAGAAACCTTGCTGTCTGCCTGCCGCAATTCCTCCAAGAACAAGAAGAGAGCGGAAATCCCTAAAACCGTATCTTCTATGTATTGGGGAGAAAGCAATGCCATGAAGCAACTGCGGACGCTGATAGAGAAAGTGGCGCAAACGGATGCCAATATTCTGATTACAGGAGAGAACGGCACAGGAAAAGAAATGCTGGCGCGGGAAATACACGCCTTGTCCAACCGATACCGGCGGGATATGATAACGGTGGACATGGGTGCCATCACCGAATCCCTGTTCGAAAGCGAACTGTTCGGCCATAAAAAAGGCTCGTTTACCGATGCCCATACCGACCGTGCTGGTAAATTTGAAGCCGCCCATGAAGGAACTTTGTTTCTGGACGAAATAGGCAACCTGCCCTATCACCTGCAATCCAAACTACTCACCGCCATTCAGAGCCGGAGCGTGGTGCGAGTAGGAAGCAACGAACCGATACCTGTCAACATACGTTTGATTTGCGCCACCAATTGTGATTTGGAAGAGATGGTGGCCAAAGGCAAATTCCGCGAAGATTTGCTTTACCGCATCAATACCATCCACATCGAGATTCCCCCTCTGCGGGAACGCAAAGAAGATATTATCCCTTTGGCCGAACGCTTTATAGACCGGTTCTGCAAACAATATGACAAAGGAAATATCCTTCTTTCTACCGGTGCGCAAGAAAAGTTACGGACATATCCGTGGTATGGAAACATACGCGAACTGGAACATGCCGTAGAGAAAGCGGTCATTATCAATGAAGACGGTATATTGAGTGAGGAACATTTTCATTTTCCCCGAAAAATAGCGGCTCCTGCGACAGAAACAAGTGTCTCTACACTGGAAGAGATGGAATTGCAAATGATTCAGAAAGCGATAGAGAAATGCAACGGAAACCTCTCGGCTGTAGCGGCACAGTTGGGAATTACCCGGCAGACGCTTTATAATAAGATGAAAAAATTCGGATTATGACCTATTATCTCATCTCATTCTTCACGATGGTTCAGGATGACAAAACAAATAACAATAATCTATTTTTAAACAGGAACTAAAGGAACATTCAAACGAAATAATAAATAATTAAGCTGTGAAACAATTCTTCTTCCGCCTATTTACCGTACTGGTTCTAGCCATTGCCTGCACCTTACTAATCCAGCAGCGCAACTGGTTGTGGCTATGCGTAATCGTACCTTCATTCCTCGTTTCCATAGGCTGGTTTTACCGCCTGTACACTTTTAATACCCGGAAGATAGCCTTTCTGCTCGACGCCATCGAAAACGACGACCCCGCTGTTCGTTTTTACGAACATGCCTCCCCTGGCGATTCTTCCATGGTCAATGTCATGCTGAACCGTATCGCACGTATTTTGTACAATGTAAAACAGGAAACGGCACAACGCGAGAAGTATTATGAGCTCATCATGGACTTTGTAGAAACCGGCATAGTGGTACTGAACAGCAAAGGCTCCGTTTATCAAAAGAACAAAGAGGCCATGAATCTGTTGGGGCTGGATGTTCTGACTCATGTCAAACAACTCTCCCGCATCTCGGACGAACTGATGACTGCTTTGGAAAAAGCAGTTCCGGGTGACAAGCTGCAAATTCAGTTCAATACGGAACGGGGAACGGTACATCTTGCCTTACGGGTGTCCGGCATCCGTATCAAAGACGAGGAACTCCGCATTATTGCCTTGAGTGATATCAATCGGGAATTGGATGAACGGGAAATAGATTCATGGATACGCCTTACCCGCGTGCTGACACACGAAATTATGAACTCCCTGACCCCGGTGACTTCCCTCAGCGAAACACTGCTGGCTCTTCCCGGAGCAGAAAATGAAGAAATGAAACAAGGGCTGGAAACGATTCACTCTACAGGTAAAGGATTGATAAATTTTGTCATGTCTTATCGCAAACTGACACGACTGCCATCACCTGAACCATCGCTGTTCTATGTCCGTCCTTTCCTGGAACGGATGATCCGACTGGCACAGCACCAGCATCCATGCCCCAACATCACCCTTTCCATCCTCGAAGCCCGGGAAGACCTGATAGTCTTTGCCGACGAGAACCTGATAGCCCAAGTGGTTACGAATCTGCTGAAAAATGCGATTCAAGCCATAGGTAATGCTCCCGACGGAAAGATCACCTTGAAAGCTTATTGTGATCCGCAAGAAAGTATCCGTATAGAGATAGCCAACAACGGTCCCGCCATTCCTCCCGATGCAGCCGGACAAATTTTTGTACCTTTCTTCACGACCAAAGAGGAAGGAAGCGGCATCGGACTGAGCCTGAGCAAACAAATCATGAGACTGAGCGGTGGCACACTGACCTGCTGCCTTACAAGGAAAAGGGACAGGCCACTGTTTTTGTGCTGGTTTTAATTAAAAATAAAAATGTACTAATGTGTCAGCCAATTACCATCCGGTACACAGAGCAGCCATTAGCAAATTAGCAAATTATTTAAAATGAAACATTCTCCTGAATTATTAGTTTATAAAGCCTCTGCCGGTTCGGGAAAAACATTCACACTGGCCGTGGAATATATAAAGCTGCTGATACAGAACCCACGGGCATACCGTAATATACTGGCTGTGACTTTTACCAACAAGGCACTACCGAAATGAAAGAGCGGATTCTGAGTCAGCTATACGGAATATGGATAAAGGATAAGGATTCTGATCCCTATTTACAGAAAATCACAGAAGAACTGGAAATGCCCCAAGAAGACATAAGGACAGCCGCCGGTACGGCACTGCACTACATGATACACGATTACAGCCGCTTCCGGGTGGAAACCATTGACTCATTCTTCCAGTCGGTGATGCGCAATTTGGCACGGGAGCTGGAATTGGGTGCCAATCTGAATATCGAACTGAACAATATGGAGGTACTGAGTGATGCCGTGGACTCCATGATAGAAAAGCTGGACCGACAATCTCCCGTACTCTATTGGCTGTTGGAATACATAGAAGAAAGAATAGCCGATGACAAGAGGTGGAATGTTTCCGGTGAGATAAAGAATTTCGGACGAAATATCTTCGATGAAGGATATATAGAAAAAGGAAACGGACTACGGGAAAAATTACGGGACAAAGACTGTATCAAGAATTACCGCGAAACGCTGCAAGCCATTTTGGAAGAGGTGCAGGAACAAATGAAAGGATTTGCCGACCAATTCTTCGGAATATTGGATACAAACGGGGTGAAAGTAGAAGATTTGAAAAACGGCTCCCGAGGTATAGCCAGCTATTTTAATAAATTACAATCGGGTAAACTGGATGACAGTGTCCGCAATGTAACAGTGGAAAAATGTCTGGACTGCCCCGACGAATGGGTGAAAAAAACCTCCCCCATACGCAACGCTATCCTAGGTCTGGCAGAAAAAGAACTGATTCCTCTGCTGAATGAATCGGAAAAATACAGAAGCCGGAACAATATGCTGGCCAATTCCTGCCAACTCTCCCTGCGCCACGTAAACAATATCCGTCTGCTGGCCAATATAGACGAAGAGGTACGCGAATTGAACCATGAAAACAACCGCTTCCTGCTGTCGGATACCAACGCGTTGCTTCATAACCTGGTAAAAGAAGGAGATTCCTCGTTTGTATTCGAAAAGATAGGAACAACCATACGCAACGTAATGATCGATGAATTTCAGGACACTTCGCGTATGCAATGGGACAATTTCCGTCTGTTGCTGCTCGAAGGACTGTCCCAAGGAGCAGACAGCTTGATTGTAGGAGACGTGAAACAATCCATCTACCGCTGGAGAAACGGTGACTGGGGCATACTGAACGGATTGAAAACAAACATCGAAGCCTTTCCCGTCAAAGTAAAGACACTGACCACCAATCGCCGGAGTGCCGCAAACATCATTCACTTCAACAACGAAGTGTTTACAGCCGCCTGCGAGGTGTTGAACAACATTTACAAGGAAGAACAAAAAAAGGAATGCAAGGAACTGAAGGAAGCCTACAACGACGTGTGTCAGGAAACATACAAAGATCCCGGAAAAGGGTATGTCAAAGTGGAATTTCTATCGGATACGGAAGACATGACCTATATGGAAAACACCCTGCACCACCTAGGAGAAGAAGTGGAGCTGCTTGTGGCGCAGGGCGTGCAACTGAAAGATATTGCCATCCTGGTGCGCAAGAACAGAAGCATTCCTTTAATAGCCGATTACTTCGACAAGAACACCTCTTACAAAATCGTATCCGATGAGGCATTCCGACTGGATGCCTCACTGGCGGTATGTATGATAATGGATGGCCTGCGCTACTTGTCACAACCCGAAAACCGGATTGCCAAGCACAACTGGCTGCTGCCTATCAGAATGAAGTATTACATAAAGGAATAGACCTCAACACTCTATTGCTGAACGAAATAGATGATTATCTGCCATTCGATTTCATAAAAGAAGCGGAGCAGCTTCGCCTCATGCCACTGTATGAGCTGATGGAAAAACTTTTCAATCTGTTCCAGATGTCCTGCATCGAACAACAGGATGCCTATCTGTGCGCCTTCTTTGATGCCGTGACGGAATATCTGCAAAGCAATTCTTCCGAATTATCCGCTTTTATCACCTACTGGGAAGAAAAACTAGGCAGCAAGACCATCCCTTCCGGCGAGGTGGAAGGAATTCGCATTCTCTCCATCCACAAGTCCAAAGGATTGGAATACCATACCGTACTGCTACCCTTCTGCGACTGGAAAATGGAGAATGAGACTTACAATCATCTGGTATGGTGTGCTCCCCGGCAAGCTCCGTTTAGCGATCTTGACATTGTTCCCATCAACTATTCCACAGCCATGCAGCAATCCATTTATCGGGAAGAGTTCCTGAATGAACGCTTGCAATTATGGGTGGATAATCTGAACCTGCTTTATGTGGCATTTACCCGTGCCAAAAAGAACTTGATTATATATGGAAAGGCGGAACAGAAAGGAACGGTATCCGAATTGTTGGGAAGTGCCTTATCCGACATGACCGGAAAGAGCTATGCCACCGGAGAAGAAATATACGAACTGGGAACGCTCTATCTCTCATCTCACGAAGAGGAAAAACAAGTGTCCGGCAACAAGCTGCTGACTGTAGCCCGACGTTTGCCTATCCATCTGGAAACGCTGGAAACCAACATCGAATTCAAACAGTCCAACCGTTCTGCCGAATTTATCCGGGGAGAAGAGGAAGCGGAAGACAAATACATCCGGCAAGGACAGTTGTTGCATAATCTGTTCTCCGTAATCCGTACCACGGACGATGTGCCTCCCGCCATAGAACGCCTGCGTTTCGAAGGAATCATAGAGTCGGTACAACAGGAGGAACAGATACGAAAACTCACCGAATGGGCTTTGAGGCATCCGCTGGTCAAAGAATGGTATTCGGGCCGCTGGGAACTATACAATGAGTGTGCCATTATTTATCGGGAAAAAGGAGTGCTGCAAACCCGCCGTCCGGACCGCGTGATGATGAAAGACGGAGAGGTGATTGTGGTGGACTTTAAATTCGGTAAAAAGCGGAAAGCTTACAACAAGCAGGTGAAAGAATATATGGATTTATTATCGGATATGGGATATGAGCATATCCGTGGCTATTTATGGTATGTATTTAACAACGAACTGGAGGAAATAGAATAATGGAAAGCTTTTTGAAACTGGTAGCAGCCGATTTATATAAACATACGGAAGGAAACCTGGCACATACAGCCGTGGTTTTTCCTAACAAACGTGCCGGACTTTTCTTTAATGAGTATCTCGCCCAAGAGTCGGATTCACCTATTTGGTCGCCCGCATACGTCAGCATCAGCGAATTGTTCCGTAGCCTTTCTCCGTGGGAAGTGGGTGATCCGGTAAAACTGGTATGCGAACTTTATAAGATATTCCGACGGGAAACTCAAAGTACGGAAACACTGGATGATTTCTATTTTTGGGGAGAAATGCTGATCAGTGATTTTGACGATGCCGACAAAAATAAAGTGGATACCGACAAACTGTTTTCCAATTTACAGGATCTGCGCAACATAATGGACGACTACACCTTCATTGACGATGAGCAGGAAGAAGCTATCCGGCAGTTCTTCCAGAACTTCTCCATCGAACGGAGAACAGCGCTGAAAGAACGGTTTATCTCTTTATGGGACGTATTGGGAAACATCTACAAAGGGTTCCGTGAATCCTTAGCTTCTCAAAACATTGCCTACGAAGGAATGATGTACCGCCACGTCATAGAGCATCTGGATGTGGACAAACTTCCATACGAGAAATATGTTTTTGTAGGATTTAATGTACTGAACAAAGTAGAACATACGTTGTTCACCCAATTGAAAGATGCCGGGAAAGCTGTTTTTTATTGGGATTACGACGAATTTTATATGAAGGGAAACAGACAAGCCGTCACCCATGAAGCCGGAGAGTTTATCCGCCGGAACTTACGCGACTTTCCTTCTCCTTTGTCCGGTGAGTTATTCAAAAATCTCTCGAAACCTAAAGAGGTACACTACATCGCATCTTCTACTGAAAATGCACAAGCCCGTTACCTGCCTCAATGGATACGAAACAATCTGACTACACCGGAAAAGGAAACCGCAGTCGTATTGTGTAACGAAGCATTGCTTCAGCCGGTCCTCCATTCATTGCCGGCAGAAGTAAAACATGTCAATATCACCATGGGATTTCCGTTATCGCAAACTCCTGTATATAGTTTCCTCATCGCCTTACTGGAGTTGCATACCCACGGATTTAATTTCAAAAGCGGCCGCTACACGTTTCAATCGGTTGTTACACTGTTAAAACACCCCTATACCCGGCAACTCACCGGTCAAGCCGAATTGTTGGAAAAAGAACTGACCCGGAACAACCGTTTCTATCCGTTACCCGGCGAATTGGGTAAAGATGAATTCCTTACCCGGCTTTTCACTCCGCTTTCCGGAAACCTGAATCTGTGCATACGCCTGTCCGAAACTTTGCAGCAAGTGGCAGGCATTTACCAGGCAAACACTTCCGGTACCGAAGACACAGATGCATTCAACCAACTTTACCGGGAGTCGCTTTTCAAAGCCTATACCACCATCAACCGGTTCCGCACACTGATAGAAGAAGATGAATTAACCGTACAGAGCGAAACATTCCGGCGATTGCTGGTCAAGGTCTTGTCAGCGACCAATATTCCATTCCATGGCGAACCGGCCATTGGTATGCAGGTCATGGGGGTATTGGAAACACGTAACCTGGATTTCCGCCACTTGGTATTACTATCGGTCAACGAAGGGCAGCTTCCCAAATCGGGAGGAGACTCTTCCTTTATTCCTTACAACCTGCGCAAAGCTTTCGGAATGACTACTATAGAGCATAAGATTGCCGTATATGCATACTATTTCTATCGTCTGCTGCAACGGGCAGAAAGGATTACCTTGATGTACAATACCAGTTCAGACGGACTGAACCGCGGCGAATGGAGCCGTTTCATGCTGCAATTCCTGATTGAATGGCCTCACCCCATCACACGTCAGTTTCTGGAGGCCGGACAGTCCCCCCAAGGCACCTCGCCTATCACTGTAGAAAAGACCCCGGATGTCATGCGCCGGATGCAAAGCCTGTTTGATGTCCGTGCCAATCCCAAAGCAAAATTTTCTCCATCAGCCTTGAATTATTACCTGGATTGTCCTTTAAAATTTTATTATAGGTATGTACCGGCCTCTCCGCCCCCGCATGAAGTGAGTGCGGAAATAGATTCTGCCACATTCGGAAGTATTTTCCATTATGCAGCCGAACATATTTATAAAGACCTGACCACTCATGGCAAAGTCATTAATAAGGAAGCATTGGAAACGTTGCTACGCAATGAAGTGAAGCTGCAAGATTATGTGGATACAGCATTCAAGAAATTATTCTTTAATGTTCCGCAAAACGAGAAACCGGAATATAACGGCATACAACTTATCAACTCTGCCGTTATTGCAAGATATTTAAAACAACTTTTACAAAATGATTTACGTTACGCTCCCTTCACTTTTATTGCATCGGAAATGGAAGTGGATGAACCCATCGACATACAAACACCCAAAGGAGTCATAAAATCACGTATCGGGGGAATTATTGACCGTATGGACAGCAAGGATGGCACACTCCGTATTGTGGACTACAAGACAGGCGGTGATGCAGACACCCCACCCCATGTGGAATCTCTGTTTATTCCGGACAAGAAACGTTCCAACTATGTATTCCAGACGTTCCTGTATGCCGCCATCATGTGCCGCAAGCAACCAACGATGAAGATAGCTCCGGCCCTTCTCTATATTCATCGGGCCGCTACAGAAACCTATTCTCCCGTTATACAAATGGGCGAGCCACGAAAGCCCAAAGAGGCTGTGGAAGATTTCAGTAAATATGAAAAAGAATACCGTGAACGACTTCAAGGATTATTAGAAGAAATATTTAATCCGGAAAAATCATTTGCCCAAACAGAAATCATAGAAAAATGTACCTATTGTGATTTCAAGGCACTATGTAAAAGATAGACTATAGTGGTTAGTGGTTAATACCTGCGGCATGACAGCGCAGTCCACTAATCACTAACCACTGATCTGCCACACTATTCCAACGCTCTCTGTCTGCAAAAGCATCCACAGAATTTATCTTCCACATTCTCTATCGGTGCTTTGAAAATACCATAGACGGAAGACCCCGAGCCACTCATGGCGGCATACACTGCCCCCAAATCATACAATTCATCTTTTATAGCAGCAATCTCAGGGAACTTTTTGAAGACACTATCTTCAAAATCATTCTTCATACTGTGTTTCCATGTTTCCATAGGTTGCTTTACAATTTCTTTCAAAGAAACAGCCGGACGCACAGGCTTTATTTCGGCAAACGCATCCCGGGTGGACACAAAGATATCAGGTTTAATCAAAATTATGTGGTATCCCTTTAATGACAATTCCACAGGCTCGAACAGATTCCCTATTCCGGTAGCGAAAACAGGTTTGTTCCGAATGAAAAAAGCACAGTCTGCCCCTAGTTTTACCGCATATTCCTCCATCCGTTCCGTACTGAGTCCCAATGAAAATTTATCATTCAGAAGCTTTATCATACAAGCGGCATCTGATGATCCGCCACCTAGTCCGGCACCCGCGGTATATGCTTGTACATGTGTATATCTACCGGCAACAGTCCGGGATAGTCTTTTTTTAATAACTTATAGGCTTTTACTACCAGATTATCTTCGGGTTCACCCTCCAAAGGAGATCCGCTTATGTGTAAAGTGTATTCTTTGTCATTGTTTTCCCGCCGCGTCACTTCCAGAGCGTCTTGCAGGTTTATCGGATAAAATATGGTTTCCAGATTGTGGTATCCATCCGGGCGCTTTTCTACAATATTAAGTCCCAAATTAATCTTTGCATTAGGAAATGTAATCATATTCTGTTCTTTAAATAGTTATTTTTAGTGTGTTTCGTTAGATTGTTGCCCGTTCTACAAAGATGCACGCCATCTTTTATCCGGACAGAGCGCCAAATATAGAACAAACTTTTCATTTTACCATATAAAAAAACCATTTACTGTCCAGATTGTTCATTTCTCCGTAGATTCAGGTTCATATTTCTTTTATTATTTTTGGGAATGGACGAGTGTCCAACTCAGCAAAAAGTTCTATCTTTGCCCTACTTTAAACAGACGACAATGGCAGAAACGAGAAAAATGACACGTACTCCCAAAACTTCGAAAGCAAAGCCTGTTGACGAATACGGACATTTACAGCCCCAGGCACCTGAGCTGGAGGAAGCTGTATTGGGAGCCTTAATGATAGAAAAAGATGCTTACTCATTAGTAAGTGAGATTCTTCGTCCCGAATCTTTTTATGAACGCCGTCACCAACTTATTTATTCGGCTATTACCTCTTTGGCTTTACGCCAGCAACCAGTCGATATCTTGACTGTGGCCGAACAATTACGCAGCACCGGTGAACTGGAAGATGCAGGCGGTCCTTTTTACATAACACAGCTAAGCGGCAAGGTAGCCTCTTCCGCACACATAGAATATCACGCACGTATCATGCGCAGAAGTTTCTTGCACGCGAACTGATTACCTTTACCAGCAACATCCAGACAAAGGCTTTCGACGAAACCCAAGACGTGGACGACCTGATGCAGGAAGCGGAAGGAAAACTGTTCGAAATCTCGCAACAGAACATGAAGAAGGATTATACGCAAATCAACTGTCATTCAGGAAGCGTATGAGATGCTTCAAAAAGCGGCGGCACGAACGGACGGGCTGAGTGGTCTGGAAAGCGGTTTCCATGCATTGGACAAAATGACCTCGGGCTGGCAAAATTCCGACCTGGTGATTATTGCCGCCCGCCCCGCTATGGGTAAAACGGCTTTTGTGCTTTCCATGGCAAAGAACATGGCGGTAAATGCGAAAATCCCTGTGGCTTTGTTCTCTCTTGAAATGTCCAACGTACAGTTAGTCAACCGTATGATTGTCAACGTGTGCGAAATTCCGGGTGAGAAAATCAAGAGTGGTCAGTTGGCTCCGTATGAATGGGGACAATTGGATTATAAAATAAAAGAATTATACGATGCTCCGATGTATGTGGATGACACACCATCCTTGTCCGTCTTTGAATTACGCACCAAAGCACGACGGCTTGTACGCGAGCATGGAGTAAAAATCATTATCATTGACTACCTTCAGTTAATGAATGCCAGCGGAATGTCATTCGGTAGCCGTCAGGAAGAGGTCAGTACGATTTCACGTTCACTGAAGGGGTTAGCCAAAGAACTGAACATCCCCATCATCGCACTGAGCCAGCTGAACCGTGGTGTGGAAAGTCGTGAGGGTATTGACGGAAAACGTCCCCAGCTCAGTGACCTCCGTGAATCCGGAGCTATTGAGCAGGATGCCGATATGGTATGCTTTATCCACCGCCCGGAATACTATAAAATCTACTCGGATGAAAAAGGGAACGACTTGCACGGTATGGCAGAAATCATTATCGCCAAGCACCGTAACGGTGCCGTAGGTGATGTACTGCTGCGTTTCCGTGGCGAATTCGCCCGCTTCCAGAATCCGGACGATGATGTCATCGTGCCTATGCCGGGTGAGGCACCGGGTATTATCCGTTCCAAAATGAACGGTGGCGGCAACAGTGTACCTCCCCCATCTCCTGATGCCGCACCTGCCGACAATAATCCGTTCGGAGCCCCTATTCCCGAAGGACCTTTACCGTTCTGACATTTATTTATCCCTCACAGAATTAACACGGATTATTTCCCTCAAAGAAAAATCTGTGTTAATCTGAGTAATCTGTGATGGATAAATAACAGGATAAAAGAAAATAATTACTAAATTTGCAGGTCATTTTGAAATACATAAAAAATATCATATATGAATATCTCTTATAATTGGCTGAAAGAATACGTCAACTTCGATTTGACACCGGATGAAGTGGCCGAGGCGCTGACTTCCATCGGTTTGGAAACCGGAGGCGTAGAAGAAGTCCAAACAATTAAAGGTGGTCTGGAAGGTATTGTCATCGGCGAAGTGCTGACTTGCGAACCTCATCCAATTCAGACCACATGCATGTTACTACTGTGAATTTGGGACAAGGCGAACCGGTACAGATTGTCTGTGGAGCCGCTAACGTAGCTGCCGGACAGAAAGTGGTGGTTGCCACATTGGGCACCAAGCTATACGATGGCGAAGAATGTTTTACCATCAAGAAATCAAAGCTCCGCGGAATTGAATCTATGGGTATGATCTGTGCCGAAGACGAAATCGGTATCGGAAACAGCCACGAAGGTATCATCGTACTGCCGGCGGATGCTGTTCCGGGTACTCCCGCTAAAGATTATTTCAATATCAAAAGCGAATACGTACTGGAAGTGGATATCACCCCGAACCGTGCGGACGCCTGCTCACATTACGGCGTGGCCCGAGATCTGTATGCCTACCTGATTCAAAACGGCAAACAAGCCACTTTAAAACGTCCGTCTGTAGAAGCGTTTAAAGTGGATAACCATGATATGGACATCGCCATTGAAGTAGAGAATACGGAAGCATGTCCGCGTTATGCCGGAGTTTCCATAAAAGGGGTAACTGTAAAAGAGAGTCCCGAATGGCTGCAAAACAAATTACGCCTGATTGGAGTACGTCCTATCAATAATATCGTGGATATCACCAACTACATCCTTCACGCATACGGCCAGCCCCTGCACTGTTTTGATGCAGATAAGATTAAAGGTGGTAAGATTGTAGTGAAGACTGTTGCCGAAGGTACTACATTCGTTACTTTGGACGAAGTGGAACGCAAATTATCCGACAAGGACCTGATGATATGCAACACAGAAGAACCGATGTGCATTGCCGGTGTATTCGGTGGTCTGGATTCGGGAACAACCGAGCAGACAGTAGATGTATTTTTGGAAAGCGCTTATTTCAACCCGACTTGTACGTAAAACAGCCCGTCGCCATGGATTGAGCACAGACTCTTCTTTCCGTTTCGAACGTGGTATTGACCCCAACGGAACTATTTATGCATTGAAAGAAGCGGCTTTACTGGTTCAAGAACTGGCAGGAGGTACTATTTCTTCTGAAATTAAAGACAACTACCCTGCCCCGATAGCCGATTTTACAGTAGAGCTGAATTATGAGAAAGTCCACTCACTGATAGGAAAAACCATACCGGTGGAAACCATAAAGAGCATTGTCACCAGTCTTGAAATGAAGATTGTAAACGAAACACCCGAAGGCTTGACTTTACAAGTTCCCCCTATCGTGTGGATGTGCAACGTGATTGCGATGTAGTAGAAGACATTCTCCGTATCTACGGATATAATAATGTGGAGATTCCTACTACCTTGAAATCCAGCCTGACCACCAAAGGTGAAGTGGATTACTCCCAGAAATTACAAAATCTGATTTCAGAGCAACTGGTAGGTTGTGGTTTCAATGAAATACTGAACAATTCACTGACCGCCGCTTCCTATTACGAAGGGTCGGAAACATACAAGAACGAAAATTTGGTTTACTTGATGAACCCATTGAGTAACGATTTGAACGTGATGCGTCAAACTTTGTTATTCGGTGGTTTGGAAAGTATCCAGCACAATGCCAATCGTAAGAACGCCGATTTGAAATTCTTTGAATTCGGTAACTGCTATTTTTATAATGCAGAAAAGAAAAACCCGGAAAAAGTGCTTGCGGCTTATGCTGAAGAATATCATTTAGGATTGTGGGTAACCGGCAAACGCGTCAGCAATTCATGGGCCCATCCCGATGAAAACAGCAGTGTTTACGAATTAAAAGCATACGTGCTGAACATCTTTACCCGTTTGGGATTGAATTTCGGCAACGTGGTATTCGGCAACCTGACCAACGATATCTATTCAACAGCCATCAGCGTACACACACGTGGCGGCAAGTTATTGGCCACCTTCGGCATCATCAGCAAGAAGATTCAAAAAGCATTCGATATAGACAATGAGGTATATTATGCAGAAATCAACTGGAAAGAACTGATGAAAGCCATCAAGTCGGCTAAAGTCAACTTTAAAGAACTTTCCAAGTTCCCGGCTGTGAAACGTGACTTGGCTTTGTTGATTGACAAGAACATACAGTTTGCAGAAATCGAAAAAATAGCCTATGAGACTGAAAAGAAACTGCTGAAAGAAGTAGAATTGTTTGATGTTTATGAAGGCAAGAATCTGGAACCGGGTAAAAAAAGTTATGCAGTGAGCTTCTTGTTACAGGATGAAAGCGCAACACTGAACGACAAACAGATTGACAAGATCATGTCCAAACTGATTGCTAACCTGGAAAACAAACTAGGTGCAAAACTAAGATAATAATAAAAA
>ENA-OQDE01000146-OQDE01000146.1-human-gut-metagenome-genome-assembly--contig:-NODE-146-length-45002-cov-3.469460_pt1 | contig 45002 bp, 62 predicted proteins | sample MGYA00242768_ERZ504595 | MGnify/ENA primary metagenome ERZ504595 (study PRJEB26092, sample SAMD00036307) | human gut metagenome | host: Homo sapiens | study: EMG produced TPA metagenomics assembly of...
CCATGGCAGTAGCAGAGGGAGCAAATCTTCCGAAAGGCGGACTGGATAAACTGTTCCCGGGAGCAAGCATCAATGTCGGAATTTTGATCGCCATTGGATGCGTGATCTTAATTTACATTCTGTTGAATAAGACGATTTTCGGATACGAACTGAAAGCCTGCGGAATGAATCCGGATGCCAGCCGGTATGCAGGTATCAATGAAAAGCGCAATATCGTACTTTCCATGGTGATCGCAGGTGCGCTCTCCGGACTCGGCGGAGCACTGTTATATCTGGCAAACTCCGGAAAATATATGCAGGTACTGGATGTGATCGCACCGGAAGGATTCTCCGGAATTTCCGTTGCACTGCTCGGACTTTCCAATCCGATCGGAATTTTATTTGCAGGACTTTTCATCGGATACATCACAGTAGGCGGAAACAATATGCAGCTGTTTGATTTCGCACCGGAAGTGATTGATATTATTATTGCAGCGATTATTTACTGCGGAGCGCTTTCCCTGTTATTTAAAAATACGATTTATAAATTTCAGATGAGAAAAGCGAAAAAGGCAGAGAAAAAATCAGGAACAGATCGTGCAGGGAAGGAGGGACAGTCATGAATGTAGCATATTTCGTTGTACAGCAGACGATGTATTTTGCCATTCCGCTTTTGATCGTTGCAATCGGAGCAATGTATTCGGAACGAAGCGGTGTGATCAATATCGCACTGGAAGGTATCATGGTCATGGGAGCCTTTGCGGGGATCTTCTTTATCAATATTTTCCAGGGGACATTAAGTGGTCAGGGATTGTTCCTGCTCGCCATGCTGGTAGCGGGACTGACCGGAGGACTGTTCAGTCTTTTGCATGCATTTGCTTCGATCAATATGAAAGCAGATCAGACCATCAGTGGTACGGCGCTGAACCTCTTTGCACCGGCTTTTGCGATTTTTACAGCACGTATGATCCAGGGAATGCAGCAGATCCAGTTTACGGACACATTCCATATCAATAAAGTGCCGGTATTGGGAGATATTCCGGTAATCGGAGATTTGTTTTTCCAGAATTGCTATATTTCTACTTATATTGGAATCCTGATTTTGCGGTAGCCGCATTTGTGATCAAAAACACAAGATTCGGACTCCGACTGCGCGCCTGTGGAGAACATCCGGGAGCAGCAGATTCTGTGGGAGTCAACGTCTACAAAATTCGTTATGCCGGAGTGATTATTTCCGGTGTACTCGGAGGAATTGGAGGACTGATCTTTGTTGTTCCGACTTCTACAAACTTCAATGCAAGTGTAGCCGGATACGGATTTTTGGCAATCGCGGTTCTGATCTTCGGACAGTGGCGAAGCAACAAGATTTTAATGGCAGCATTCTTCTTTGGAATCATGAAAACACTCTCCAGTGCATACTCTACGATTCCATTCCTGAAATCACTGCCGATACCGAATGAGGTATACAAGATGATTCCTTATATTGCAACACTGGTTGTTCTGGCATTCTTCTCCAAGAATTCACAGGCTCCGAAAGCAGAGGGAATCCCATATGACAAGGGAAGCAGATAGTCGAGGAAAGGCAGGGATAAGACAATGAGAATGTATGACCTGATCATGAAAAAAAGAAACGGAGAAGCTTTAAACCACGAAGAGATTCAGTATCTGATAGAAGAATACGTAGCGGGAAATATTCCTGATTATCAGATGTCTGCATTTTTGATGGCAGTGTATTTTCAGGGAATGACAGAGGAAGAGACACTTGCCATGACACTGGCAGTGGCTCATTCCGGGGATATGGTAGATCTTTCCGGGATTGAAGGAACTAAGGTGGATAAACATTCTACCGGTGGAGTCGGAGACAAGACTACACTGATCATTGCACCGATTGTAGCGGCATGTGGTGCAAAAGTGGCAAAAATGTCCGGTCGGGGTCTGGGACATACCGGAGGAACTGTAGATAAACTGGAATCGATTCCCGGACTTCGGACGACTCTGACAAGAGAAGAATTTTTTGAGGTAGTAAATAAGACGGGAGTCAGTGTGATCGGACAGTCCGGCAATCTGGCTCCGGCAGATAAAAAACTGTATGCACTTCGGGATGTGACAGCGACTGTGGACAGTATTCCACTGATCGCAGTTTCCATTATGAGTAAAAAGCTGGCAGCCGGAAACGACTGTATCCTGTTGGATGTCAAGACTGGAAGCGGAGCTTTTATGAAGACACTGGAAGATTCCGTGGCACTTGCAAAAGAGATGGTCTCCATTGGGGAAAATGCAGGAAAACGTACGGTTGCCCTGATTACCAATATGGACATTCCGCTGGGACATAATATCGGAAACAGCCTGGAAGTGATCGAGGCAGTGGAGACACTCAAAGGAAACGGACCAAAAGATTTGACAGAAGTATGTATGCATTTGGCATCGAATATGTTATACTTGGCGGGGCAAGGAACTCTGGAAGTATGCAGAGAGATGGTAAAAGAAGTGATTGAAAATGGCAGAGCACTGGAGCATCTGGCGGCTATGGTCAGAGCACAGGTGGAGACGATGCGGTGATCTGGGATACCGATAAATTTGCAAAGGCTCCATATTCTTACGAAGTCTGCGCAGAAGAATCCGGATACATTACCTTTATGGATACCGAGAGTTGTGGAATTGCATCTGCGATGCTGGGTGCTGGAAGAGAAACAAAAGACAGTGAGATTGATTTTTCTGCTGGTATCATTATTCACAAAAAAGTAGGGGATTATGTGGAAAAAGGGGAGTCCCTTGCAACCATGTATGCGTCAAAAGAGGAGTTGTTTGAGGCGGCAGCCAAGCGTTATCTGTCAGCAGTGACGCAGAAAGAAACACGGGCAGAAGAAGAAAAACTGATTTATGCGCGGGTTTCCAAAGAACAGGTAGAATATTTTTAAGAAAGGCGGCGGATAAAATGGATCAGAAAGAAATTTTAAGCCATGTGGATCACACACAGCTGAAGGCATTTGCTACTTGGGAAGACATTCAGAAATTGTGTGAGGAAGCCATCGAATATCAGACGCATCGGTGTGTATTCCTCCGTGTTATATCAAGCGGGTACATGATACGTACGGAGAAAAGATCAACATCTGTACAGTGGTAGGTTTTCCATTGGGATACAGTGTGACAGAGGCGAAAGCGGCGGAGACGAAAAAAGCACTGGAAGACGGTGCATCTGAAGTAGATATGGTAGTGAATATTTCCGATGTGAAAAATGGAAATTACGATGCGGTACAGGCAGAAATTGCGGCACTCAAGAAGATTACAGGCGATAAGATCTTAAAAGTGATCATTGAGACCTGCTATCTGACAGAGGAAGAAAAGATTGCAATGTGCAAGGCTGTGACTGAGGTAGGAGCAGATTATATCAAGACTTCTACCGGATTTGGAACAGCCGGAGCAACACTGGAAGACATCCGTTTATTTAGAGAGAATATCGGACCGGACGTAAAAATGAAAGCAGCGGGCGGAGTCAAGACAGTGGCTGATATGGAAGCATTCCTGGAAGCAGGATGTGATAGAATTGGTACCAGCTCTGCAATTAAACTGATTCAGGGCGAACAGACCAGTGGATATTAAGGAGGAGAAGAAATGAAAAAGAAAATCTTAAGTCTGCTTATGGCAGCAACACTTGTTGTTGGAATGACAGGATGTGTACAGAAACCGGGAAGTGAAGGGTCAGATTCCAAAGATGGAGACAAAGGTGGAAAAGGCGGTTATGAACTGGCGCTGATCACAGACGTTGGAACGATCGATGACAAATCGTTCAACCAGGAACATGGGAAGGTCTGGAGAAATACGCAAAAGACAATAACCTGACACACAAATATTACAAACCGACAGAGAAGTCTGATGAGGCTTGTTTAAATGCGATCGATCTGGCTGTAAAAGGCGGAGCCAAAGTTATCGCAACACCGGGATTCTTGTTTGAGTATCCGATCATGGAGGCACAGACAAAGTATCCGGATGTAAGCTTTATTCTTGTAGATGCAGAGCCGAAGGATAAAGACGGAAATGTACAGATTGAAGATAATGTAATGTCTATCATGTATGCAGAAGAGCAGGCTGGATATCTGGCTGGATATGCAGCGGTGACTGAAGGGTACAAGAACCTTGGATTTATGGGTGGTATCGCGGTACCTGCAGTTATCCGCTACGGATATGGATTTATTCAGGGAGCAGATGCAGCAGCAAAAGATATGGGACTCAAAGCAGGGGATATCAAAATGAAATATACTTATGTAGGAAATTTTGATGCATCTCCGGAAAACAACGCAAAGGCAGCAGCATGGTACAATGAAGGAACAGAGTGTATCTTTGCATGTGGCGGTGGAGTTGGAAACTCTGTTATGAAAGCAGCAGAGACGGCAGACAAAGTGATGATCGGTGTAGACGTTGACCAGTCTGTAGAGTCTGAGACAGTCATCACTTCCGCAATGAAGAATCTTGGAGATTCTATTTACGGTGCACTGGAAGACTACTACAATGACAGCTTCCAGGGAGGAAAAACAGTGACTCTGGATGCTTCTCAGGATGGTGTAAAACTTCCAATGGAAACTTCTAAATTCAAAGTATTCACACAGGAAAAATATGATGAACTGTATGCACAGTTAAAAGACGGTACAATTAAAGTTGGAAATGACCAGACAGCAGAGGATGCAACAGGTGTTCCGACAGAAGTTGTAAAAGTAGAGCTGATCAAATAAGAATGGCGTACATGTATCCGGCTGGCAGATTTTAAATGTCAGCCGGAAATTTTTTCACGGAAATGGAAGAACCTCTGTTTTTTTCGGCGATTTGTTTTATAATAGTAAGGAGACTATTTACCAGATACAAAGGAAGGGTATGTATGGGAACAGATCGTCTATATCAAGTGCTCCCTTTTATGCGGGAGCTGAAAAAGGACAGAAGAGAGGCCATTGAGCAGTTTTTTCAGAATGCTCCGGATTGGTTGTTAGAGTCATTCCGTGTAGTAGAACTGGACAAAAATGTTGTGTTTATCCGGGAGAATCAGCCGGTGGATACAGTGCATATCATTGCAAGAGGGATGTTTAAAATTACGGATTACAGAGTCTATGGAATTGCCTATGACTTCATGCAGTTTGACGGAATCAATGCAATGGGGGGCATGGAGCTGATCATGGACATGGATACCTATCAGGCAACACTGCAGACGATTACACCGTGTACTTCGATCCGGATTCCGGCGGATGTATATGCCAGATGGCTTCGGACGGATATCCGTGCACTAAAGCAGGAAGCCAAGATCATGGGACAGTATCTGTATGAACAGGGCGTGACCAGCCGGACCTATATGTTTGTTCCGGGAACAGATCGTTTGGCGGTTCTTTTTTGAACACCGCTATAAAAAATATGCAAAAAACGGAAAATTAACATTTACAAATACAAGACAGGAACTGGCAGAATATTCGGGCTTAAGTGTAAAGACCGTGAACCGTGCGGTAAAAAAGTTTGAAGAGCAGGGGCTGATCAGCGCAGCGGAAAGACCTTTTATATTGATGAAGGGCAGTATGAGCGGCTTCATGCACTGGTATCCAAATTAATTGAGCCATTGATAGAAAGGGGACGAAAAGATGAATCCGATTTATGAAAATTAGTAAAATGCGCAGATGCAGTAAAAAGTAAAATTAAATTTCAGCCGCAAGTGGCATTGATCTTAGGATCCGGTCTGGGGGATTATGCAGAGACCATGCAGGTAGAAGAGACAATGGAATACACGGAGATTGAAGGATTTCCGGTTTCTACTGTGGCCGGGCATAAGGGAAGATTTTTATTTGGTTATGTAGAAGGTGTGCCGGTTGTGGCAATGCAGGGAAGAGTGCATTTCTATGAGGGATACCCGATGCAGGATGTGGTACTTCCGGTACGTCTGATGGGAATGCTGGGAGCAAAAATCGTGATGCTGACCAACGCAGCAGGAGGTGTGAATTTTGACTTTCATCCGGGAGATCTGATGCTGATCACAGATCAGATTACGACAGCGGTTCCGAGCCCTCTGATCGGACCGAATATCGAAGAACTGGGCGTTCGTTTTCCGGATATGAGTGAAGTGTATAACAAAGAATTGCAGGATGTGATCCGCAAAGCCGGGGCAAACACAGGTGTTGCTCTTAAGGAAGGTGTTTACATGCAGTTTACAGGTCCAAGCTATGAGACACCGGCAGAGATCAGAATGTGCAGAACACTGGGAGGAGATGCGGCAGGAATGAGCACAGCATGTGAGGCCATGGCGGCAAGACACATGGGAATGAAGGTGTGTGGAATTTCCTGTATCACGAATCTGGCAGCGGGAATGTCCACGCAGAAGCTGGATCACAAAGAAGTACAGGAGACTGCAGACAGAGTGCAGAGGACTTTAAGCGTCTTGTCACAGAATCGATTCGTCTGATTGGAGAAACTCTGGCGTAGGATGTGCAGCAGTGCAAGGAGAGTGCGCAATGAAAAAAGAATTTAAATTTGGAACAGATCTGGATGGAAAAGCAAAAGAGGAATTGATCCGTCTGGCATATGAGGGAAAAGAAAGATCATATGCTCCTTACTCCGGATTTCAGGTAGGCGCTGCCCTTCTGGCAGAAAACGGAACGGTTTATCTGGGATGTAATATCGAAAATGCGGCATACAGTGCTACAAACTGTGCAGAAAGAACTGCATTTTTCAGGCAGTGTCAGAGGGCGTGAAAGAATTTCGGGCGATTGCGATCGTCGGAGGCCCAAAAGGGAGTAAAAAAGGAGAACTTTGTGCGCCTTGTGGAGTATGCCGTCAGGTGATGATGGAATTTTGTGACCCAAAAGAATTTCAGATCGTTCTGGAGGACGGAAACGGTGGATGTTTTGCAAAAACACTGGAAGAGATACTGCCGTTTGGATTTGGACCGGCAAATTTGAGAGAAGAGGAGTGAAAACGCGTATGACGGGAAAAAACAGACTTCCCAGGCTGGATCTGCACTGTCATCTGGATGGATCCTTAAGTCAGGGATGTATTGAAGAACTTCTGGGAAGAAGTGTAAAACTGGAAGAGCTGCAGGCGGATATGGATTGTCAGAGTCTGGCAGAATATCTGGAGAAATTTGAGATTCCGCTGGAATGTCTGCAGACAGAAAAAGGGCTTGAGCGAGCCGGTTATGATTTGATGAAAAGTGCCGCATCAGACCAGGTCGATTATATCGAGGCACGGTTTGCACCGCTTTTTTCCAGGCAGAGAGGGTTGTCTACAGAGCAGGTTATTGAGTCTGTACTGCGGGGAATGGAGCAGGGCAAGAAGGAATTTGACATTGATTATGGTGTGATTGTGTGTGCCATGCGCCATGAGAAGGAAGAGGCAAATCTACAGATGTTAAAAGCTGCGAGAGAGTTTCTTGGAAACGGTGTCTGTGCAGCGGATCTGGCAGGAAATGAAGCGGCATTTCCGATGTCGCAGTTTATGAACCTGTTTGCGGAAGTAAAACGGATGGAGATGCCGTTCACACTTCATGCAGGTGAGTGCGGCAGTGTGCAGAATATTCTGGATGCAGTGCAGTGCGGTGCTTCCAGAGTGGGCCATGGAATTGCGCTTCGCGGGCAGAAAGAAGCGATCCGGATCTGCAGAGACAGACACATTGGGATCGAGATGTGTCCGCTCAGCAATATGCAGACAAAAGCGGTAAAGGATCCTGCGGATTATCCCATCCAGGAGTTTTTGCGGGAGAACCTTCTTGTTACGATCAATACGGATAATCGGATGGTCAGCCAGACAACGCTGGAAAAAGAGTTTGCGTTTCTCAGAGAACAGTATGCAGTGACCAGAGAACAAGAAGTGCAGATGACAAAAAATGCCATTGAGGTGGCGTTTGCGTCTGATGAAGTGAAAGCACAGTTGTGGAAGGCGATGGAATTATAAGAGTAACAGAGATCATATTCAGGGTTTGAGAATATGGTCTCTGTTTTTTGTATTGCAGACGATGAAAAAACTGTTGTATAAGAGGAATTTATGGTAAAAAGTGCATAAAAATAGAGAACAAAAATTGTTTAAATCATAGAAAACAAATAAATGAACATATAAATGATAAACGAACATATAAGTACGTTGTAAAAAATCATAAAAGATGCTAATATGCATATAACGAAACAAAAAACAATCGTAAAACGAAGGAGGAAGCAACGTGAGCAAGATTGATGAAATCACAAGAGAAAATTGGATCATGAGTACATTTCCGGAGTGGGGAACCTGGCTGAATGAAGAGATTGAGAATGAAGAAGTAAAGCCGGGAACCGTTGCAATGTGGTGGCTTGGATGCACCGGAATGTGGTTCAAGACTCCGGGAGGATGCAACATCACCGTGGATCTCTGGTGCGGAAATGGAAAGAGATCTCACGGAGACGGAAAGATGAAGGTTGGCCATCAGATGGCGAATATGTGTGGTGCGAGAGCAATGCAGCCGAACTTAAGAGCCGTTCCATTTGTAATCGATCCATTTGCAATCAAAGGTGTGGATGCTGTGCTTGCAACACATTATCATCAGGATCACATGAGTGCGGAATATGCAGCCCACGTGATCAAGAGCGGTATGATGACAACAGATGAGAATGGAAAAGAAATTCCGGTTCCGTTTATCGGGCCGAAAAAATCCGTAGAGCTCTGGGAGAAATGGGGAGTTCCGGCAGACCGGTGTATTACGGTGAGACCGGGAGACAGCATCAAGATTAAAGACATTGAGATTATCGCGTTGGATTCCTTTGACCGTACCTGTATTGTGACAACAGATTCTCAAGGAGAGGACAGAGAAGAATTGACAGGAAAATGCCCGACAGATATGATGATAAGGCAGTCAATTACCTGATCAAGACACCGGGAGGAAATATTTACCACAGTGGAGATTCTCACTACTCAATCTACTTTGCAAAACATGGAAAAGATTATGACATTGATGTGGCATTCGGATCCTACGGAGAGAATCCGGTAGGTATGCAGGACAAGATGACTTCTGTAGATATTCTCCGTATGGCAGAAGCACTTCGCTGTAAAGTTGTTGTCCCGATTCACTATGATGTATGGACGAACTTCATGGCAGATGTCAACGAGATCAACGTTCTCTATCATATGAAAAAAGATCGGCTCGGATATGAGTTTCATCCATTCTTCTGGGAGGTCGGAGGAAAATACGTTTATCCGACAGACAAGGAGAAAAGAGCATATCATCACAGAAGAGGTTTCGAGGACTGCTTTGAAGCACCACAGAATATTCCATTCCGTTCTCTTCTGTAATTGCCGGAGGTGGAAGTGATGCTGAGAGAATTTGTAGAGAAAAAACATGTAAGTTTGCAGACAGTGCACCGGATTGGCGGGAGGCCATCCGGATGAGCTGTGAAGTGCTGGAGGCAGATGGAACAATAGAAGAAAATTATAAAGAAGATATTATCGCATGTGTGGAAAAATATGGACCTTATATTGTGATCGCGCCGAACATTGCGATGCCGCATTCTCAGGAGGGTGCAAAAGGAGTGCATAAAACAGAGATTGCGTTTATGAAACTGAAAAAACCGGTGAGCTTCGAAGAAGGCAATCCGGAATTGGATGCACAGCTATTCTTTACATTGGCTGCCTGCAATAATGAGCAGCATCTTCAGAATATGAGCAGACTTTCCGAAATGCTGATGAATGAAGAATTGGTTGAGGAACTTGCCGATGTCGAAACCGAAGAAGATCTTTTAAAACTCCAGGAAAAATATCTGGACGCATAAGGAAACGGCAAAGGAAACGAGAGGTAAAAAAGAAAGCATAGATACAGGGGTGAACAAATGGATATATTAATGACTGTATGGTCGTATTTTGCGACAAATATTCTTCAGCAGCCGGCGTTTATGATTGGTTTGATCGTTATGGTAGGTTATATACTTCTGGGAAAACGTGGTATGATACTCTTGGCGGTACACTCAAAGCAATTGTAGGATATCTGATCTTGACAGTTGGTTCCGGTGGACTGACAAATAACTTCCGGCCGGTGCTGGTAGGACTCAAAGACCGATTTAATATGGATGCGATGGTGATTGATCCATATTTTGGACAGAATGCAGTAACAGTAGGTGTAGAAGAGGTATTTGGAAAAGGCTTTGGAGATGCTATGATTCTTCTGTTTATTGCATTTATTGTCAACATTCTTCTGGTACGCTTTACAAAGTACACAAAGATGCGTGCACTTTTACTACAGGTAATGTACAGGTACAGCAGGCAGCGACTGCTTACTGGCTGATTATGTTTGCCTGTCCGGCGCTTCTGACAAATAGAGTCGGAATGCTGATCGTTATGGCATTGCTTCTTGGAGCGTATTGGGCAGTTGGTTCGAACCTGACGATCAAACCTTGTCAGGAGGTAACAGATGGAGCAGGTTTCTGTTTGGCGCATCAGCAGATGTTTGGGGTTGCATTTTTTCTACTGGCTGGCAGGAAAACTGTTTGGTAATGAGAATAAGAAAAATAAAGGCAAAAAAGTAAAAAGAAATCGAAGATATCGAGCTTCCAGGATTCATGTCTATGTTCAATGACAATATGGTTTCCGCGTCTATTTTGATGCTGGCATTCTTTGGAGCAATCCTGTGTGTACTTGGAAGAGATTATCTGATCGAAGGCGGATTTATGCAGGAAGGACAGAGCATGGTATTCTATGTGATCCAGACTTGTCTGTACTTTGCAGTATATCTGGCAATCCTTCAGCTTGGGGTTCGTACTTTCGTTGCTGAGCTGACAGCATCCTTCCAGGGAATCGCAGACAAACTGCTTCCTGGATCTGTTCCTGGTGTGGACTGTGCGGTAATCTTCGGATTCGGAGCTCCAAACGCAGTGACACTTGGATTTTTGGCAGGTTTCATCGGACAGATCGTTGCAATTGCAACACTGGTACTGTTAAAGAGCCCGGTACTTGTAATCTGCGGATTCGTTCCGGTATTCTTCGACAATGCGACCATTGGTGTATTTGTCAATGAAAAAGGCGGTTTGAAGGCAACATTGATCCTTCCGTTTATTTCCGGTCTCTGCCAAGTATTTGGTTCAGCGCTCATTGCAGGATGGGTTGGAATGGCTGCATACGGCGGATACTTAGGTATGTGGGACTGGGCAGTGGTATGGCCGGTATTTACAGTTGTGATGAAGTACTTAGCTACGCAGGTATTGCGATCGTATTTATTGCTCTGTTGGCAATTCCACAGATTCAGTACCGCAAGGATAAAGAAGGATATTTCCTGATGACAGAAGATTACGAGGCTTATAAAGAACTGAAAGCGAAAAAGGCTCGGGCAGAATAGCCTGAAATAATTGAAAGAAACATCATATCATCATATAATTAAGAAAAAGAGCAAAGGAGAGATTCACAATGACAAATCAGAATTTGAAATTTTTAGTATGCTGCGCAAATGGTTCCGGTTCCAGCCTGATGGCTCAGATGGCACTTGAGAAGGTTCTGAAAAAGAATAACATCAAACCTGGCAAGGTACATCATTGTCCGCTCTCAGAAGGAAAGAGCAGTGCAGTTCAGTACGATGTACTTGTGTGTGCACAGAATTTTGCAAATATGTTTGAAGATGCAAAAGCAAAGGGTGTAGTTGTAATTCCGCTGAAAAATGTGATGTCAGCTCCTGAAATCGAGACAAAATTAAAAGAGAACGGAATTCTGTAGATTTGTTGAAAGACAGCAGAAAAGAAGTGAGGTGAGGAAGATGAAGAGAGAAAAGCATATGTAGATGCAAGAAGGAAGAGTATTCTGGAGCTGTTGCGTGAAAATCCAACCGTACGGGTGGATGAACTGGCAAAGCGGATGGGAGTTTCTTTGATTACGATCCGCAGAGATCTGCAGTATCTGGAAGAGCAGAAGCTGTTGGTCAGATTTTACGGAGGCGCCCAGGTGGCAGACCGGGAGACTGCGGAGAAAAATGAAGTGCAGATGTACCGTAAGCTGATCGCGAGGTATGCGGCAGGACTGGTAGAAGACAGCGATTCTCTCTTCATCAATACAAGCCGCAACGCATTGCAGATGCTGGATTATATCCAGTGTCGCAATGTGACTGTGATCACGAACAATGGAAAAGCAATCGGCAGAGAATATTATGATGGAATCAGTATTATTCTGACCGGAGGAGAACTACGGCATCCCAAAGATGCCATGGTCGGCGATTTTGCAATCCGAAGTGTACAGAATGTATTCCCGAAGAAAGCGTTTATGGGGTGTTCCGGAATTTCTATGCTTTCCGGAATGACAACGGAGATTGCGGCGGAAGTAAAAGTAAATGAGGTGATGATCCAGAATGTGACAGAGGATGTATATCTTCTGGCAGATCATACAAAAATCGGAAAAAACAGCAGCTTTACAAGTTCGCCGATCCAGGGAATCAAGCATTTGATCACAGATGAAAAAGCACCTCAGGATGTACTGGATGAACTGCGCAGTGCGGGCGTTTTGATTCATCAGGTACACAAAGGAGATTTTGAAATATGAAACCATATACCTTAGGAATATATGAGAAAGCAATGCCGGCAGAATTAAGCTGGAAGGAAAAGATGGAGACAGCAAAAGCTGCGGGCTATGATTTTATAGAGATCAGTATTGATGAGACAGAAGAAAAGCTGAAACGTCTTGACATGGGAAAACAAGAGCGTCTGGAACTGGTCCGTCTGATGTATGAGACGGGAATGCCAATCCGTACAATGTGCCTGAGCGGACATCGAAAATATCCGTTGGGAAGCAGCCAGCCGGAAGTTTCCGGTCGTGGTATGGAGATTATGGAGAAAGCACTTGAACTGGCAGAGGATCTCGGAATCCGTATCATTCAGCTGGCAGGGTATGATGTATATTATGAAGAGGGCAGTGAAGAGACCAGAAAACGGTTTGCCAAGAATCTGAAAAAAGCAGTTGAGATGGCAGCGGCAAAGGCATTGTCCTTGGATTCGAGACAATGGAGACTCCGTTTATGAATACCGTTCAAAAATCCATGAAATATGTAAATCTCGTTGATTCGCTGTATCTGAATGTGTATCCGGATCTCGGCAATATCACCAATGCCGCAAAGGCAGAGGGCGGAGATGTACTTAAGGATCTGGAGACCGGAAGAGGAAGCTGGCAGCCATGCATCTGAAGGAAACAGTTCCGGGCAAGTTTCGGGAGATTCCGTTTGGAACCGGACATGTAGATTTTGAATCCAGTATCCGCAAAGCCTGGGAACTGGGCGTGCGTCGCTATGTGACGGAATTCTGGTATACAGCAGTCCGGCGTGGAAAGAAGATATTGATTTGCTGTGAAGATGATGACAGAGATTCTGGACAGGCAGACCGTATAATGAAAGAGAGGGAAGATCAGGTCATGAAAGTGAGTAAAAAAGTCATATCAAATCTTACAAAATGTTATTCGATTGCACCGCTTACATATCAGGGAAAGAGACATATTCTGGTAGCGGCAGAAAAGCAGGATCCATGTTATCTGTTTGATCTGGAGGGCAATCAGGAAGAGACAGTATGGGAAGGTCCGGGAGGAGTCATGAGTATGGTGCAGGTTCCGGGAAGTGATGGTGTTTTTCTGGCAACGCACAAATTCTACTCTCCGAATGATTCCAAGGAGGCAAAGATCATCATTGCATCGCCGGGACCAGACGGAATCTGGGAAATCCGTACGCTGGTCGATCTTCCGCACGTACATCGGTTTGATATTGTGACAAGAAACGGTGTGAATTATCTCATCGCGTGTGCACTGAAATCCGGACATGAATATAAGGATGACTGGTCTATGCCCGGCAAGGTTTATGCGGCAGTGCTTCCGGATGATCTGAGTGGATTTGATGAGGAGCATCAGCTGAGTCTGCAGGTGATCCGGGAGAATATGCTGAAGAATCATGGATATTACAAGGTGACAGAAGATGGTGTGGAGCAGTGTCTGATTTCCTGTGACGATGGTGTATACCGTTTTACACCGCCGGAATCAGAAGAACAGGACTGGACAGTGGAAAAACTGGTGGATGAGGCAGCAAGTGATGCTGTACTAGTAGATCTGGATCAGGATGGAGAAAAGGAACTGATTTTGATCTCTCCATTCCATGGGGAACATATTTATTTCTATAAAAAGATTGATGGAGACTACAAGAAGGTATATACTTATGATACTGCAGATTTTGCACATGCGATCTATGGCGGGACACTGCTTGGCAAGCCGGCAGTGATCATCGGACACAGAAAAGGAGAGAGAAACCTTCTTCTCTTTACCTGGGAGCAGGAAAAAGGGCAGTATCAGGTTGAGATTCTGGATCGGGACTGCGGACCGGCCAATGTGTTCAAGTATGAACGGGGCACAGAAGAGGTTCTTATTTCTACGAACCGTGAGATCGATGAAGTTGCAATGTATACGTTTGAAAAGTAGATGGGGAGGAAATGCAAAATGCTGGAACAGTTAAAAAAAGAAGTGTATGAGGCGAATATGCTGCTTCCAAAATACGGACTTGTCACTTTTACCTGGGGAAATGTCAGCGGGATCGACCGAGAGAGCGGATTGTTTGTGATCAAGCCAAGCGGTGTAGAATATGACAAACTGACTCCGGATGATATGGTTGTGGTAGATCTGAATGGAAATAAAGTGGAGGGAAGATACAATCCGTCTTCTGATACGCCGACACATGTGGTTCTTTACAACCGGTTTCCGAAAATCGGCGGAGTGGTCCATACACATTCCACATGGGCAACCAGCTGGGCACAGGCAGGAAGAGATATTCCATGTTATGGAACAACGCACGCTGATTATATTTACGGAGAGATTCCATGTGTGCGGAATTTGACAAAGGAAGAAATCGAAGAAGCATATGAGAAGAATACAGGTGTTCTGATCGCAGATGAATTTGAGAGAAAAGCAAAGGATTATCTGGCAGTTCCGGCAGTCCTCTGCAAGAATCACGGCGTATTTACATGGGGCAAGGATGCGCACGAAGCAGTTCATAATGCTGTAGTGACAGAAGAGGTTGCAAAGATGGCGGCACGCTGTGAGATCATCAATCCGCATGTGAACCCTGCTCCGCAGGAATTACAGGACAAGCACTATTACAGAAAACATGGTGCGAATGCCTACTACGGACAGAAATAAGAGGAAACAGATATGGTAAAAGTGTTTTTTCGACAGTAACGATACGCCTAGCCTTTGAATAAGAGAAATGAACTTCTAGTGTCAAAAAGCCTTGGATGTGGTATGATTGGGGCAAACCACATGCAAGGTTTTTTGTTACTTGTGATTCAGAATTGATGTTCGGAGGGCAGCATGAGAAAAAGAAAAAATAAAAAGGGGCTTTTGATCGGTGGTATTACAGCTGGTGTGGTCGTAATTCTCGCAGGAGGCGGAGTTTTAGCGTGGAAATTGTTGATAAATACAACAACACCACAGGAAACGGTGAAAAATTATTTTGCACTTGTAGAAAAGAAGCAATATGACAAGATGTATGATATGCTTAGCGAATCCTCGAAAGAAAAAATATCAAAAAAGAAATTTACAGAACGGAATCAGAATATTTACGAAGGAATCGAGGCAAAAGATATCAAAATCTCGATCCCTGAAAAGGAGAAACTCAAAGGGAGCCCGGTGACTGTGAAATATTCAGAAACGATGGAAACCAGTGCGGATGAGATTTCTTTTGACAATGCGGTGACACTGCAAAAAGAGGACGGAGAGTATAAGATCGACTGGGATTCCACAGTGATCTTTCCGAATCTTCAGGATTCGTATAAAGTACAGATTCAGACAGAAAGTGCCCAGCGAGGAACCATTTATGACAGAAATGGTGTGATTCTGGCAGGAAATGGAACGGTTCTGGAAGTTGGTCTGGTGCCGGGGAAAATGGGAGATGATACTGCCAGGGCCGAATCTATAAAGAAGCTGGCAGAGCTATTGGATGTATCGGAAGAAGCAATCCAAAACGCACTGGGGGCATCCTATGTACAGGATGATTCTTTTGTGCCGATCAAGAAGATTGCAAAGGGAAATGAAGAGAAAGAAGCACAGCTTCTGACGATTCCCGGAGTGATGTTAAATGATTCCCAGGACCGGGTGTATCCGCTTGGCGCTGCGGCAGGGCATCTGACTGGTTATGTGCAGGCGGTGACAGCGGAAGATCTGGAAAAACTGGAAAATAAAGGATATCACGCAAACAGTGTGATTGGAAGATCAGCCTGGAGCAGGCTTATGAGGAAGAGCTTCGTCCGGTGGACGGCACACGGATCATTATTGCAGACGAAACGGGAAATACGATCGAGACGCTGGCATATCAGCCGGCACAGAATGGAAAAGACGTGCGTGTGACCATTGATGCCGAGGTGCAGAAGACGGCATATGATCAGTTTGCACAGGATCCGGGAACGGCGGCAGCCATGAACCTAAAACCGGAGAGGTGCTGGCATTGGTGAGCACACCGGGATATGATCCAAATGAATTTGTGCTGGGGATGTCAGATGCAAGATGGAATGCGCTGAATGAAGATGCATCCAATCCATTGATGAACCGGTTTGTCAACACCTGGTTCCGGGATCTACATTTAAGGGAATCACAGCAGCGGTCGGAGTGGATGCAGGAATTATCAATCCGGATGAGAATCTAGGATATGTAGGGCTTTCTTGGCAGAAAGATGCAAGCTGGGGAGATTATCATGTAACTACGCTGACAGATTACGGTGAAACGGTCAATCTGGTCAATGCCATGACATATTCGGACAATATCTATTTTGCACGGGAAGCATTGAAAATCGGGGCGGATACGATGGAAGAAAAATTAAAATCCTTTGGATTTGAAGAAGAACTTCCATTTGATCTTACCATGCAGGCATCTACGTTTGATGATGACGGAAAGATTGATTCGGAAATTCAGCTTGCCGATACCGGATACGGGCAGGGACAGGTGCTGGTTAATCCGCTCCATCTGCTGTCTATGTATTCCATGTTTGTTAATGATGGAAACATGATTCAGCCGGTTTTGAAATATGAAGAAAACGCTGCTGCAAAAATCTGGAAAGAGCAGGCAGTCAGTGCACAGACAGCACAGACTGTGAAACAGAGTCTGCTCTCGGTAATTGAAAATCCGAGTGGAACAGGAGCCAGTGCGAAGATCGATGGAGTGACGATGCTTGGAAAAACAGGAACTGCAGAGATTAAGGAAAGCCAGGATGATACGACAGGAGTGGAGCGAGGCTGGTTTATCTGTGAGACAACAGAAGATATGCCAAACCAGATCGCAGTGGTCGGCATGGTGGAAGATGTAAAGACAAAAGGCGGCAGCAGTTATGTGACACAGAAGGTGCGCAATATTGCAGCGTCTTATCTGCAGTAAATGAACGGAGGAATTATGAACGAATGGATCGGTCAGGTGCTGCCATTCTGGAAAGACCTGACAGAAACGGAAAAACAGATGCTGCTCACCCATACAGCACTGGAAGAATATGAAAAAGGAGTCCTGCTTCACATCGATGGCGGGGACTGCGCAGGTGTACAGATTGTAAAGGAAGGGCAGGTCCGTGTCTATATTACGTCACCGAGCGGTGGAGAGATTACATTGTATCGTCTGGTGGAGGGAGATGTCAGTATCCTGAGTGCGTCCTGTATGATAAAGGGAATGGATATTTCGCTGGATATGATGATGGAATCGGACACGGTACTGTATACGATTCCGAAAGAAATTTACAAGAAACTGAATGATACAAACACTGCAGTGAAAGATTACACGATGGAGATGGTATCTGAGCGCTTTTCCGATGTGATGTGGCTGTTCAATCAGTATGTATTTTCTAATGCAGCGTCTCGTCTGGCCGGGGCAATCCTGGAACATATGGCACTGGCGGGAGAGGAGAAATTTTCTATTACTCACGATGTACTTGCAAGAGATATGGGAACGGCAAGAGAAGTTGTCACAAGACTGCTCAAACAGTTTCAGACAGAAGGGTATGTGAGATTATCCCGCGGCTATATAGAAGTACTGGATGCAAAAGCTCTGAAAAAAATATGAGAAATGTGATTTTGTCACGGAAGAAACACAAAAAAGTGGTATACTAAGAACATATGAAAGTTGAAGGAGGATTTATAAAATGGCAATTATAAAATTAACAAAAGATAATTTTGAACAGGAAGTATTAAAATCAGAAAAACCGGTACTGGTAGATTTTTATGCAGACTGGTGCGGACCATGCCAGATGCTTTCTCCGATCGTGGACGAAGTGGCTGAGGAAAGAGATGACATCAAAGTCGGAAAGATTAATGTGGACGAGCAGATGGAACTGGCACAGAAATATGGAGTCATGACAATTCCGACATTGCTTGTGATCAAAAACGGAGAAATTGTGAACAAGCATATCGGTGCATTGTCCAAGAGTGGAGTGATTGAGCTTCTGTAAGAACAACAGAAGAATGGTGATTGGAGAAGAAAGCAGTTGATGGAAGATCAGCTGCTTTTTCTGCGTAGAACAATTACAAAAATAAAGATTGCGATTGTGAACAAAAAAGCAGATAATAGAAAAGACTCTATAGGAAACAGGTGAAAAAATGAAATTAACGGTGAAAACGTTTCAGGAATTAACAACAACAGAATTGTATGAAATCTTAAAAGCAAGAGCGGAAATTTTTATTATGGAGCAAGAGATCAATTATCAGGACATGGATGACATTGATTATAAAAGTTTGCACTGCTTTTTACAGAAGATAAGAAAGTGATTGCATATCTTCGTGCGTTTTATCAGGAAAACGACAGGGATATTGTCAGGATTGGGAGAGTATTGACTTTACAACACGGAAACGGCACAGGAAGAAACTTATTAGAACAGAGTTTAAAGGCGATCAAAGAAAACATGAAATGTAAGAAAATTGTTATGGATGCACAGAAATATGCAGTCGGGTTTTATGAAAAATTCGGGTTTAAAACGATATCCGATGATTTCTATGAAGAGGGGATCCTGCATGTCGTGATGGAGCTGGACGTATAATTTGAATGTGCGAAAGAGAGTTTTACCTTTCTCTTTTCTGATAATCATGCTATAATGCAGAAAAGCATAAAAATTTCTGGTTTTCTAAGCGGAACGATACCGCATCTTTTATTCTTATAGCATATCGGAAGATCTCTATGCTTTGATTTCAATCTAAAACAGCAGAGAGGTTTGAGAGAAAGATGCCGTACAACAAAAGTATGGATTACAAATGCAGGATATGAAAAAGCAAAAGCTTCTATTGAAGAGTCTCTGAAAAACTGCGTACCGATTATCTGGATCTGCTTCTGATCCATCAGCCGTTCGGCGATTATTATGGAACTTATCGTGCAATGGAAGAATTTTATAAAGCCGGAAAAATACGTGCCATAGGTGTATCCAATTTTGGTCCGGACAGATATCTTGATCTTGAATATTTTTCAGAAATCAAGCCTGCGGTCAATCAGGTTGAAACTCATGTATTCCAGCAGCGCAGACTGCCCTTCGATTTCTGCTGCAGAGTGACGTTGTAGTCATCCCGAAATCTGTTCACAAAGAAAGAATGAAACAGAACATCGATGTGTTTGATTTTACACTGACCGCGGAAGATATGGCTGCCATTGAAGCACTGGACGGCGGTGAGAGCTTATTCTTCTCCCACTATGATCCAAAGACAGTTGAGTGGTTCATGTCTATTTTATAAAGAGTTTGGCCGAGGGGATAACAAAAATGGTTGTCAGAAACAGAAAGATGTGTCTATAATGTTTGCAGAAGAGAAAAAAGGAGAGAAATACCTATGCTGCATGAAAAAATCAATCTTGGAAACAGTGGATACGGAACAAGGGATACAATTCTGACAACCTACGTGCAGAACAATCTGGAAGGAGTCCCTGCGCGGCGGCGTCCGGCAGTGATCATTTGTCCGGGCGGCGGATATGAATATCAGTCAGACAGAGAGAGCGAGCCGATCGCATTGGAATTTTTGAAAAGAGGGTATCAGGCATTTATTCTGGAATATGCAGTCCTGGAAGAGAATGAAACGAAAGGTCTTCTTCCATATCCGCAGATGGATCTTGCGAAAGCGGTTGCATATGTGAAGGAACATCAGGAGGTATGGAATGTGGACGGAGAGCAGATCACGATCCTGGGATGTTCGGCAGGCGGAAATCTGTGTGCGCTTTACAGCGGATTTTATCAGCAGGACTGGTTTATAAAAAAGACAGGATACAGCCAGAAACAAATGCAGGTACAAGCCATGATCTTGTGTTATCCCGTGATCGACTTCAGGCAGGATGGCCGAAAGAGGATGACATACGGAGAAGAATCAGTGTTGAAGAAGCGTGGCAAGGTGCGCAGAATCTTGTGACAGAACAGACGCCGAGGACATTTATCTGGCATACGAATACAGACGGAACGGTTCCGGCAGAGAATACATTACTGTTTGCCCAGGCATTGTTGAGGCATGGAGTAGATTCGGAGTGCCATATGTATCACAGAGGATGTCATGGGCTGTCACTTGCAAATGAACAGACGAAGGTAAGAGGAGAACATCTGAATCCACATGTGGCGGGATGGTTTGACACAGCCTTCGAATGGCTGGAAGAATGAGTCCATGAGGTGGTATCAGTAGAAGCCTGCGTGATAATATCACAGAAAACAACATATGTATCTTATATAATGACAGAGTCAGCAGACAAAGAAAACAAATTTGTCTGCTGACTCTATATTATTTTTAGGAGGATTCTTATGAATCAGGTAAAACGAAAAAAGAGAAAAGCCCATGTGGAAGAAAGGGATTGTGTTGCCTGCGGATGCTGTGTCAAGGTATGTCCGATGTCGGCAATTCAGATATTTCATGGAGTGATGGCAGTGGTGGATCAGGAAAAATGTGTTGGCTGCGGAAAGTGTGTAAAGCGTGTCCGGCAACGGTTATTTCAATTCAGGAGGCGGCAGAATGAAAAAGAGTTGGTATGATTATTTGTGGATTGCTTCTCTGATGTATCTGGTGTTGGGATTTTTTCAGATTCTATTTGCATGGCTGGGACTGTTATGCTTTTTTATTCCGCTGATCATTGCAATTGTGAAGGGGAACAAGGGGTACTGCAATCGTTATTGCGGAAGAGGACAGCTGTTTGAGCTGATCGGAGGCAGATTTGGGTTATCCCGCAGGAAGGATGTTCCTAAATGGATGAAAAGCAAAGCGTTCCGTTATGGATTTCTGATTTTCTTTTTTGCGATGTTTTTTCAAATGCTGTGGACGACGTATCTTGTGTTTTCAGGAGTAGAAAGTCTGCATCAGGCAGTTACCTTGTTATGGACCTGGAAGCTTCCGTGGAACTGGGCGTATCATGCGTGAATGTTTCGCCGGGAATCGCGCAGTTCGCATTTGGATTTTACAGTGTGATGCTGACTTCTACCGTACTTGGATTTGTGACGATGCTGTTGTTTAAGCCCCGTTCCTGGTGCGTATATTGCCCGATGGGAACGATGACACAGCTGATCTGTAAAGGCAAAAATAAAAGAGCGCTGTCTGATTTTAAAAATTGAGACTGGCAGGTGTGAGGCATGTTTGATACAATATGAGATAAGTAATGGAATCGGAGAGGAGTTGAAAACGTATCCATTCCGAATAAAGAATTGATGGATCGTTTTGATGAGATGTTGCAAAAAATAGAAGTATTATAACTCACCAGAAAGGACACAGCATGCTTCAATTTATTTTAGGAAATTCAGGTGCGGGAAAATCGCATTATTTATATGAAAAGATCATTCAGGAGTCAATGAAACATCCGGAAATAAACTATCTGGTCATCGTGCCGGAACAGTTTACGATGCAGACGCAGCAGGATCTGTGTACGCTGCACCCGAATCACGGGATTATGAATATCGACGTTTAAGTTTTGGACGAATGGCACACCGCATTTTTGAGGAAGTGGGACAGTCAAGAGGACAGGTTCTGGATGATGAAGGAAAGAATCTGATTCTTCGGAAAATCGCCGGACAATACGAAGATCGTCTGAGGGTATTAAAAGGGAACTTGAAAAAACAGGGATACATCAGTGAAGTCAAGTCGGTGATCTCTGAGTTTACACAGTATGGAGTCGGATTCGAAGAGCTGGATGTGCTTATGGAAAATCTGGATGAAGAAAGTTTTCTATATTATAAGCTGTCAGATATCCGCATGATATACGAGGGGTTCGAGCAGTTTCTTGCAGAAAAATATATTACAAAAGAAGAACTGCTGGATGTGCTCAGTCAGATGGTGCAAAGTCGGAGATTTTGAAAAACAGTGTGATCGCACTGGATGGATTTACCGGATTTACACCAGTGCAGAATCGGCTTCTTGGAGAGCTGATGAGCATTTGCAAAGAAGTTTTAGTAACAGTCGAGATGGATGGAAGGAGGATGCGTTTCGGTATACGCATCCGTATCAGTTGTTTGCACTCAGTAAGCAGATGGTGACGGGTCTGGTACAGATTGCGGGAGAGCGAAAAATAGAAATTGCCGATCCAATCTGTCTGTATGACAAGCCGGTTTACCGGTTTCGCAGCAATCCGGAGCTTGGCTTTCTGGAATCTGAGCTGTTCCGCTATTCCAGAAAACAGTATCCGGATGAAACAGAGCATCTTTCGGTATATGCAGCGGGCAGTCCGGATATGGAGGCAAAGCTGACTGCACAGAAGATCCGCAGACTGGTGCGGGAAAAAGGATACCATTACCGGGATATTGCAGTAATCTGCAGTGATATGGGAACATATGCAGATCATCTGGAGAGGGTATGCACAGAGTATCAGATTCCGGTGTTTATGGACTACAAAAAGAGTATTCTTTTGAATGCATTTGTAGAATATGTGAGGAGTGTCCTGTCCATGGTGGAGCAGGACTTTTCCTATGAGAGTGTGTTCCGTTTTCTAAGGACCGGATTTACGGAATTTACAAGAGATGAGATTGATCGTCTGGAAAATTATGTGGTAGCAGTGGGTTTAAGAGGATATAAGAAATGGCAGGCAGTCTGGGCGAGAAAGACAAATAGGACAGATGAAGAAGAGCTGGCAGTACTAAATGGTCTGCGCGTCCGGTTTGTAGAAATGACAGAGTCACTTGTCTTTGTTTTGAAACAGCGAAAAAAGACAGTGCGCGATATTTGTGAAGCAGTGTATCGCTTCTTTGTGGAAAATCAGATTCAGGAGAAGCTGAAAGTGATGGAAAACTGTTTTGCGGAAAAGAAAGAGCTGGCACTGGCGAAAGAGTACGCACAGATCTATCGCATTGTGTTGGAATTGTTTGACAAATTTGCAGAACTTTTGGGAGACGAGGGGATTTCTCTGAAAGAGTACTGTGAGCTTCTGGATGCAGGACTGGAAGAGGCAAAAGTCGGTGTGATCCCGCCGGGTATGGATCAGGTTTTGATTGGAGATGTGCAGAGAACCCGTCTGAAAAGCAATCTGAAAGCCCTGTTTTTTGTGGGGGCGAATGATACCCTGCTTCCGGGAAATATGGGGCAGGGAGGACTGCTTACCGAACGGGACCGGGAATGGTTTCAGAAAGAAAAGCAGGCACTTTCTCCGGGCGCAAAAGAAAAGACGTATATTCAGAAATTTTATCTGTATATGAATCTGACCAAACCGGAAGAGTTTCTTCATATTTCATATAGTAAGGTTTCGTCTGACGGAAAAACATTGCGTCCGGCGTATCTGGTCTGGGATTTGAAAAAACTGTTTCCGAAGCTTGTTGTTACAGAAGAAGAGGCGCTTCTCATGACACAGAGGGAGCTGACTCCGGGAGAAGGGCTGGAATTTGTGATTCGCGGAGTTCGGGACCGGTATCTGGGTGTGGATGAATCCTGGAAAGAACTCTATACCTGGTATCGGCAGAATGAAGGGCAGAAAGTGGACAGAATTCTGGATGCAGGATTTTTCAAAAAGAAACCGGATGCGCTTACAGGAGAAGAAGCAGCAGAATTATACGGGGAGAAAAAGCAGTTCAGTGTTACAAGGATGGAGCGGTTCTCGGCCTGTGCCTATGCGCATTTTCTGACTTATGGACTGCATCTTTCGGATCGGGAGCGATATGAGTTTGAGGCGATGGATCTGGGAAATATTGCCCATCAGTCCATGGAGCGGTTTGCAAGAAAGGCGCAGGAAAAGCGGATGCCGTGGCCGAAACTGGAAGAGGTGCAGAGAGATGCCATGATCGAGGAGAGTGTGGAGGAAAGTATCAAAGACTACGGAAATACGGTACTCTACAGTACTGCCCGCAATGAGTATATGATCGTGCGCATCAAACAGCTGATCCGACGTTCAGTGTGGGCGCTGACCAGGCAGATGGAAAAAGGGGATTTTGAACCGAGCGGATATGAAATGAATTTCGGAAGCGGAAAGATCGACCGGATCGATACCTGCGAGGATGAAGATGTGGTTTACGTGAAAGTGACAGACTACAAGACCGGAATGAAGAGTTTTGATATTGTGGCATTGTATCACGGGCTGCAGATGCAGCTTCCGGTGTATCTGAATGCGGCACTGGAGCTGGAAGAACGACGTGCATCGGGAAAAACAGTAGAGCCTGCCGGTATCTTTTATTATCGGATCAAAGACCCGATCGTGGACAGAGAAAAAGATGATCATGCACTGGAGGAGAAGATTTTAAAAGAGCTCAGGCTGGATGGAATGATCAATGCGAAGGAAGAGGTGATCGAGCATCTGGAGCATCAGCTTTCGGGGACATCGGTTCTCAACGATCGGGAAAAATAAGGACGGAAGTCTCAACCGGTATTCCAAAGTACTGCCTCCGGAGGCGTTTGCTGCAATGCTTTCTTATACAAAGAAAAAGGAAGCTCAGGTGAAACGGCAGATCTATGCAGGAGAAGTACAGGCAAATCCATATGAGTTGAATGGAAGTACAGGGTGTGACTACTGTGCATACCGGGATATCTGCGGGTTTGATCCAAGGCTGGACGGTTATGCGTACCGGAGCCTGGAAAAGTACTCGAAAGAAGAAGTCATCCGCCGGATGGAAGAAGAAATCGAAAACAGGGAGGAACCGTCATGAGTGTACAGTGGACAGAAGATCAGAAAAAGGTCATTGAATTAAGAAACAGGAATATTCTGGTCTCCGCAGCGGCCGGTTCCGGAAAAACGGCGGTTCTGGTAGAGCGGATCATTCAGAGACTGTTGGATGAGAGGGATCCGCTGGATGTAGACAGGCTCTTGATCGTGACATTTACCGAAGCGGCAGCAGCGGAAATGAAAGAGCGAATCCGGGATGCCATTGAAAATGCCCTGGAAGACACACCGGGAAATGTGCATTTACAGAGGCAGGCAACGCTCATCCACAGCGCCCGGATCACAACAATCCACAGTTTTTGCCTGTCTGTGATAAGGGAGCATTTTCATGCCATTAATCTGGATCCGGGATTTCGGATCGCAGAAGAAGGGGAGTTGAAATTACTGCGTCAGGATGTTCTGGAGGAAATGCTGGAGTCCTGCTATGATGAGGGAACGGAGGCTTTTCTGGAATTTGCAGAGAAATTTTCTACGGGGAGAAGTGACAGGCAGCTGGAAGAAGTGATCCTGCAGTTATACGAATATGCGGGCAGCTATCCACAGCCGGAAAAGTGGCTGAATGCGTGTGTGGACAATTATCAGGTGGAAAACGAACATTTTTCTGACGCTGGATTTGTACAGATCCTGATCGAAAGTATCCGTCAGAACCTGCAGGGGGCAAGGATTCTGCTGAATGAGGCGCTGCATATCTGTGAGGAGTCTGACGGACCGTATCTGTATGCAGAGGCGTTGGAAGCGGATCTTATGATGATCGAGACTATGGAAAAGGCAGAGACGTTTGAAGCATTTTACGGAAGATCAATCAGATTGCATGGAAGCGGCTTTCTGCCAAAAGGATGAGACGATTGATCCAGAGAAGAAAGAAGCAGTGAAGATGCTGCGGGAAAAAGCCAAGAAGATGGTAAAAGATCTGCAGGAAACCTGTTTTTACGAAACGCCCGAGGAACTGGCAGAAGATTTGCGAAATACAGGAAGTACCATGGAAGAACTGGTTCTTCTTGTGACAACCTTTGCAAGGCTGTTTGCAGAGAAAAAGAGAAGCCGCAATGTGATTGATTTTCAGGACATGGAGCAGTTTGCCCTGCAGATTCTGACAGAAGAAAAAGACGGAAGTCTGGTACCATCTGCTGTGGCGAGAGAATATCAGGAGCAGTTTGAGGAAGTGATGATTGACGAGTATCAGGACAGCAACCTGATCCAGGAAGCGATTCTGACCAGTGTGTCTACTGTGAGCCGCGGAAGTTACAATGTGTTTATGGTAGGAGATGTCAAACAGAGTATTTACCGTTTCCGCCTCTCCAGACCGGAACTGTTTATGGAAAAATATGATACATACAGCCAGGCAGACAGCGAGAAGCAGCGGATCGATCTGGACCGGAATTTCCGAAGTCGCGAGGAGGTGCTGGATGCCACGAACTACGTGTTTGAGCAGATTATGCACAAAGGTGTAGGCGGTGTGGAGTATGATGCCCGTGCGGCACTTTATCCGGGAGCTGATTATCCAAAGAGCAGGGAGCAAAACGGAGTATCGGCAAATCGGGCAGAGCTTCTTTTAGTAGATGCACAGGAGCTGGAAGAAGAGGACAATGCACGCCGTCTGGAAGCCGGGCAGTGGCAGACCGCATCAAACTCTTGCTTTTACAGGGGCAGGTGGTGGATAAAAAGACAAAGGAATACCGTCCGGTACAATATAAAGATATTGTGATCCTGACGAGAAGCATCAAAGGCTGGGCAGATGTGTTTGCTCAGGTTCTGGCAGAAGAAGGAATTTCTGCACATGTGGGAAGCAGAGAAGGATATTTTGAAACGTATGAAGTCAGTGTTCTTCTGGATTATCTGCAGATTCTGGACAATGAGCGTCAGGACCTGCCGCTGGCGGCAGTACTTACGTCACCGTTTGCGGGGCTGGATGCGAGAGAACTGGCAAAGATAAGAAGTACGTATCCGGAACTCTTTTTCTATGAAGCGGTTCACGCCTATGCGTCTGATGATGAAAAGGAGAAGGAACCAATCCTGCAGCAAAAACTGAAAAACTTCCTTTGCCGGGTGTCGGAATTCCGGGATATGCTTCCATATACAGCGATGCATGATCTGTTGTGGGAGATTATAGAAAAAACGGGGTACGGTATGTGTATTTCGGCGATGCCGGGTGGTGCACAGCGAATGGCAAATGTACAGATGCTGGTCGCAAAGGCAGCAGCCTATGAAGGAACCAGCTATAAGGGACTGTTCAATTTTGTGCGGTATATTGAACAGCTCAAAAAATATAATGTGGATTATGGAGAGGCGAATCTTGCAGATGAACAGGCGGATACAGTCCGTATCATGAGTATCCACAAAAGCAAGGGGCTGGAATTTCCAATCGTGATCGTGGCAGGTATGGGAAAACTTTTCAATACGCAGGATGTGAAGGGCAGTATTGTAATCCATCCGGAGCTTGGTGTGGGAATGGATGTGATTGATCTGAAAAAGAGAACAAAGGCTCCGACACTGTTAAAAAAAGTAATCCAGAAACAGGTGGCAGTGGAAAACTTAGGGGAAGAGATGCGGGTGCTCTATGTGGCAATGACAAGAGCAAAGGAAAAACTCATTCTGACGGGAGTGTGCAAAGATGCACGGACAAAGCTGGAAACACTTTCCACAAGGGAAAAAACAGCATTTCTTCCATATGAAGTTCTTTCTGCGAATTCGTATCTGGACTGGCTGCTTCCTGCGGCATCCCCGGCAGAAAGTTCGATCGGAATTACCGTTGTTGACAGTCTGGGCGCGGCTCAGATGGAGGGAGCCTGGGAAGCGGCGGATGAACTGACTCGAAATGTACTGGAAAACTGGGATACAAATCAGATTCATGATGCCGGATACCGGGAAGAGCTGAAAAGACAGTTGGACTTTGCATATCCGTTTGCGGAAGAACAGCGTTTTCAGATGAAATTTACAGTTTCAGAACTTAAAAAACGGGCCTACATGGAAGAGGAGGCAGGAGAGGTATTATATCAGGAACCGGAAGCAGTGCCTCTTGTTCCGAGATTTTTAGGAGCGGAAGAAGCGGCATCCGGAGCAGTCAGAGGAACCGCGTACCACAAATTTCTGGAGCTTCTTGATTTTGAAAAAGAATATACCAGAGAAGTCTGGAGGAACATTTGAAACATCTTCAGACAGAAGGAAGGATCAGTCCGGAGATCGCAGAGGCTGTAAAACGGAAGATTTCCTGAAGTTTCTGCAATGTGAAAGCGGGAAACGGATGCATCAGGCGGCAAAGAAAAAACAGTTGTACAAAGAGCAGCCCTTTGTGCTGGGGGTGGATTCAGGAGAAATTTATCCGGATACAGAATGCAGAGCACAGCTTCTGGTGCAGGGAATCATAGATGTGTATTTTGAAGAGGAAGACGGACTTGTAGTCTTAGACTATAAGACAGACCGGGTAAGAACGGCCGATGAACTTGTTCGGAGATACCAGTCACAGCTTACATACTATGCCCGCGCCCTGTCACAGATCACAGGAAAGGCAGTCAAAGAAAAGATCATTTATTCATTTGCTCTTGGAAAGGAAATCAACGTTTAAATGGAAAGTTATGTACTGATTTATTTACTGGCAGCCAATGCGGTGGCATTTCTGGTGTTCGGGATCGATAAATGGAAAGCAGTAAAAGGCAGGTGGAGGATTCCGGAAAAGACACTGCTTCTTTTTGCGGCAGCGGGAGGCTCTCCGGGAGCACTGGCCGGAATGTTTGTATTTCATCATAAGATAAGGAAACCGTTATTTTATCTGGGGGTTCCACTGATTTTGCTCCTGCAGATTGGTGTTGGGCTCTGGAATTGGCAGAGGTAGTGATAAGCAGCAGACACAGATTGTTCTGCTGCTTCTTTGCGTTTAGAAAATAGAAAGAGTTCTTTAGAAAATCTTAAACAATATTATATTGACAATCTATATTATATAAAATATAATATAGGTATAAGAACAGTATTAAAGAGAAAACAGCATAGGAAGGAGCGGTTGGATGGTATTTAATACAGGAGCTGCACTTTTAGATGCGATCGTGCTGGCGGTCGTCTCGCATGAGAGTGAAGGCACGTATGGCTATAAGATCACACAGGATGTGCGCAGTGCGATCAATGTATCAGAGTCTACGTTGTATCCGGTGTTGAGACGACTGCAGAAAGACGAATGTCTGGAAGTATATGACCGTCAGTACGATGGGCGGAACCGGAGATATTATAAAGTGACAGAAAAGGGAATGGCACAGTTGAACCTGTACCAGGTAGAGTGGAAGAATTATTCCAGAAAGATCCAGGAAATTTTTGAGGGAGGAGTGACGGGATGAACCGAGAGGAATTTATGGCAAAACTAAAAGCGCTGTTAGGGGATATTCCGGCAGACGAAAGAGAAGAAGCCCTGCAGTACTATGAAGACTATTTTGATGATGCAGGAGCAGACAACGAGGCAGAAGTAATCCGGGAGCTGGAGAGTCCGCAGCGTGTGGTAGCTATGATCAAGAATGATTTAAAGCATACGGGAAATGACGGTGAGTTTACAGAGAATGGATATGAGCAGGAGTGGGCATCGAAGAAAGAGGTGCCGCAAAGAAAAGGTTATTCCTACCAGAGTGGACAGACAGGAGAGTACTCTTATGAGGCATCGCAAGGCAGGAACGACAAACTGGTAAAGATCGCACTGATCGTACTCATTGCGTTGATCGTATGTCCGGTTGTGATTCCGGTCGGTGTGGGAATTTTTGGTGTGATTGCCGGGCTTCTGATTTGCAGCAGTTTTGTTTTTGCAGCACTGGTGATTGCATCGCTGGCAGTCGTACTTGCCGGATTTGTAGTCGCAGTGACAGGGATCGGCGTAGGAATCGCCATTCATTCAGTACCTGCAGTGCTTTTGATGGCAGGGATCGGATTGATCCTGATCGCGCTTGGAGTACTGGCAACATTATTTACCGGAAAGCTTTGCATTGTAATGTATCCGGCGATGTTTCGGTTTATCGTGGAACTGTGCCGGAAGCCGTTTCACAGAAAGGCGGTGTCTGAATAGATGAAAAAAGGTTGGAAAATTCTACTGATCAGCTGTGGGATCTGTGCAGGAATCGGAGTTGTCCTGTCAGTGACAGGTACTGTTCTCGGAGGAGTACGGGATCTTCAGGAATATGGAAGGCGTGGGATGCAGTATCTGGAAAACGATCACTGGTGGTCACAGAAGTATTCAGAACCGGAGGAGATGGATGAAGAACTGGATTATATCGACGAAGAAGTTTCACCGGAGATAACAGAAGATTTGGAAGGAATCAGCGAACTGGATATTGAACTTCTTATGTAGAACTGATCATGGAACGGTCAGATTCCAATCAGATCGAGGTTTCGACCCGAAATATGGATCCGCAGCTTTTAGAGGATCTTTCGATTTACAGAGATGAAGATACTCTGGAGATTTGTGCTCAGGATACCAGGCTTTGGAAGAATATCGGAAAAAACAACGCAGGAGAGCTGATTATTCACGTTCCAGACAATCTGGAGGGGATTTCCACATCCCTAGGAACCGGTACGCTGTACATGCGTGATATCAGGACCGGAGAGTTGGATATTTCCATAGGGACCGGGACAGCGGATATTCAGGGATTTGAAGCAGGGGAAGTGAGTGCCTCAGCAGGAACCGGATCGATCTCGCTGCAAGGAAGCGTGAACAGTGATCTGGATCTCGAATGTGGGATCGGAACCATTGAGTTTCAGGATAGCGGAAAAATGACCGATTATAATTATAGTGTCAGTTGTGGTATGGGAAGCATTCAGATTGGAGATGATGAATTTACGAAGCCGGCAGGAAACCAGAATATCAACAATCATGCCGGAAAAGAAATGGACATCGAGTGTGGTATGGGAACCGTCAATATTGCATTTGCGAAAGGAGAGTAAGAATATGGAACCGAAAAGATTATATCGTTCAAGAGAAAACAGAGTATTGTGTGGAGTGTGCGGAGGAATCGCGGAATATTTCAACGTGGATCCGGTTTTGATCCGGCTTGGAATGGTTTTGTTTATCTGCGCCAGTGTTGGAACCGGTCTTTTGGCATATTTTATTGCGTCAGTGATCATGCCGGATCAGAAATAGGCGAATGAAATCAGATATTTGGGGCAATACTTCTGGAAAAGGAAGGAGATGCTCTGAATATGAAACAGAAAAAGATCACTCGAGAAGAGATTCCGTCAATGGAAGAAAAAGACAGGATGAAATATGAAATTGCAGAAGAACTGGGACTTTTGGACCAGGTTTTGGAGGAAGGATGGAAATCTTTGTCTTCAAAGGAAACCGGGCGTATCGGTGGTCTGATGACCAGGAGACGCCGGAAATCTGCGGAAGATCCTGCCTGAGTCAGAGTGTGAAAGGAAAAAAGAGAGGCTTTGTTTTTGTTTGAGAAAGACAGAGTCTCTTTTTATATTTTGACAAAAAGTGACTGTGAACAGTAACTTTTTATCAAAAATCAAAGGGAATATTTAGGAAATACGCCAAGTTGTATTTGAAGAAAAATTGTTATATAGTGAGAACAGTATGAGATTAACCATATAGAACGAGAATTCAGGCAGGAGGAGAAAAAGCAATGGGAAAAAGTAACTTTGCAGAGCAGATCAGAAACAAAGAGACATATCTTGGAATTGAATTTGGTTCCACAAGGATCAAGGCGGTCCTGACAGGAGCAGACCATACACCGATTGCATCAGGAAGCTATGACTGGGAGAATCAGTATGAGGATGGAATCTGGACCTATCATCTGGATATGATCTGGAGAGGACTTAAAGAGTGTTATCGTAGTCTGAGAGAAGAGGTTGGTTCCCGTTATGGAGTGGAACTGGAGGGGACAAAAGCAATCGGGATCAGCGCCATGATGCATGGCTATCTGGCATTTGATGAAAATGGAGAACTTCTGGTACCATTTCGTACCTGGAGAAATACGATCACGCAAGAGGCAGCGGATAAACTTACCGATGTGTTTCAGTACAATATTCCGCAGCGCTGGAGTATTGCCCATCTGTACCAGGCAATCTTAAATCAGGAGCCGCATGTTTCAAAAGTTCGTTTTATCACCACGCTGAGTGGATATCTTCACTGGAAACTGACCGGAGAGAGTGTACTTGGAATCGGAGATGCGGCAGGAATGTTTCCAATTGACTCTTCCATCAGAGACTATCATCCAAAGATGCTGTCACAGTTTGATGAATTGATCCGGGAGAATGAATATCCGTGGAAGATAGAAGAGATCCTTCCGAAAGTGCTGTGTGCAGGAGACAAGGCGGGAACTTTGACAGAAGCGGGGGCAAGACTTCTGGATGAGTCCGGCACATTGAAAGGTGGAATCCCGATGTGTCCGCCGGAGGGAGATGCCGGAACCGGAATGACTGCGACGAACAGTGTGACAGTTCGTACCGGAAATGTATCTGCAGGAACGTCTGTGTTTGCCATGCTTGTACTGGAAAACGAATTGAAAGGTGTTCATCGTGAGATCGACATGGTAACAACACCGGCCGGAGATCCGGTCGCCATGGTCCACTGCAATAACTGCACATCGGATCTGAATGCGTGGGTCGGTCTGTTTGCAGAGTTTCTGGAGACGATGGGGATGGATGTGGACAGAAACCAACTGTACGGAACTCTTTACAGAAAGGCAATGGAGGGAGAGGCAGACGGAGGCGGACTGCTTTCCTACGGATACTTATCCGGAGAACATATTACGGGATTTGAAGAGGGAAGGCCAATGTTTGTACGTACACCGGATTCCAGGTTTAATCTGGCAAATTTTATGCGTGTCAATTTGTATACAGCACTTGGAGCACTTAAAACCGGAATGGACATTTTAAAGAGAGAAGAAGGCGTACAGTCAGACCGGATTATGGGGCACGGAGGACTGTTTAAGACAAAAGGGGCAGGACAGCAGATTATGGCCGATGCCATGGAGATTCCGGTGGCAGTGATGGAGACCGCAGGAGAAGGCGGCGCATGGGGAATTGCGCTTCTGGCAGCCTTTATGCAGGAAAAAACGGAAGAACACTGGATCAGTATCTGGCAGAAGCAGTGTTTCAAGACAGCGAGATTTCCGTTTTGAATCCAGAAGAGGAAGGTGTCGCAGGTTACCGAAGCTTTATGGAGCGTTATACGAAAGGGCTTTCGATCGAACGCGCAGCAGTGGAAAACATGTAAATGAAGAACACAATCAGGTGCCTGGTATCGTCAAAGAGAAATAAAATTACTTTACAAATTCTTCTTGTTTTTGATACAATTTTACGACTGGGAAAAGTACAGGTGAGACAGATGAATGAGAAGATCAATATCTTGAATATAGAACTCTATCAGACGAGTGCAAAAGCAGCGATGCAGAAAGTGGTGCAGTATATGGAAAGTGATTCCATTAACACAGTTGAGATCATCACGATGGACATGCTGCTGAAAGGGAAAGATATGCCGGGCTGGAAAGAAGCAGTGGAATCACTGAATCTGGTGCTGCCGGGAGAGACGGAGATTCTGGAGGCGGCAGGAGTCAGAGAAAAGACGCTGCTGCGTGATACGGCGGGACAGGTGTTTTTAAAGATGTTTCTCCGCTATATACAGAGAAACAAAAAGCGTGTATTTCTTGTGGCACAGTCAGAAACAGAGCTTTTAGAGATGGAATCCGCGATCCGGGAACATGACAGAAAGCTGATCCTGGCAGGAAGAGGCGTTCTGCCGCCGGATGGTGCGGGAATAGAGCAGGTGATCAATGCGGTCAATGGTGCTGAGACAGATTGCATTTTTTCCCTGCTTCCATCACCGGAGCAGGAGCTTTTGATACAGAGGAACAGCGCATTGTTAAATGCAAGAGTGTGGTTTGGATGCGGGAGCGTTTTGAAAGAAATCTATATGAAAAAGCAGAAAAAAGGAAAGATTCAAAGATTTCTGCGCAGGAAAGTGTTCCGTTACCAGGTGGGACGGCAGCAGAGAAGTGAAGAATAAAAAAGCTTCGGTTTGTATACTATGTATAGCCGTATAAATATGAATTTTTTGTAAAAACTATGAGGAAATGCATAAAAAAAGTGGATTTCCTCTTTCTTTTTTTGATGTTTTGCCTTAGTATATAAAATATGGGTTGTGCAGACAAAAGTGAAAGAGTAAAAAAATTGTGAAATATGCACATGGAAACGAGTAGATAAGCGGAGGAAAAAAGGTATGATTTCAAATCAGATACTTCAAAACACAATCGAAGGATTAAAAGGAATTTCCAGAATTGACTTTTGCGTTCTGGATACAGAAGGAAAGGCGCTTGCTACGACATTTGAGGATACATGGAATTATGAAAGCGCGGTGTTGTCTTTTGTAGAATCTCCGGCAGACAGCCAGGTGATCCAGGGATGTCAGTTCTTCAAGATCTTTGATGAGCAGCAGCTTGAGTATGTTCTGCTGGCAGGCGGAGAGAGCGAAGATGTCTACATGCTGGGTAAGATTGCAGCGTTCCAGGTTCAGAGTCTTCTGGTAGCATATAAGGAGCGTTTTGACAAGGATAATTTCATCAAAAATCTGCTTCTTGACAACCTGCTTCTTGTAGATATTTATAATCGCGCAAAAAAATTACATATTGACACAGAAGCAAAACGTGTTATCTTTATTATTGAGACATCACACGAAAAAGACAGTGTTGCTCTGGATAATGTCAGAAACCTGCTTGGCGGAAAGTCGAGAGACTTCGTGACAGCAGTAGATGAGAAAAATATCATTGTTGTCAAAGAGCTGGCTGATAAGGACGGAAGCAGAGAGCTTGAAAAGATGGCCAAAGAAATGATGGAGATCCTGCGGGCTGAGTCCGAGGATGACAAAATCCACATTGCCTATGGAACGGTTGTCAACGACATCAAGGAAGTTTCCAAGTCCTACAAAGAAGCAAAACTGGCGTTGGATGTCGGCAAGATCTTCTTTGATGAGAAAGACATTGTAGCATACAGCACACTTGGAATCGGACGTCTGATCTACCAGCTGCCGATCCCGCTTTGCAAGATGTTTATCAAAGAGATTTTTGAGGGGAAATCACCGGATGAATTTGATGAGGAGACACTGACTACGATCAACAAGTTCTTTGAGAACAGTCTCAATGTATCAGAGACATCCAGACAGCTTTATATTCACAGAAATACACTCGTGTACAGACTGGATAAGCTTCAGAAAAGTACAGGGTTGGATCTGCGTGTATTTGAAGATGCGATCACATTCAAGATTGCACTGATGGTCGTAAAATATATGAAATACATGGAGACGCTGGAATATTAAGCAGGCGGATTTACGTCCGATAAAGTATACCCATCCGGGCATCCCGTAATGTATGCCTGCGGCGGGCGGACTTCGTCCGATAAGTATGAATAATTAGGAGGAGCATGATGATTGAATTAAGAGATGTAACGAAGGAGTATTCCAAAGGGAATGCTGCGTTAAACGGTGTGTCTGTTAAGATCGAACAGGGAGAGTTCGTTTTTATCGTAGGAGACAGCGGTTCCGGAAAATCCACATTGATTCGTCTGATCATGAAGGAACTGGAGCCTACAGAAGGCACGATTATTGTAAACGGGCAGAATTTAAAACGGATGAAACATCGGAACATTGCAAAATACAGAAGAGGCATCGGGGTTGTCTTTCAGGATTTCCGTCTGTTGAAGGACCGGAATATTTATGAGAATATCGCGTTTGCACTTCGTGTGACAGAAACACCGACAAGAGTGATCAAGCGAAAAGTGCCGGCAGCACTTTCTCTTGTAGGTCTGGCGCAAAAATATAAAGCTTTCCCGAAGGAGCTTTCCGGTGGAGAGCAGCAGAGAGTGGCGATTGCCAGAGCAATCGTAAATGAACCTGCAATTTTGTTGGCCGACGAGCCGACCGGTAACCTGGATCCTACCAATTCGTGGGAAATCATGAGTCTTCTCAAAGAGGCGAATGACAGAGGAACGACAGTACTTGTTGTTACACATAACCAGGAGATCGTAAACGAGATGAACGAACGAGTTATTACGATGAAACAGGGCGTGATCGTGAGTGATGAACAAAAAGGTGGTATATAGATGAGGATTAGTACATTAGGATACGTAGGAAAACAGGGAGTTAAGAACATCGGGAGAAATAAAATGTTCTCTATCGCATCTATTGCGACAATGTCAGCTTGTATTTTTCTGTTCGGACTGTTCTTTTCTATCGTGCTGAATCTGCAGCATTTTGTAAAGACTGCAGAGGAAGGCGTGGCGATTACAGTATTTTTTGATGAGGATGCAACAGAAAGTCAGATCGAGGAGATTGGCAAGGAGCTTCGCAGCAGATGATGTTCTGAAAGTAGAGTATGTTTCGGAAGATGATGCATGGAACAGTTTTAAAGAAGAGTACTTTGGAGACAATCCGGAACTGGCAGATGGATTTAAGGATGACAATCCGCTTGCAGGCTCCAGCAGTTATGCGGTTTATATGAAACCGCAGGAGGACAAGGACAGCAATATGATCTCCAAGAGCAAATCACTTTCTGCAACACAGAAGGAACTGGTAAAGTTTGCGGAGGGACTGGACGGAGTCAGAAAGGTCAATAAATCAGATGTTGTGGCGAATACACTTTCCAGTGTCAATGTACTGGTTGGATATGTGTCAATCGCGATCATTTTGATCCTGTTTGGAGTTTCGATCTTCCTGATCAGCAATACCGTAACCATGGGTATTACGGTTCGTAAAGAAGAAATTGCAATTATGAAATATATCGGTGCAAAGGACTTTGTAGTACGTTCTCCATTTGTGCTGGAAGGTCTGATCATTGGAATTGTCGGAGCGGTACTTCCATTGGCATTATTGTATGCACTTTATGGAAGAGCAGTGGGATATGTGATGACAAAATTCCAGATCCTGAAAAATATCGTGGAATTCCTGCCGGTAGGAGATGTATATCGCTACCTGCTTCCAATTGGACTTCTGCTTGGAGTAGGAATCGGATTCCTGGGAAGTTTCTTTACAGTACGCAAGCATTTGAAAGTATAGGTGAACATATGAAAGAACGTATGAAAAAAGTGACAGCATTATGTCTGGCAGCGGCGCTTTCTGTCGGAACGGTACTTCCGGTACATGCGGAGACTGTACAGGATGCACAGAATGCAGTAGATCAGCTGCAGCAGCAAAAGGACAGTGTGCAGGCAGAGAAGACGACTGTTGAGACAGAGTTGAAAAAGATTGCAGAAGAGATGGAAAAGACACAGTCCAAGCTGGATGCAAAGCAGGCGGAGATCACAGAAGCAGAAGAAAATCTGGTGCAGGCTAAAGTAGAAGAAAATACACAGTACCAGAGTATGAAGATCCGCATCAAATATATGTACGAGAATGGAAATATGGAATTTATTGAAGTTCTTGCTGACAGTGAAAATATCAGTGATTTTTTGAATAAAACAGAGTATATTTCCAAGCTGTCTGAATATGATAGAGATAAGTTAAAAGAATTCCAGAAGACAGTAAAGGCAGTGGAAGAGCAGGAAGCGGCGCTGCAGAAAGAGTATGAGGAATTAAATACACTTCAGACGGATCTTGTGAACCAGCAGACACAGGCGCAGACATTGTTAAAAGAAAAGGATGTTCAGCTGGCAGATTTAAGCAGTCAGCTCGGCAGCAAGATGGAGACACTGCAGAAGCTGGTGGAGGAAGAGAAGAGACGCCAGGAAGAAGCGGCTGAGGCAGCAAGACAGCAGCAGTTACAGCAGCAAGAGCAGCAGAATCAGAATAATTCCAATAATAATACAGGCAGTGGTACAGGAGGCGGTTCCACAGTGACACCTCCGTCATCCGGCAATGTATCCAGCGGAAGTGGTTATTTCACACATCCGTGTCCGGGAATGAGTTACCAGTCCAGTTATTTTGGAGAAATCCGTGAGTTTGAAGTCGGCGGACACAAAGGAAACGATTATGCTGCGCCGACCGGAACACCTACATATGCCGCGGCAGCCGGTCGTGTGATCATCGCCGGATACAGCAGCAGCGCCGGTAACTGGGTAGTTATCGATCACGGAAACGGTCTGGTGACAAAATATATGCACCACAGCAGTATTTGTGTAAGTGCGGGACAGTATGTGGAAAGAGGCCAGCAGATTGGTGCGGTTGGTTCTACAGGACAGTCTACAGGACCACATCTGCATTTCCAGGTAGAGTTAAATGGAGTTGCAGTCAGTCCGGATCAGTATTTCTAAAATACCGAAAGTTGGTAACAGAGTATGAACAGACATAAAAGTTTTATAAAAGGGGCGCTCACAGGCGCCCTTATTATGTTATTTGCAGTAGGAGTCTGCACAAAGGTACCGGAGCTTTCCGGATTGCTTTTGCAAAAGGACAGTGTGACTGCCAAGCAGGAGCGGCAGAGAAAAAGACCGAAGCAAAATTTAAAAAAATTGAAAAAATGATCGATCAGTATTATCTCTACAGTGATGATGTAAAGCAGGAGGATCTGGAAGATGCAGTGTATGCCGGATTTTTGAGTGCACTCAATGATCCGTATACGGTATATTACAATGAGGAAGAGACAAAAGAGATCAAAGAGAGCACCTCGGGAGAATATTCGGGGATCGGAGCCGCTATGATGCAGAATGTACAGACCGGGGAGATCACGATTACAACGGTCTATGAAGACAGTCCGGCAGAAAAGGCAGGGCTTTTAGAAGGAGATATCCTGTATCAGGTCGATGACCATAAGATAGAAGATCAGGATACGTCTGAGGTTGTATCCTGGATCAAAGGTGAAGAAGGAACAGAGGTGAAACTCTCCGTTTATCGAGGAGAAGACCGGGAAGAGCACACGCTGACAGCTGTGAGAGAAAAAATTCAGTCACAGACAGTCGAGCATGAGATGAAGGAAGATAAGATAGGATATATTTCTGTGCAGGGGTTTGAAGAGGTGACTTACAAACAGTTCAAGTCCGCACTGGAAGATCTGGAAGCTCAGGGGATGGAAGGACTTGTTATCGATCTTCGGAATAATCCGGGAGGAAACCTGGATACTGTTGTAGAGATGCTGAAACTGATCCTTCCGGAAGAAGAATCGTTTCTATTAAAGACAAATACGGGAATGAAGAAACCTACGACTGCGATGGAAAGCATGAATTTCAGAAACCATTGGCAGTGCTTGTAAATGGCTACAGTGCCAGCGCGTCAGAGATTTTTGCCGGTGCCGTAAAAGACTACGGAATTGGTACCTTGTGGGAACCACGACGTACGGAAAGGGAATCGTGCAGGAATTATTTAGTTTTGAGGATGATACGATGATCAAGATCACGACGGCGGAGTATTTTACACCGAGTGGAGAAAACATCCATAAAAAAGGAATTCAGCCGGATGTGGAGGTAGAATATACCTACGATGCGGCGAATCCGACCAGTGACAATCAGCTGCAGAAGGCGCTGGATGTTGTAAAAAGTAAATGATAACAGGAAATGATGTGTCTGCAAAGCTGAAAAAGCAGCAGGAATGGGAGGGCTTATGCTTGGGGGAAAGAGATGTTATCTGTGTGGTGGAAAACTGGTAAACGGACGGTGCGTGGAATGCGGGCTTGATAATGAAAAAAACACAAAGAAAGTCTATCATCTTAATGAAAGCGTAAAGATGCAGGATTCACAGCCGCGTGATGCGGTGCAGAAGATCGGGAAGGGTCTGGCGATCGGAAGCGTAATCCTGCTTGTGGCAGCAGTTGGTGCCGTTGCACTGAACAGTTATTTCGAGGAACAAGAGAAGGGGCAGAGTCAGTCGGGAGAGGAATATGATGAATATCAGTTTGCAAAGAGACAGCTTTCTGAGACAGGCGAAGCATACGATGAAGTTCTTACCGGAGGATATTATGAGGTTGGCGTTCATATTCCAGAGGGAATTTATACAGTAGAGGCGCAGGATGGGGAAAGTGCGATTTATTTGATCGATGATGAGAATGGAATTTACATCTGGCAACAGATTGGAAATGACCCTGAAAATCCGAATCAGGCAGCTGTGATGGATGATCTGCGTTTATACGATGGAGCTCTTTTGGAAGTGAAAAGCGGGGCAGCACTTCAATTCCGTTCGGATTGTGCGCAGACAGAAAGGCTTCATGGAGAGACAAATCCACTGCAGGATTCAGTGCGAGTAGAAGTAGGACAGACAATGACTGCGGGGCGTGATTTTCCAGAGGGGCTTTATAATGTGAAGTCTGAACCGGACTGGAATGATCTTATGATGACACTTCCGGATTCATTTTTATCAGAATTTGCAGCAGATGAAGAACGCAGAGTAGAGGTGATTTCGTTTGCACCAAAAGAATTGGAACTCAGTTATGAGAATGTACCGATCCAAAAGGAACAGAAATACAGACAACAGGGGCGGCCGTTACGCTTGAGCCGAGTGAGAAAATTGGTTCTACTGATTATGGAGAGTTTTATAAAGAATAGACAAAAGAAAAATGCAGAGTACGGTCAGACTCTGCATTCCAGGATATAATCGTCCATGACATATCCGTTTCCAATATCCTCTACCTGTGAACGAATCGTCTCAAATCCAAGATGATGATAGACCGCAAGGGTATTCGTATTGTATTTGTTGCACGTAAGCCAGATGGAAGAGAGACCGCGTTTTTGACAGAGAGTTTTTAAATACTGGATCGTTTTTGTAGAGAGGTGTCGGTTTCGCGCCTCTTTTTTTAAATAGAGTTTGCTTAGAAACAGTGTAGTTTCTTCTTGATGAATCCCGCAGTACCCGCAAAACTCTGTATTGTCAAAAATCTGAAAATATTCATATCCGGTTTCCATCTGTTCTTTCAGGGCATGAAAAGACTGGAATTTTTCCAGCATATATTCTACCTGCTGTATGCCGATAATGGGAGTGAAGTGCTCATGCCAGATAACAGAAGCAAGATTGGAAATTTCCTGAATCTGTTTGTCAGTATGCACCGGAGTAAGTGAAAAATTCTGTTCCATTTTGAAAACCTCCTTTTCTTTGGAAAGAGTGAATAAGCTGACAGAATTGATTATACCACTTGACAGGAGTATTTTGTATTTGTTTCTTGTTTATAAAAAGTTTATAGAGTTCATAATTTTATTAGCACTCAACTGAAAAGAGTGCTAATTTTCTGTTGACTTTTAAAACATGGTGTACTAAAATACTTCATAGACAGAAGAAAACCCGCAGGACGGGTGAGTTTGTAAAGAAAGAGGAGTGTTTAGATATGGGAACAAAAAAAGGTAATTTATCTATCGACAGCGAGAATATATTTCCGATCATTAAAAAATGGGTATATTCTGACCATGATATTTTCATTCGTGAATTAGTGTCCAACGGATGCGATGCGATCACAAAATATAAAAAGCTGGATATGATGGGTGAGTGTGAGCTTCCCGATGATTATAAAGGAAAGATTCAGGTCATTGTCAATCCGGAAGAAAAGACGCTGAAGTTCATTGACAACGGTATCGGTATGACAGCAGAAGAAGTGGAAGAGTATATTACACAGATCGCATTTTCCGGTGCCACACAGTTTTTGGAGAAATATAAAGACAAGACGACAGAGGATGAATGATCGGACATTTTGGTCTGGGATTCTATTCTGCGTTTATGGTAGCGGACGAAGTGCAGATTGATACGCTGTCTTATAAAGAGGGTGCAGCCGCAGTACACTGGTAAGTGAAGGCGGTACAGAGTATGAGATGCAGGAAGGAAACCGTACAGAGGTTGGTACAGAGATTACATTATATCTGAACGAGGACAGTCTTGCATTTGCAAATGAATACCGTGCAAGAGAAGTGCTGGAAAAATACTGCTCATTCATGCCGGTAGAGATTTTCCTCTCCAAGGCCAATGCAGAGCCGGAGTATGAGACAATCGATGAGGCAGATGTTCTGGATACGGATGAAGTGGTAGAACATATCACAGAAGAGCCAAAAGAAGGTGAAGAAGGTGAGCCGAAACAGAAAGCTAAAATTGTAAAACGTCCGGTTTCCTTAAGCGATATTCATCCACTCTGGACAAAAAATCCGAGCGACTGCACAAAGGATGATTATATCGAGTTCTACAGAAAAGTATTTATGGATTACAAGGAGCCACTGTTCTGGATTCACCTGAATATGGATTATCCGTTTAATCTGAAAGGAATCCTGTACTTCCCGAAGATCAATACAGAGTATGATTCCATTGAAGGAAAGATCAAACTGTATAACAATCAGGTATTTATTGCAGATAATATCAAAGAAGTGATTCCGGAATTTTTGATGGTATTAAAAGGTGTGATCGACTGTCCGGATCTGCCTCTGAATGTATCCAGAAGTGCACTGCAGAATGATGGATTTGTAACAAAAGTTGCAGACTATATTTCTAAGAAGGTTGCAGACAAACTGAACGGTATGTTCAAAACAGACAGAGAAAATTATGAAAAATACTGGGATGATATCAGTCCGTTTATCAAGTTTGGATGTCTGAAAGATGAAAAATTCGGAGAAAAAGTAAAAGATTCGATGTTGTTTAAGAATCTTGACCACAAATATCTCACTCTGGAAGACTGTATCAAGGCCAATGGCGGAGAAACAGCAGAAGAGACAAAGGCAGAGGAGACAACGGATTCAGAAGAGACGAAAGAGACACCAAAGACTAATATTTTCTACGTGACGAATGAACAGCAGCAGAGTCAGTACATCAATATGTTCAAAGAGCAGGGGCAGGATGCAGTGATCCTGGCACATAATATTGATTCTGCATTCATTACCTATCTGGAGCAGAAGCATGACAATGTAAAATTCCAGAGAATCGATGCAGATGTTCATGAGTCTCTGAAAGCAGAAGTTGCAGAAGAAGAAAAAGAGACATTCCAGAAGAATGCAGACAGTCTGACAGAAATCTTCAGAAAAGTGCTGAATAATGAGAAACTGGATGTCAAAGTAGAAAAATTAAAAGATGAGAATATTGCTTCCATGGCCGTGTTGTCTGAAGAGTCTAGACGTATGGAAGAGATGATGAAGATGTATGGAATGGGTGGTATGGATACCGGTATGTTCGGCGGACAGGCGTCCTTGATCCTGAATGCAGATCATCCACTGGTGCAGTATGTGGTAGAGAACAAAGAAGGTGAGAATGTAGAGCTGATCTGTAAGCAGCTGTATGATCTGGCGCTGCTTGCCCACAAACCACTGAGTCCACAAGAGATGACAGCATTTGTACAGAGAAGTAATCAGATTATGATGCTTTTGACAAAATAAAAAGATATAGGGAGTCCGAAAAAGAAAGGGATTAGAATCATTTCTTTTTCGGATTCCCTTTTATATTGTTTAGAAAGCTTCGCTTCCCTGTCTTTGTCCCATCCGATGCCAGTTGATGAAACCGCAGACAACTACAGAAATGTAGGCAATTTCCTCCATTGCAGCCATTGTCCACAGAATGATCAGGATCACATCATTTAGAGCATATCCCATTGCGTAATAGGGACTTCTTTTAAATGTCAGGTATACCACAAGAAAACTGGTTGTTACAGAAATCGTGCTGGGAACGATGTTTGCGGTATTAAATGCCACCAGAATGAAATAAAAAATAAATGTGACAATTACAGCAAAAATAAACATAAGCATAGTTTCCTGGCGGCTGATATGATAGACCTCTACCTCGGATTTGTTTCCGTTATACGGATTTTTCAGCCAGGTGATCAGAGAAGTCACGCCGATCAAGGATGCCAGTAAAGTCAGATAGTTTTCTCCGTCAAACAATACAAATGAAATCAGTATCAGTAATACAGAAGAACACCATAAATAAACTGAGTGGTTAATAATTAAAATGTGGTAAGAAAAAAACAAAATATTGAGAAAATAATAAGGAGACTAATCTATGAAATGGAATGACTTTATTTGGAATGTATTATAAAATATATGTTACAAATGGTGGTGAGGGAGAAATAGAGTATGAATTTAGACTATGTATGTAATCAGATGATAAGAATCTTACACTGTAATATTTGTTATATCAATATGGCTGGTCAAATTGAAATGTATTTTGGAGATGGTGCAGATGGAATGAATCCTGTGTTTACAGATGCAATATTTAGAGAGAAGATTATCCGAAGAGAAGATAAAAACTATCCAGATATTTTCATGAAAAAATTGCATTTTTTATGCAGTATTTTCAATGGAGCAAGGAAAATTAGTAGTAGGTCCGGTTTGCGCAGAGAGACCTAATCAGGAATTGACAGATTATATGGTTAAGACTCATCATATCAGTGAGAACGCAGGATTTCGGCTGACATATTGTGAAATAAAAATATTTGGTTCGAGTGTTCTGATGCTGTATCACCTTTTGACAGGTGAGGAGATGTCTTTGCATGAGCTGTGGAGCAAAAATGAACTGAACTATCTGGATATTGAAGAAGCAATGGCGAGTGTTTCGCAGGTAATTTTTCAGCGGCAGGAATATGAAATTCCTCATAATCCATACGAACAGGAAGTACGTGAACTCGAAAGTGTAAGGCGCGGAGACATAAAAATGCTGAAAAGAAGTCTGGAAGAAACTTACAGAGGAGAAGTTGGAAGATTGGCAAAAAGTGAAGTTCGACAGGCAAAAAATATTGCAATTTGCGTCATTACTTTGGCTTCTCGTGCTGCAATTGAGGGAGGAATGCTTCCGGAAGAAGCCTTTTCTATGGTAGACGGTTATATTCTGAAAATTGAAGAATGAATAGTATCGTAAAGATTGATGCAATGATGAGACAGGCTGAGTATGATTATGCAAAAATAGTTTCAGGAATACAGGAGAAAAAACAACGGAATGAGTTGATCGAAAGGACAAAAAATTATATTTTTCAAAATCTGCACAGTGAAATTATAATCAGTAAGATTGCATATGAAATCGGAGTGAACGCCAGCTATCTGTCTGATCTGTTTCACCGGGTAGAGGGGTTACAATACAGAAGTATATACAGCGGGAAAAGGTGCATCTGGCAGAAAATATGTTACGATATTCAGACTATGCAGTAAAAGAT
>ENA-OQDE01000147-OQDE01000147.1-human-gut-metagenome-genome-assembly--contig:-NODE-147-length-44776-cov-37.747945_pt1 | contig 44776 bp, 44 predicted proteins | sample MGYA00242768_ERZ504595 | MGnify/ENA primary metagenome ERZ504595 (study PRJEB26092, sample SAMD00036307) | human gut metagenome | host: Homo sapiens | study: EMG produced TPA metagenomics assembly of...
CCGGGAAGTTCGCGAAGCCACTTCCCGGAGCAAGGCAACCCCGCCGGGCAAGGCCCCAGCGCGAGACCGTCCCGAATGCTACCCGCACAGCGTGGTTACGAGTGGGATAGTCAAAATGGAGCAGATGATCGACAAAAACGTGCACTGCATCATGGGGCGTGCATCCTTGCCGTATTGTAGGCAGTACAGCGTACCGTTGCTACCCACCGGCATTGCCATCTCGAGCACAAGCGTCGCGATAAACATGGGCGTCATGCCGGGCCACAAGCGCGCGACGGCAAGACATGCCACCGGCACGACAACCAGGCGAAACGCCACGGCGACATAGGCGCGCCAGTTGGTAAGCATCTCGAGCGGACGGTACTTGGCGATAGACGATCCCATGAGCAACAATGCCGCTGGAGTGGTCATGGTGCCAACGATGGAAATCGAGTCGCCCAACACGCCCCAATCGGTCCATCCGGTTAGCACGATCCCAAGCACAACGGCACTTGCAATGAGACCAGGACTCTTGCAGCAGGCGGCAATATTGCGCATCTGCTTTTTAAGGCCGCCATCCATTCCGCTAAATAACATGGCACCGACGGTAAACATAAGAAGGTTTAGGGGGATAAGCGCAATCGATGCATACAACAGCGCTTGTTTTCCCAACACCGCCGAAATAACCGGAAAACCGATAAACCCGGCATTACCGAAAAGCACGGCGAAGCGATACGAGCATTCTGTCCCTTTGGGAACGCGAAGAGCAGCGGTGACAGCAAACGCGATAACGGTCGCCACTACATACATCACAAAGGACAGACCCATGAGCGAAAACGTCTCGGCAATGCTCGGAAGCTTCACATCATCGCCCAGCGCTGACGAAAGCACCAAGCACGGTAGCGCCACCTGCAACAGCAGATGCGACAGCTCGCGCTCGAACTCCGCTTTCATAAACCCCAGCTTGGCGATACACCACCCCAACAAAATAGGCAGCGAAACCGTCAACATCTGAAGCGCCACACTCGTAAAGCTCATGCTTCCCCCTTATCTATTCCACGAGGGCCGGGGCGCCTGCTTTGTTTTGAGAAGTGGGCTTCGCGAACTTCTCAAAACAAAGCAGGCGCCCCGGCCCCGGCAATGTAATTTTGGCTGACCAAAGGAAGATGCGCAGCCCCAAGGCCGCAACGGCAAAGTCCCCATTACATTAAAAAATATCAGCCCCCGCATATCGAAACGGTCGAGAGGGCCGCCTCCGGGCTGTGCCCTTCCTCGAGAAGTTCGCGAAGCCCACTTCTCCGAGGAAGGGCACCAGCCCGGAGGCGGCCCCAGCGCGAGACCGTCCCGGATGCCTACTTACTCGTTGTCGCCCGCGGTCATCTGCGTTGCGGAGAGCGCGCCGTCGGCTGCTGTTGCGGCTGCGGCGTCGGGCCAGACCCAGTCGGTGAAGGCCGGGTGATCGTAGCCCTCATCGCACGCGAACTCGAAGGCCTCGGTGCGGAATGCCTCCCACTTATCAATCTGCTCGGCAAACTTATCGGCGTCGACCATGCGCAGCACGTCGGCGGCCAGTGCCCAGCGGTCCATGTTGTTCAGGCGCAGCATGTCGAACGGCGTTGTCGTGGAGCCTTTCTCCTCGTAGCCGTGGACGCGGAAGGCATCGTGGCCGGGGCGGTTCCAGATCAGGCGGCGAATCGTGCCGGCATAGGCGTGGAACGCGAAGAAGACGGGCTTCTCGCCGCAGCCGAACAGCTCAGCCCAGCGCTCGTCGCTGAGAGCCTGGTCGTTCTCGCAGACGTTCTGGATCTTGAGCAGGTCGACCACGTTGACGAACCATACCTTGATGCCCAGCTCGCGCAGCATGTCGGTTGCAGCCAGAGCCTCAAGCGTCGGCACGTCACCGCAGGTGGCGACCACGACGTCGGCCTCGGCGAGCGAATCGGCGGTCGATGCCCACTCCCAAGTCGCAACGCCCTCGGCGAGCTCCGCCTTGGCCTCGTCGACCGTCTGGAAGGTCGGAGCAGGCTGCTTGCCGCAGAAGATGGCGTTGACGCAGTCAGTGGACTGGTAGACGCGCTCGGCCACGGCGAGAGCCATGTTGCGTCGGCCGGATAGTAGGCGTTTACGATGTGCGTGTCGTTGGCCTTGTTGAGCAGCAGGTCAATAAAGCCGGGGTCCTGATGCGAGAAGCCGTTGTGGTCCTGACGCCAGACGTGGCTCGACAGCAAAATGTTAAGGCCGCTGATGGGGGCACGCCACGGAATCTCGCGCTTGGTAGCCTCGAGCCACTTGCAGTGCTGGTTGACCATGGAGTCGACCACATGGACAAAGCTCTCGTAGGAGCTCCACACGCCGGAACGGCCAGTGAGCACGTAGGCCTCGAGGAAGCCCTCGCATTGGTGCTCGGACAGCTGCTCGACGACCTTACCGGAGCCTGCCAGCAGCTCGTCGTTGGCCTCGTCCTCGTAGAAGCCGGCGTCCCACTGCTTCTTGGTCACCTTGTAGGCAGCCTGCAGGCGGTTGGACGCGGTCTCGTCGGGACCGAAGATGCGGAAGTCATCCATGTTCTTGGCCAGAACGTCGCAGTGTACTCACCAAAGACGCGGGCGGCCTCGGTGGAGCCCCAGCCATGACCATTAGTGTCGACGGGGACCTCGTGGGCGTGGATATCGGGCAGCTCGAGCTCGCGACGCACCTTACCGCCGTTCGCGTTGGGGTTGGCGCCGATGCGCAGCTCGCCGGTCGGCATAAAGGCCGTCACCTCGGGGCGCACCTGGCCCTCGGGCGTAAAGAGCTCCTCGGGCTTGTAGGAACGCAGCCACTCGCGCAGCACGCGGAAGTGCTCGTGGGTGTCCTTGGCACTCGCCAGCGGCACCTGATGCGCGCGCCAGGAGTCCTCGGTCTTCTTGCCGTCGATCTGCTTGGGGCAGGTCCAGCCCTTGGGCGTGCGGAACACAATCATGGGGTAGGCCGGGCGGACCACGGTCTCGCCTGCGGCGGCCTGGGCCTGCGCGGTTGCCTTGATGTCACAGATCTCATCGAAGACCTGCTCAAACAGGGCAGCGAAACGCGCATGAATGCTTGCGTGGCTCTCGTCGTCAAAGCCGGCGACAAAGAAGTGCGGCTTATAGCCCATGCCCTCAAAGAACTTGGTGAGCTCTTCGTCGGACACGCGGGCGAGGATGGTGGGGTTGGCGATCTTGTAGCCGTTGAGGTGCAGGATCGGCAAAACGATACCGTCGGTTGCCGGGTTCACGAGCTTGTTGGATTGCCAAGAGGTCGCGAGCGGGCCGGTCTCGGACTCGCCGTCGCCCACCACGGCCACGGCCAACAGGCTCGGGTTGTCCATGACGGCACCGTAAGCGTGGCTGAGCGTGTAGCCGAGCTCGCCGCCCTCGTGGATGGAACCGGGCGTCTCGGGCGCAAAGTGGCTCGGGATGCCGCCGGGATAAGAGAACTGGCGGAAGAACTTCTGCAGGCCTGCCTCGTCATTGGTGATGTCGGGGCGAATCTCGCGGTAGGTACCGTCGAGCAGCGACTGAGCAGTACCGGCGGGGCCACCGTGACCAGGGCCCATCAAGAAGATAGCATTCTGGTTGTGGTCGGCGATCAGTCGATTGACGTGACCGAACAGGAAGTTGATGCCGGGCGTGGTGCCCCAGTGGCCAACCAGGCGGTGCTTAACGTCCGGACGACCGAAGTCGCGCACCTCACCGGTTTTCTCGTCGACAAAGTCGGGGCGCATTAGCGGGTTAGAGCGAAGGTAGATCTGACCGACGGACAGATAGTTCGATGCGCGCCAATACAGGTCGACGCCCTCGAGCTCGGAAGCCGGCACCTCGTGGCCCAGCTTTTGCCACGGCGTCCCCAGTGTTTTAGCCATTGTTTATGTCCCTTCGCTGTGCGGTCACCCTCCAATACGGCAACCTTTCGTTGGGACCAGTATATTTGCTAAAACGTTTTATCATGTGAAAAAACGTTTTATCACCCTTATCAATCCCATCGATTAGCAAAACGCGACATTCACCTGCGGCGTTGATTGTCACAGGTGCTCCACATTCGGTCTCTGCAAATTGGTAAACGTGTTTAGTTGTGTTTAGTAAGCTCGAGCACGCTGTCCTTAACGATAAGCTCCGGCTCCAGAACGACCTCTTCGGCACGCCTGCCGCCCCTACCGGCAAGACGCTTGGACATGCAGCCAAAAGCATGCTCCGCAAGGACACCAGGTCCTGCTCAATCGCGGTCAGCGCCGGCTCAAAGAGAACGTCGGCCGCCGAGTTGTCATAGCTCACCACCGAGATATCGCCCGGGATGCTCTTCCCCATCTCGTGTAAGCGCTTGAGCAAACCGAGGGCAATGTTATCCGAGCTTGCGAACACGGCAGTGGCGTCAGTTGCGAGCACTGCCTCCGAGGCCTCGTATGCGCTCGGAATGTAGTACTCGCTCTCAAACTCCAAACGCGCGTCGATCGGCAGGCCAACCTCGCGCAGCGCGCGCTCATAGCCGGCAAGTCGCTTGCGACCCGTATTGGAACGGCGGGCATTAACCAGGCAGGCAATACGGCGGTGGCCTTGCTCGATCAGATAGCGGGTGGCCATATAGCCGCCCATCTCGTGGTCGAACATCACCTTGTCGCACTCGAGCCCCTCAATGGCACGGTCGACCATTACGGCCGGGATGGGCAGGTGGCTGACTTCTTCGCGCAGGGCGCGATCATCGGAGAACTCGTCACCCACCACCAGGAAGACGCCATCAACGCCGCGCGTCACCAGCTGGCGCAGCAGCTCCAGATCGTCATCGGCGCTTCCGCCCGAGCTGGTAATGAAGAGCGCATAGCCGTCCTCGCGGCAGCGCTTTTCCAGGCTACCGGCGAGCGAGGCAAAAAAGCGGCTCTCGATGTTAGGGACGATAAGGCCCAGCGTGCGCGACTCGCGCATGACCAGACTACGCGCAATCTGGTTGGGAACATAGTGGTTGCGCGCCGCGACCTCCTTGATGAGTTTACGGTTTTCTTCCGAGATGCGACAGGGCCGATTATTGAGCACAAGCGAGACCGACGAGGGGGAAAGCCCCACCTCCTGGGCGATCTGCTTGAGGGTGACTTTGTTGGCCATCTCGCTCCTTCCGGGTTTACGCGCAATCTCTTGAAAGTATAGCGACTACCCCTCTACCTCGGTGATAAACACTTTACCAATCCGGTAGACGGCTGTTTTATCGCCGCCAGCGCACCAAATCCGTCCAGGTGGGGTATATTGCAATCGATTGATGACAACGACCACCAAAAGGCGGATATTCGTATGCACGAGAACGACTTTTTTAACGAGGACCTGCTGTGCGCACTTGCTGGCGTTGCCGGCGACGACAACGTGCTGATGAGCGAGCCCATGCGCGAGCACACCACGTTTAAGATCGGCGGCCCGGCCGACGTCTTTGTCACGCCCGATACCGAGCAGGGCCTCGTCGCCACGCTCGATACCTGCTATCGCTGCGATCTGCCCCTCACCATCGTGGGCAACGGCTCCGACCTGCTCGTCGGCGACAAGGGCATCCGTGGCGTCGTCGTGGCGCTGGGCGAGGGACTCTCCGACATTACGGTCGACGGCACGCACGTCACGGCGGCAGCCGGCGCCTTGCTTTCCGATGTCGCCGCTGCGGCAGCCGAGGCCGGCCTCACCGGCATGGAGCCCATCTCGGGCATCCCCGGATCGGTCGGCGGCGCCTGCTACATGAACGCCGGTGCCTACGGTGCCTGCATGGCCGATGTGCTGGAGTCCGTGCGCGTCTACAAACCCGCTCGCCAGCTCGACGACGGCACCCGCGGCAGCGGCAACATCATCGAGTTCGATGTCGACGAGCTCAACCTGGGCTATCGCAAGAGCCGCATTGCCGACGACGGTTTCATCGTTCTTTCTGCCACCTTCAACCTCGCACCGGGCAACGCGCGATGATCAAGGCCGACATGGACGACTACCGCCAGCGCCGCGAGGACAAGCAGCCGCTCGACATGCCGAGTGCCGGCTCCACCTTCAAGCGCCCCGAGGCTACTTTGCCGGCAAGCTCATCATGGATGCCGGACTGCGCGGCCATGCTGTCGGCGGCGCGCAGGTAAGCGAAAAGCACTGCGGTTTTATCGTCAACGCCGACCACGCCACCGCCGCCGACGTCGACGAACTCATCCGCCACATCCAGGCAACCGTCAAAGACCAATTCAACGTAGACCTAGAACCCGAAGTCCACCGAGTAGGCGAATTTTTATAAAAAGAAGGCCCCGAAAGGGGCCTTCACTTTCTTTAATTCAGACAACCAGTCCGGTGTGCCGCGCCCCGAACCCAAGAGGGCCGCGTGCCCGCCCGCAATATATTTGATTGATCGCGAGTTCCGCACGCAAAGAAGGCCACTTAATGTGGCCTTCGTCTTGCGCAGGACTGCCCGAGCAGGCAATCAAATATATTGCGGGCGGGCACGCGGCCCCGTCGGCTTTACGACAGCGCCACGCCGCCGAGCCAGCCCCAACGCACGCCAGAGCCAGTGCCATAGAAGCTAATAAACGAATCAAGCGACTTAGACGTAATGGCACCCTCGTTGCTCATAACGATGCCGCCGCCAACGTAGATACCCACATGACCGTAGATAAGGCCCGGAGCACCCGTGCCGCTGTGCGAGGAATCGGCCACGATCATGCCCACCTGCAGCGCCGAGCGGTCGGAGCTATAGCACCAGGCGTTGAACATGTCACACGCGTTGCCGCCAAAATAGCCCACGCCGGCATTGCGGAAGACGTTGGTAACCCAGGCAGCACACCAGCCCTGGCCGGGAGAAGGCGTCGAGTAGCACGCATTGACGACGGCCTGCTGCTTGCCCGAACCGCCCGTCTGTTGCGGGGTGCCGCCGGCATACGAGCCGCCACCCGAGCTCGAGCCACCCGAAGAAGAGCCGTGTTCGCAGAGGCCGCGGCTGCCGCAGCCGCCTTCCTAGCGGCCTCCTCAGCCTGGGCGGCAGCGAGGATCTCGGAATCGCGCTGAGCCATGAGTTCCTTGACGTCGTCGGAAAGACCGTTCAGCACGGTCTGGACTTCTTGCTGCTTGGCCTGCATGTCCTGCATCTGGGCAGTCTGCTGATCCTTGAGCTTCTCCAAGTCGGCCTTCTGCGACTCAAGCTCGGTCTTTTGCGCATCGAGCTCTTCCTGGATGGTCTGAATGTCCTCGATGGCGTCGCGGTCGCTCTTGTTGATCTTCTCAACATAGTGCGCATTGGCGACGAGTTCCTCAAACGAGCCAGAGGCCAGCAGCAGCGACAGGATGTTCGTGCCGCCGGACTTGTAGCTGGCGGCCACGCGATCGGAAAGGTCGTTGCGCTTCTTCTTGAGCTCGGCCTTCTTTTCATCGATCTGGGCCTGCGTGTCGTCAATCTTGCCCTGGACATTCTCGATGTCGTTGAGGGTCTGGGCATTCTTGTTGGCCAGCGCCGCATACTCATTTGCGATGCTGTCGAGCTGGGCCTGAACCTCGTCGAGCTGGGCCTGGGCAGCATTCAGTTTATCGGTGGTTTCTTTGGAAGCCTCCGCCGCACGGGCGCGAGCGGGCAGGCCAAAAAGAACTGCCGCAGAAGCGGCGCCGAACAGGGCCTTGAGGGCAGTGCGGCGCGAGAGCTCCTGGGAAAGGATGAAATCGCTGTTTGGTGACATATGTACTCCGTTACATGTTTATTTATATGTCGCTCAACTCATACATATTAGCGTACATATGGCGCGTCCCAACGATTTCCACGAACGGCAAGAAACTACAAGGTCAGCGGCTCATAAGCAAATGCCAAAGATCAGGTTATGCGTACGCAAGCTCTTCTGATGAGTACGTTAGCACAATCCTCTGCTTTTCCTACAGCGCACGATTTGGGCGTCCCTGCCTGCGCTATACTCCCGTGAAGAAGTGTTCCTGATTCGATAGGAGACTACATGTCCAAAGCACTCGACCCCAAAGACACCTGCGTCCTCGTTACCGGTGGCGCCGGTTTTATCGGCTCGCACACCGTCGTTCAGCTGCTCGAGGGTGGCTACCAGGTCGTCATCGTCGATGATCTCTCCAACTCCAGCGCCGTCGCCGTCGACCGCGTCAAGACCATCGTGGGCGACGAGGCCGCCAAGAACCTCACCTTCTACGAGGCCAACGTGCTCGACCGCGATGCGATGAACAAGATCTTCGATACCCATCAGATCGACCGTGTCATCCACTTTGCCGGCTTTAAGGCCGTCGGCGAGTCGGTGAGCAAGCCCGTCGAGTACTATCACAACAACATCGAGAACACCCTGGTGCTCATCGACGTCATGCGCAACCATGGCTGCAAGTCCATCATCTTCTCGAGCTCCTCGACCGTCTACGGCGACCCGGACAACCCGCCCGTCACCGAGGAGGATCCTAAGAAGCCCGCGACAACCCCTATGGTTGGACCAAGTGGATGATCGAGCAGATCCTTATGGACGTCCACACCGCCGACCCCGAGTGGGACGTCGTGCTGCTCCGTTACTTCAACCCCATTGGCGCTCATCCGTCGGGCCTGATCGGCGAGGACCCCAAGGGCATCCCCAACAACCTGGTGCCTTATGTCGCCCAGGTCGCCGTGGGCAAGCTCGAGGCCGTTCAGGTCTTTGGCAACGACTACCCCACCCCCGACGGCACCGGCGTGCGCGACTACATCCACGTGTGCGATCTGGCCTCTGGTCACGTTGCCGCCCTTAACTGGATGAACGGCAAAACCGGCGTCGAGATCTTTAACCTGGGCACCGGCACCGGCACCTCGGTACTCGAGGTCGTTGCCGCCTTCTCCAAGCCTGCGGCAAGGAGCTGCCCTACGTGATCCGCGAGCGCCGCGCCGGCGACATCGCTGCCAACTGGTGCGATGCCTCCAAGGCCGAGCGCATGATGGGCTGGAAGGCCCAGTACGACATCGCAGACATGTGCCGCGACAGCTGGAATTGGCAGAGCCATAACCCCAACGCTTCGCCGACGCCGAGTAGCCACTCCCCCGTGCTAGGTTTTGTGGCATGCCTCAAAACCTAGCACGCGACATGCTCGGCACATGCCGCTTCCTGCATGGGTAGATTTCTAGACATGTCCCAAAAATCTACTGGCCCCGGCCTCCAATGTGAGGTCGGGGCTTTTTAGGAACTCGTTCTCGAGCTCGAGCTCGCGCATGCACTTGCGGGCGGCCCTCATCTCGGCGGTCTCGGTCTTGGCCGCGGCCGCCGCGACCGGGTGGTTGGCCAGTTCCTTCTTTCTGACCGTCACCCATCTTCCCAGGATCTTCTCATTGATGCCGAGGTCGGCGGCAACTTGGGCGATGGGCTTCCCCGACGCGACGGCTAAGTCTGCGGCCTCGGTGCGGTGCCCCGCTGTGCAGGAGAGCCTATCTGCCATGACTGAACACTCCTTTCTTTTTGGCGCTGAAACGATTATCGCCGCTCAACGCCATTCCTCTAAGTCAAGTGTCCTGGGATACAATACAGTTCAAATGGACGAGGAGGATCCGGCGCTCCTCTTGATGAGCCCGGAGAGGCCCCTGGTCGTCACCCTTCCCCGCGCGAACGCAAAGCGGACGGCGGCGAGCCATGTCCTCCCCGCGCGTTCCATTTAGGGAGTCCTCGAGAAGTCGATCTCCCTGTGCGATAATCGAGCTATTGAGTCTCGCGAGTTTAGAGCTGGTGATATGCATTGAAAATCAAGGTGAAAAACATCGGCAGGGTCGCTGAGGCCGATATCGAGATTAATGCATTGCCGTGATCGCCGGGGAGAACGGGACGGGGAAAAGCACGGTTGGAAAAGCGCTTTATGCGGCCTTCAACAGCATGTCCGATTCGGAGAACAAAATCGACCGCATGAGGCGCAATAGTGTTGAACGCGCCATCAGGAAGGCATATGTGGGAGGCCCTCTCGACTCCACGTCTCGCCACAGGCGAACTGCTGGAAGAATGAATGGTTTCATCGACAGGGTTTTTTCGGGCGAGTGCACGAGGGACGAGCTTATTGATGAGATAAAGGAGTATTACGGGGAGGAGATCTCCCGTGAGATCGAATCCGATTTCACGAATGGCGTAGCAGGAGTTGCCGATCAGATTATCGAGATCATGGATATCTCCGATGATGAGGTATTTCGTGCGATTGCGACAAACAGGTTCCAAAGCGAGTTCAACGGCCAGATCAATTCGGTTTTCGGCGAAGAGCCCGGGAAGGTCGAACTCCAGATAAAGGACGCATCTACGGTTTTCTCGGTTGCAGGTGACGAGGTGGCGGAGGTGCACGATAGGAGGGTTTTGCGATTCAGGGCGCATTATCTGGACGACCCGTTCCTGATCGATTCTCTCGGAGGCCCTACGGCCCCGCTTTTCGGTTCAGGCCCCTCCTTGGACACCAGGAGGAGCTGCGGCAAGATTTGATTCAGGCGACCATCCGTAACGATGACAGCGAGTCCTCGCTGTTCGACGAGATCGCGAAGGAGCGGCACCTGAAGGTTCTCATGGACAAGGTCTCCTCCTTATGTCCGGGGTATTTCGAGAGGAGCGAAAGTCGCGGTCACCTTACGTATCTCGAAGAGGGCTTCGCTCGGGGGTTGGAGCCTGGGAACCTTTCTGCTGGCTTGAAGACGTTCGCCATCATGAAGGTGCTCTTGAAGTCCGGCGCGCTAGATGCCGGAGGGACTATTATCCTCGATGAACCGAGATTCATCTTCATCCTGCATGGCAGCTGGCCTTCGCCGAGATAATCGTGCTGCTCCAGAAAGAGCTCGGGATGCACGTCTTAATGAGCACCCATAGTCCATATTTCTTGAATGCGATCGAAGTGTATTCTAAGAAGCACGCTGTTGATGGATTGTGCTCATATTATCTTGCGGAGACCTGCGCTGATGGACGCTCTCGCTTTGCCGAAATAACCGGCTCGACTGAGGTCGCCTACGAGAAGCTGGCGGCTCCTTTTGATACGCTTGAGAGGGAGGAGTACGGCTTGAGTAGCGACCTGTGCGCCTCCTGCCTCATCCGAACTCTCCCGTGGTGCCAGATGGCAGCGATGGTTGCTCCCGTTGCAGGACCTGTATCCTAAGGGACTGCACGTCGACCATCTCCAAAACATCCAGAGACGGGAGCGTCTCTCTTGTGGATGACGATTTGCCTGTTGTCAATTTTGACTCTGTTAAAGAATGCTACTGCAAGAAGGTCAATAGGTGGATGCAACTCCCGCGCTCCGCCGATGCGCTGTATTGCGATCGGGAAACGTTATATCTAGTCGAATTTAAAAACGGCAGTCTGAAGGAGACGCTGGGGAAGAGGCTCAATCCCAAGGATGACGAAGAGCTTGGTATCAATCTTGGCCAAAGGGACGCCCTCATCGAGAAGTGCAAGGACAGCGTTTTGATCTGCTCGGACCTGTGGGGAAAGAGGACGAGATGGTTTCGCGAGCACTGCGTCTTTGTTTTGGTATACAACGAGGACAAGAACAAGACCGCGTTGAAGCGGGTTGCCAGCTCGATTAGGAAAAAAGCGCGTTTTGGGCTTCCTGACAAATTGAAAGGTTTTTGCGTGAAGGATGTCTTGACGCTAACCGAAAAGGAGTTTTCGACATCGCTCCTTTCAACTTGGCGAGACGCAGAAGAAATCGCGGAGGTCGACGCGTAGGAGACCGAAAGGCATCCGGTGGCTATTTGCTCCCGATATCGATCGTTCGTCTGCAGTCGGTTTTCTTTCCGCTGCGCCCGCCAGTTTGCGATGAGTCGCGCACCGTGTGAAACTCAACACGGATGAAATACAAATATAATCCCCCCTTGCACTGTGTTGATAAATATTGCTCGTCGAACTCATCTGAACTGGGCTTTCTTGCATAGAACTGCCTGAACCTGAGCGTTTTCGGGTATCGCATTGCCCGATCGAGCACCATCGCGACCTTCTCAAGCTTGTCCTCGGGCGGACTCATAGCCACAGCCCCGCATGTCGTCCCGGTTGGAGCCGGGATGAGCCCTCAGGAAGCACTGCATGAAGTAGCGCATCCGGTTCACGGGCCCCAGCGGTTCTGGCCGTCGGGAACGCCCTTGAGCAGCTTCGCGTTGTAGTGCTGGCTCTTCAGTGACAGATTGTTGACGGGAGCCGTGTGGCGCCCGGCTCCATGTCGTGGATGAGCGTGGAGCCGGCGCCACACGCTCCGAACGTCGCCAAGGTCTTCGCCCTGCTTGTCTTGCCAAGGCCCTCCCGGATGAAGATTGAATTGCCTGGCTCATCGCAGCCGAGCGCGACACGGCCTCTACCCGAGACCATCATCTCTACACATAGCCCATCATTCGACAAGAACGCGCAGTTTGTCCTGCATAGGCGCATGGTGTCCCCCTCCGCCGCAAGAGGTGAGCAAAAGAGAGGCTCCCCTCGCCACTACCGGACAAAGGGACCTCTCTGGGGAAACACGCTATAAAACCTTCTTGCCGGGCGGTCGAGTACAGCACCGACGGCGTACCCGTGGAGACCTACCCAGAGCCCACGCCATTTCAAGTTTCTTGGTCTTCAACGCCACAATCCGATAATCATCCAGCCGTCGAAATGACCTCGTCACAGGCGGCAAGCATCTCCTCGTCATGAGTGACAACGATTACAATATGGTCTCTCTTAATTTCATGAAGCAATTTGATCAGCGCGCCTCGACTCTTCGCATCAAGTGCTGAGGTCGGTTCATCAAAAAGCATAACGTCCGGCGATTTCAACAGCTGTCTCACAATTGCAATCTTTTGCTTCTCGCCGCCGGACACCCCTCCTTTCCCGCCGTCAAGCATCGCCGTTGCCCCGTTCTCCACAGAAGCAACCATTTCGTCTAGCCCCAATATGACAAGCATCCGATTCAGCTTATCCATCTCGTAATCATCAGAAAGCAGCGTAAGATTATCGAGAATCGTCCCCTCAACGATAGGGGGTTCTTGCTCCGTAATGCTGACTCGACACCGCCGCAATGCATATCGATCGATGCAACGCTGTGACACCCCGTTGTAGCGAACGGCCCCTTCTGTGTCATCTGGATATAGCCCCAATATCACTGACAGCAGCGAGCTCTTCCCCGAACCATTCGGCCCCGAGATTCCATATAGCCGACCCCTGGAAAACGCGAGCCCCTCAATGCTTAACGCGACCCTTTCCGCCCCTGGATAACGTAGCTTGATGTTCTCTAGACGGATTTCCTCAATCGGACCAAGCGCCAATTTGCCATTCGCTTCCACCGGGACATCCCAAATTCTTTTCAGCCGCTCATAGCATACGCGATTAGTCTGGTAATCCCTTCCCCAGCCCAACAAATACTGTACCGCTGAGCTTAAGTTCGAATAATATCCAACAGCAGTCACGAGAAAACCAGGCAACAGTCTCCCGCCCATCACTTCAACCGCGCCCACAGCAAGAAGACATCCTTGAGCGGCGGAAGCGACCAACGCGTTGCCAAAGGTAAATCTAGACCCTACTTCCTGATTTGCTCTCATCGTTGGATAGAGCCCATTAAAAGCTTCGACCAGTACAGCGCGGGACCTATCGAACAAAGCATGTTTGCGGATGAAATCAACTTTCTCCAACTGATCTTGTAGACAGGAAAAAAACCTCGCGCTCTGCTCTTGTACGTCAAAACTTCTCTCAAACAGCCTTGCGCGTGAAACCGCATAAAAAGCGGCACTCGCTGCCGCAAGAACAAGGCAGACCACACTCAACTTGATATTCAGGCTACCGAGAACAAACAGGGCGGACAAAAGGGTGATAACGTTGCTTGAAACCCCCACAACCGAGTTGATTACGAAGATGACAAGGTCATTAGCGTCGTGATTGATTTGCTGGTTATAATACGACGCGTTGAAGCCCTCGAAGAATGCCTGGGGAAGGTGCTTCACGTGCTCAAGCGTATCCGCATTTAAGCCGAACCCCGCATGCGACTGAAGGTTGATGTACAGCATCTCTGAGCAATACACTAGTCCCGCTCGAACCGCTTGGACCGCAACCAAAATAAGGCAACAAACGAGAACGGCGGCAAGATCGGCGCTGGCCGGCATCGCCAATCGGTTTACCACTATGCCGGTAAGAAAGGGACCCGCAAGCGCAAGCAGCCCGACCAAAACTGTTACGACAAGATAGGCGTAGAATCGACCGCCCAGTATATATTTTCTACAGAGATTAAGCATCAGCCTCATTTTGCCCCGCACCCCGTTTTGCCGTATTCATCATCTGGGAGAGCAGCATTTTTTGCTCGGCATCATACCGGAAGGAAACGCAACGTTTCCCCTCACCGTTTAAGGCGTGGTTGGGGCACCCTCCCATGCACATGGGAAAAGCAAAGCACTCTTGGCATTCCGGGTCATCCGCTCATATGCCATCCAGTTAATCATGTTCTTGCTCAACATTGGCGGCTCGAAAATAGTTCCGACCCTCCGCTCCTTCATTCCAATGTCCATCCCACACTTATACAAATCTCCGACGGGATCAACCACGTACGAGTTGATTCCAACGGCGCAACATATCCCGAAATTCGTCCCACCAAAAGGTTGAACTTTGAAGCCCCGCGCAATTGCCCTTTTATAAAACTCAGTCTCCTCATACGAGAACTCTTTTACAGTAAAGCAGTGGCTGTCGTTCGCACATACCTGATTGATATCGTCAACAGGGGCTAAATAGAAGTGAACCTTATTCATCAGGCCATTTAGCTCGAGATAATCCAATAGCTCTTGAGCGGCCTCGATGTTGGTCTTGTCGACGTTGCTCCTTATCGAAATATCGATGATGTCGGCACACTCTTTGACGTTCTTGAGAATACGTTCGTATGTAGGGCTTCCGTCGTGAAGAATCCTTCTCGAATCGTGATCCGACTTCGATCCATCTATAGTCACTTGCGCGCTCGTCACACCACATGCCGCGAGCCTCCTTGCAACATCAGGCGTCAGCAGATAGCCATTTGTCACTATCGATGCGGAATATTCACACGTTGGTCCCACGACATCTTTCAGATCCGACGTAATCCGTTCGATCATCTTCATTCCGAGCAGAGGCTCGCCGCCGTACCATCCAACTGAGAGACTTGCGATACCAGGATAGTAATCTTTCACGAACTTGGAGGGCTGTGTCAAAACCTCCTCGCCCATCGTCGTGTACGCCTGTCCCTTTTCATAGCAGTAGGGACAGCAAAAGTTGCAAGCCATCGTTGGCGCAATGGTAAGGGACAGAGCAGTATTCGCAAAGCGCGCGGCGCGACTTTGCTACCTGATCTCCCCAAGCTCGTCCCTCTCCTCATTGACTAGGATGCCTCCCCTTATCAGCTCCGCGACAAGATCATCGGCATCCCGAACGTCCCCTTCTTGAATCCTTTTGAATTTCTGCGCGTATTCCGGATTTAACGACAGGATGCCGCCGGTTCGCGCATTCATGATAAGAAGACTTCCGTTATGTTCATGCACCACATTAAATTGCGACAGTTTCACTTCGCACCATCTCCATTTCCAATCAAATCCATATCGACCCTCAGACGCTGCGCATACGCCAGCGCACTACCTTCTTCGATAAAAACTGCACGAAAGCAGCAATAGACATGCGAGCGACACGATGACCGCATGGCCGCATGCAGCCATCAGGACCGTCCCGCCGGCAGCCCCGCACGCCTCATCCAATAGGCCATGTGAACCGGGGGTAAAACGGTTGGGAAACTCATCGCGATAACAAGGCCCGCGAACGTTGCGACCAGCAAGGCTCCCGACACAAGAGATCTGATCCTGAACACCTCATATGCAACCGCAACCATCAGCGTATAAGCGGCGTCTATAACGATATTCGACAGGAGTGCCGAGGTCACATTACCAACCGTAAGGCTGTCTAGACCGCTTCCGGAGCACACGGCAAAGACCGCAGCGACACCGAGAGTAAACACGATGTAGGGGCACAGCGTATACACTTCGCAAGCCAATGTCTTTGCCGCAAACAGCTGCCAGCTGCGGAAGCCCCGAGCAATCGAAACTCCCCTTGCCGACACGCTCGTCGCATCACCGAATAGCGTCCCCGCCACAACAACAGAGACGATTGGGAAGAACACCGTATGCGCCATGGAGACGACACTTAGCCAGGAAGAGATACCCGTTGGCCCAACCCCTATCGAGAAAAGATAGCCCGGATCGGCGGAAAAGCCAAAGAACTGGCCCTCTCCCCCTGCGGAGACCCATGCGCCGGACCCGGCAAACACATAAATCCCCGCGATGCCCAAATACATCAGCGCTATTATCACGGCGAGTTTCATTCTCCTTGCGCGGAACAGTTCCGCCCTGACCGACATCCCAAGATTCATCGAACCGCCGTCCTTACAAATAGCGAGACGAGCGCAACTCCAACCGACACAAGCACAGTGCCGCCCGCATACAGCAAAACCTGAATTACACCAACATTCTGCATACTCAGGGAACACAGGTTCATCAGGTAATACACGGGCGAGAGCATGAGCAGCAAGCTGGGCTGACCGCTTCCGTATGTACTTGGGAACCACACCATCACAAATGTCGAAACCGCTATTGCAACGACGCTGCTCGCCACCACACTCCTCGTGAGCAAATACAGGGCGAAGGTAGCGGCGTACATCGAAATGAGCAGCAGCGCGATCATCAGCGCAATCGATACAAATTGGGCAAACCCTGAGCACGAGGCCCCAACGTCCCATTGGGCCATCTTGGTTAAATACAGCGCAGTCGTAGAAAGAAGATACACGGCACCGACCAGAGTGCAGTTCACCAACAGCTTCGTGATCACAATCGCCGCCTGCGACACCCCTCGCGATCTCGATACGGCGTAAGCCACGGATTCAAAGTCTCTCGACGTAGCGTAAACCGCGTAGAGAATCGTCACCGGAATCCAGACCACTGTAGACGCAAAAGACGTCCGGGCAACAGAGCCCAAAACGTCCCCTGCATCCACTAGGTTTCCAATAAAACCTATAGCCCCTCCAAGCGTATACGGGTCATCACCGGCGACCATGATCAGCACCTCAGACGAAGTCGCAGCCGCAACCACATACAGCACAGCCGCAAGCGCAATCATCAGAGCGGTCGCCGGGTGCCTGGCGAGCAACCATACCTCGCTCCGAAAAGCTGAGATGAACTCGCGTTTCATCACAGCTCGCTCTCTCGACCGATGAGCTCCGAATAAAACTCCTCAAGGCTCTTCCTATGAGAATACGCCTCCGCAACCCTCACACCTGCGGTCGAGAGCGCTTCGATTGCAATGCCCCGCCCTTCCTTTTTCTCCTCATAGCGCATAAGGACGCTGCCGTCCGGCAGAAAAGAATGTGAGGTCTCATCTCCGAGAACCGATCTCGTTCGCTCCAGATCGTCCACATGCAACACGAAACCACCGCGGCATGACTTTTCCAGCTGAGGTGCGGTCATCCTTCGAATGAGGCGACCATGACTTATGAAGAGGTAATCAGTTGCCAGCTTGTGCATCTCCTCAAGATTGTGGTGGATACGAGAATCGTTTTACCTTGATCTTTGTTAAGATGCGTAAGGGTTTTTCTTACTTCGACTATCCCCATCGGATCCAGGCCGTTTGTCGGCTCGTCCAGGATCAACAGCTCCGGATCGCCCAGCAACGCTATGGCAGATCGAGACGCTCCTCATTCCCATTGAGAAGTTCTTCACTTTCTTCCCGCCGGCCTCCCCCAAACCGACGGTTGATAACACACCGTCGATGGAACGATCGGTGGGAAGCCCCCACTCAATACAGCGAACGACCAAGTTGTCTCGCGCGGTCAGATTAGGATACGAAGCATTGAGGTCGGGCATATAACCCAGCCTTTCCCTGCAGCTCCGTATTTCACGTCTCCCGGTTTGCCCAAACATCGAGATCGTTCCTGACGATGGCTCCGAAAGCCCCGTGATCAATCGAATTAACGTGCTCTTGCCGGCACCATTCTCCCCAATGAGTGCACACAGCTCGCCTTCCATTAAAGAGAACGAGACTGATTTAACCGCTTCAAACCCGCCATATCTCTTGGATATGGCACGCAATTCAACTGGGACTTCCCGCATGGACGACATCCTCCCCGTCAATAAAAAGGGACGACATGGCAATTGTGCGGGGTTATAGGTAACGTCGGTTCGCCCCCCATATTGCAATGCCACATCGCCCCTCAGGCGCTGCTGGCCAAAATATCTTTGAACAGTCTGTGCACGCCGTACGGCGTGCACTATCCGCTAAAAGCGGATAGTGCACTCCTGTGAAGAACACTTGGTGCTGCAGCTGCCGTGCGCGTAAAAGAAGCAATTGTTGCACATGGGCTCAGCCCCGGCTGACGGCTCGGTAATCCATTCCATTTCATTCCCCTCCTTTCGCGGTAGAAAGCCAGTTCATCTCTGCCCCCTAGAAACGGAACGTGCAGGACTGATTGGGGCACCTCTTCGTGCATCCCCCGTGCGCGTAGAAGAAGCAGTTGCCGCACGCGGGTGCAACGCCTTCCTCCGGCTCGTTAATCCAATCCATCTCTCCCTACTTTCCTTGCATACCGAATTGATAATGTTATTCTAATTCAATATGTATCATATTTCAATATAAGCTTATTTATATATTACACAAGGTAAGCACCCCCCTGCATCCAGCACAGGAAATGACTCTCTCGTTCCCCAGTGACGCGGCGAGAAATACAGGCCACTGCAGGACGTTGAATGAACAGCCCGTGAAAACCGTTGTTTTCACGGGCTGCACCTGCTCAATACTTTTTTATTCTCCAGCCTCAGTCGTCTCTAAGATCGACCACGTAAACATGATCTGACTCCAGGACCGGGTCATCACCCGTCGCGGTCGCCCTGCTCAGCGCGTTGCGGGCGCGCCGCGTCGCCAGTTCCTCAAGTTCTCTTTCGTTGACGCGCTTAATAAGATCGCCAGGCTGGCAATCAAGCTCTACGCAAATATCCAGCAATGTCTTTAACCTAATTGCCTTCACCTTGCCATTTCGTATTTTTGAGATACTTGCCGGTGTGTGCCCGGTCGCCCGAATGATATCCGTACTCGTCTTTCCGCGTCGAAGCAATAAGCTTTCAAGTCAATAATCAGATAGTCCATGCCGCCCCTCACACCAAATCCTCGGTCTGGTCTTGAAGCAGAGCTCCGTAGCGCCATATCGCAGAAATCGAGAAGCAGCAAACGGCCCCCAGCACAGCACCAATATCTATGGGCAGGGCCAGGTTTTCAAACATCGAATAGGCGTTCCCCAGCAAGTCGAAGGGGCCAATCACTATCGAAAGAAACCCCGGAGAAAACAAGAGGTCACCTATTGCTGCTGCAACAAACAGCCACCCGATAATCGAGATTCTTCGAGCATGCGAAAGGGTAAAGGGCGATTCGCCATGAGCCATGTCCATGCTGATTCCCCGCAGGGTCCATGTGGCCCCTCCGGAAATCAGAAGATACATCAAAGGAACCACTACGGAAACCGTCTTTGATGGATCATATAGGTTTCCTTGAGCAGCCATAAGCCCAATGGAAATAACCACCACCACCGAACAGCAACACACCGCTATAAACAGCGCCGTAAACAGAATCCCAAGCCTTCTTCCGAGAGTCATCATCTTCTGGATGGACTTATCGATCTTCTGGGCGCTATTCACCACAGCTCCTCCTAAAGCAATCAGAGGTCTTCTTACTTACTGTTTTTCCTACATTGTAACGAACTCGATAAGAAGAGGGTCGCTTCACGCCGCGCAATCCCGAACTCCAAGCGTTTCTCATCAGCATTGCCCATCTTTCGAGTCGAAATTCAAATCCAGTTTCTTATCGCATGCCAAAATCAAATCCTGATCGTGGCTTACAACAAGAATTAGCTGATTAAAGGGGTTTCGAGAGACATACTCCGTGAACTCCCGACGGCTTTCTTCGTCTAAATCATTCGTCGGCTCGTCAAACACAAGCACTTCCGGTTGCCTGCAAGTGCTGAGATTATCCTTAGCTTCCGATACTCTCCACCAGAAAGGTCCCTACAATTCTTACCTTTTAACGATTCGACGGTTCGGCAGAAACTCGGCACAAGCTCGCAGAGATGCTCGCCCGTTCCCCGAATCGATGCCCTCTCAAGATAGTGTTCCACCGTTTCATTCGGAATAAAGAGCTTTTGCGGGCACACCGCAAACAGGTCATGTCGGATCGTCTCCATATCGAGCTCTTCATATGGCACCGACCCCAAAGTCCGATGCCCCCCAGCAGAATATAGTCCAAGAAGCACCTTCAGAAACGTGCTTTTGCCGCATCCGTTCGGCCCGGTAATGGCATAGGTTTTCCCCCTCTCGACCTCCACGGAGAGATCGCGGTACAAGTAGGACTTTTCCGCATATCGGTACGCGATGTTGGACAACGATATGCTCTCCACGTGCCCAACCGAGATGGTGCCGCGGTCCTCGGCGCCTTCCGACAGAGCCTCCAATCGGTCGAACGAGGCCCTCGCGTCCTGATATGATTTGAAATAATTCAAATAATATTTGAAGCATCCGAACGCCATCGAGTAATACGAGTTCACCATTGTGAACTCGCCAATGCTCATTCTTCCGCTTAATATTTCCATTCCGGAGATCACAAGCAACGCTCCCCGGAACACAGATGAGATCAGGCCGTCGCTCGAGGTGGCCAGATTCGAGACCCTACTTGCTTTCATGTAAATCGGGTAGTACCCCTCGAATATCCCCTTGAGCGTACGGGCACTCTGGTCATATGCCCCATCGCACTTAATGTCAAACAACTGCGACAGCTCGCCGCTCACGGATGCGAACAGCTTGCTCAACCCCTCTTTGTTCGCAAGCGAACTGTTGTACAGCGGCTTTTTCAACACCCTAAATAAAATGAAGTATGCCCCAAGCGAACATGTACTTAACGCCAGAAACACCGGGTTAATTGAAAACAGAATGATGAAAATAAACACAATCAGAACGATGTTAAGCCCGATTGTCAGGAAGTTGTTCACGACAAACGATGACACCGCATTCGAATCCGCATACACCTCTGCGTTGTATAGGATGAATCCGCCTGCTCCCCCTTTTCCAAGGGCCCTCGTTCAAACGACTCACACGTGGCCCCCATCAGTCTCGTAGTCATCTCCAAAATGACGCGCGATACGTTCACGCCCATCGCATACGACATGAAGGATGCCGATATCCCTATGCTGGCAACAAAGGCTGCAAACCATACGACGCGAGATGGATCCCTATTCGTCACGAGAAAATCTACAAACCCACCGTTTAAGGCGGGCATGACGCACGAGTGAGCATAATTCACCGACATGAGAATCACGAAAAGCCGCGACCCTTTACAGCGAAATAACTCGTTAACCGTCTTCTTAAACATGCCAGCCCCCATCAAGCGACCTTTTATCCAAAACTGAATTAGTTCGCCGCTTAATCGCTCCCATACACTCCTTATTGTTAATCCTCGCAAAACACTATCGCGGGTTGCGATGCCCAGGATTCCGTTTCGCCTTGATATACATACGAATAGACTCCCTATTTACATAGGCAAGTGCGGCGATTATTACGGCAGCCACCATCAGACCGAAAATCGCCCTTTTGTCCGGAAAAAGGGACGAAAAAAGGAGACATATTGCGGAGAAAACTATAACCGCCCCCACCGCTCGGTTTGTGCCTAGAGACTCGGCCGTCCGCTTTTCCTCCTCTAAACGCCCTCCCGATAGCGATGACATTCCAGCAAGCAATCCCGTGAGCTTGCCTCGATACATCATTATTCCGAACACCAGCAGCAGGCATGACCCCACCATTGGAACCACAACGTCCGACATCGCCATCACTCCAGTCCATTCCTTGTCATCGAATCCTTGCGGCGGCTCAGCACATCTGGCGTCAAATGCAACCTCGTGTCAAACGGACTGCTCGCAAGCTCAATTACTTTGCATGAGCTCGAACATACCGGTTTAAACGGCATACAGTTTAGCCTCGATGGCCTACGTGATTCTCATGAACATATGCGGGGGTTCCCGGGGCTATACGACCGGGTACTAGACGCCATCGATATCACGCTGAACGAAACTTCGCTGCACCTTTCGATTGCCTTTTGTCCAACATCATTTAATGTCGACGATTTCAAACCAGTTTGCACGATGCTCCGGGACAAGCTGAAATCGTCGAGCAGGACCGACCGAATTGACCTTCGAGTTCAGCCACTTATGCTCCTCGGCAGAGCCCGAAAAAACCGCACAATTCGCCCTTCAAATAATCAATACCGTCGGTTGGTCAACACGATCAACGACCTTCGATACGATCCAGGCTATCGAGGCTACTTCATGTTTGAGTGGGGCGACCCCATCGACCACTTGGTCAGATTCCCCCAGCTGCAGATGCAATTTGACCAAGTGGCCATCCACGCCAATGGCGATATCGTCGTATCCCCCTATATACCTCTCATCATTGGAAACGTTCGCAAACACAGTCTTCAGGAATACTACGATGCCGGAATGGCAACCGTTTGGGATAAACCCGTTATTACCGCGTTGGCCAATCGCATGCACTCGATTGACGAGATGGAAGAGATCTCATCGTTGATTGCAGACATCAATATGGACGGCGACCTCTATATCGACCTAATCGATGACGATCTAGGCGACCTGAGCGTCCTGTCCCAACTCTAAGGAGATGTTCCCATGTACGAGACCCCAGAAGTAGAGAAGATGGATTCCAAAACCGGCCCCATTCCCGTTGTAGTCAACTTCGCAGCCGTCGTGGATAACGTAGTTGCAGCCGTCTACGATGCCGTCGTTGCGGCCTACGCATTCTGGTACTCGGCAGATAACGACGGCACCGGGGCAAGTACGGCACAAAACTAGTCGCCAACCCATCGAGCAATCACCTCGCCTATCGCTGCATGCGATTGACTGCGCAGCCCTAGCCAACGCCCAGAGCGCCTTGAAGAGCTGCTTGTAAAATTCGCTCATTCAACAACGCGATCTCTTCACCAATCTCGGCCGGCCCGACAGAACTGCACACCAGTCGGACCGGCCAGACCCATAAAACGCTGCGTCCCGTCCACACCACACCTCACGAAACTCGCACTGCCACCACATGGGCGATTCGCGCCTCGATGTTGCGGCGCGATACTATCACGAATAGTCCCCGTCCAACAAGGCTATCCCTTCCACAGGCGTTTCAACTGTCAGTGGTAGCATTAAACTGAACGGTGAAAAATACACTAACACTAACAGCGGAGATGACGACGTCGATGCCCTTCATGCAGCTGAGCACGTCCATCGTCGGCTTCCATCGGGGCTGTTCCGACTGGGACTCCACCTTGAATTCCAGGTCCTTCTTCTCGTCTACCGCCCGCTTGACGCGCTCCTTATAGCAGTCGAGGGCCTGCTGGGCCGTGGGGTCGGCCATCTCCGCGGCTTCGATCCAGGCCCAGTGCGCCCTGGTCCACGTCCCGAGCCTCCTTCTCTGGTCGTCTCCGCCGGGGTGGCACTGCCCATTCCTGGGCAGGTACTTGGAGAGGCGCTGCTTGACGGTAACACGGTAACCTCTCCCGGGCATCGGCAGGGGCCTGGGAGAGGTCCCTGGCGCCCTCGCACTCGCAGTCGGGGACGTGGACCTCGACGATTTCGTGCAGTGCGAGCTGCTTGGCCGAAAACTCGGCGTCGCGCTTGTCGGTCTTGCGTCGCTTGTCGGCCGCGGGCCTCTGCATCTTGGAGACCGCGCCGATGACGCAGTCCACGCCGAGGCAGCGCGGCTCCCTGCAGAAGGGAAAGCCGGTGACGCCGGACTCGTAGACTGCCCCGGGCGACTCGATAGAAAGGATCGAGTCGGCGACGGAGGCGGGGTCGTAGGAGAAGGGGCTTCCCGCCGATCTCGCCCGTGAACGGATTGAAGGCGCATCCTTTGATGCTGCGGGCGTGCACCTCAAGGCCAATAGAGGCAACATGTGGCATTGTGAGCCAGTCTCGCATTGTGGCAACCTGGCTGGCTGCCGGATTTTAATGACGACGACCATTGTCAGCCTTGGCCCACGAATCAAAAGACGATACGAAGCAGGGGCTCACATTGTTCTGCTCATATCGTCTTTATGGCGCACTACCATTCACCGAAATTCGGCAACTTTTTCATTCTCTATATACATGTTTAAACAACATGTTCTACAATAGGGACAATAGAAATGGAAACTCGGGACGAGCCGTTTATCCATCTACGGCGCAGCCCCTTATTCAAAAGGACGGTGAGTGCATCCATGGAGCATGCAAGCGGTGTTCTCATGCCCATCTCTCTCTGCCCGGACCGTATGGCATCGGCGGCTTTGGCTGGAACGCCTATGACTTTGTCGATTTCCTCGCCTCGTGCAAACAACATTATTGGCAGATTCTGCCCCTTACGACGACGAGCTATGGCGACTCGCCCTATCAGTCGTTCTCGGCCCGTGCGGGCAATCCCAATTTCATTGACTTTGCCGAGCTCATCGAGGCAGGTTACCTGGAGCAGCGCGATATCGACGGCGTGTACCTGGGCTCCGACCCCAGCAATGTCGACTATGGCGCCATCTTTGGTGGCCGTCGTCAGATTCTCGACCGCGCCGCCGAGCGCTTTGCCGCCGACAAGCCGGCCGACTTCGACGAGTTTGTCCAAACCAACGAAGACTGGCTCATCCCCTACTGCGAGTTCATGACCGTCAAGGAGGAGTGCGGTCTCAAGGCATTTTGGGAGTGGCCCGCAGAGCTCCGTACCCGCGGTGAGGCTTCTGCCAAGGTCTGCGCCGCCCATCCCGCGCGCATGCTCTACCACCAGATGACGCAGTACTTCTTCGATCGCCAGTGGAGCCGCCTCAAGGCCTATGCCAACGAGCGCGACATTCTCATCATCGGCGACCTGCCCATCTATGTCTCGCGTGACTCCGTCGAGATGTGGGCGACACCTGAGCTCTTTAAGATCGACGCCGCCGGCAATCCCGTGAGCGTCGCCGGCACGCCGCCCGACCAGTTCTCGGCCACCGGCCAGTACTGGGGCAACCCCATCTACGACTGGGACGCCATGGAGGCCGACGGCTTCTCCTGGTGGGAGGGCCGCATTCGCGCCGCCCTCGACATGTACGACGTCATCCGCCTGGATCACTTCCGCGGCTTCGAGGCCTATTGGGAGGTGCCGTTCTCCTCGCCTGATTCGTCCTACGGTTCGTGGACGCAGGGTCCCGGCCTCAAGCTCTTCAAGACACTCGAGGAAAAGCTCGGCACGCTGCCCATCATCGCCGAGGACCTGGCTTCCTCACCCCCGGCGTCATCGATATGCGCGACAACTCGGGCTTCCCCGGCATGAAGATCCTGCAGTTTGCCTTTGAGGGCACCAACTCGTACTACCTGCCGCACAACTACATTGCCAACACCGTCGCCTACGTGGGCACCCACGACAACGAGACGGCACGCGGTTGGTTTGAGGGAACGGCCACCCCTCGTCAGCGCGAGCAGGCAGCCCTGTACACCCATCAGCAGGCCGGCGAACCCATGGCAGATGCACTCAATCGCACCATCGCCGCCAGCGTGAGCGACACGTGCATCTACACCATGCAGGACCTGCTCAACTTGGGCAACGAGGCGCGCATCAACACCCCTGCCACGCTGGGCGGCAACTGGACCTGGCGCATGCTCGACGGCGCCATCACCCGCGAGCTCGAGCACAAACTCACCGACTGGACCGAGACCTACTTCCGCATCCCGTCGGAAGCCAAAATCGAGCTTCCTCAATAGGAGCTACCGCGCCCGACCCCTCCCCACCGTGCGGACGCGCTTGCTTTTCCCGCGCGAGGCCACCCCAATCCCCTCGCGCGGGCTTCTTATGAATTGCAGACATGAAACAACCCATCACAGGAGAAAACATGCCCCAAATTAACCTCATGGAACTCGCCGAGCAGTCTTTTGGCACCTCGCTCGAGCAGCTCGACGACCGTCGCATTTACAAGCTGCTGGTCAAACTCGTGCAGGAGCGCTCCGCCACCTGCCCGCTCAACAACGGCAAGAAAAAGCTCTATTACATTTCCGCCGAATTTTTGATCGGCAAGCTGCTCATCAACAACATGATCGACCTCGGCATCTACGACGAGGTTAAGGACCAGCTCACCGCCGCAGGCCACGACCTCAACAAGATCGAGGAATTCGAGGTCGAGCCGTCGCTCGGCAACGGCGGCCTGGGCCGCCTGGCCGCGTGCTTCCTGGATTCCATCGCCACGCTGGGCTTGACCGGCGATGGCGTGGGCCTCAACTATCACTACGGTCTGTTCCGTCAGCGCTTTGTCGACAACCAGCAGAAGGCCGTCCCCGACGAGTGGCTCGGTGAGCAGGACATCCTAGTCGACGATGACCGCTCCTACACCGTCGAGTTCGGCGATTTTGCCGTTACCTCCAAGCTCGTCAACATCGATGTGCCCGGTTACGACCAGCCCACCAAGAACCGCCTGCGCCTGTTCGACCTGGCGAGCGTCGACGACGGCCTGGTCCCCGGCAGCTCCATCGACTTCGACAAGACCGAGATCGCCAAGAACCTCACCTTGTTCCTCTACCCCGACGATTCCGACGAGCAGGGCCGCCTACTTCGCATCTATCAGGAGTACTTCATGGTGAGCAACGCCGCCCAGCTCCTGATCGACGAGGCCGTCGAGCGCGGCAGCAACCTGCACGATCTGGCCGACTACGCCGTGGTCCAAATTAACGACACGCACCCCACCATGGTCATCCCCGAGCTCATCCGCCTGCTCACCACCGAGCACGACATCGAGTTTGACGAGGCCGTGACCATCGTGCGCTCCATGGTCGCCTACACCAACCACACGATCCTTGCCGAGGCGCTCGAGAAGTGGCCGCTCGCCAGCCTGCAGAAGGTCTCCCCCGCCATCGCCGACATTATCGTCAAGCTCGATGAGATCGCGAAAGCCGAGCACGATGACCCGCGCGTCGCCATCATCGACGAGCACGAAACCGTCCACATGGCCCACATGGACATTCACTTTGGCTTCTCCATCAATGGCGTTGCCGCGCTTCACACCAAGATTCTGGAGGACACCGAGCTTCACCCGTTCTACGAGATCTATCCCGAGAAGTTCTCCAACAAGACCAACGGCATCACCTTCCGCCGCTGGATCCATGGCGCCAACCCCGCGCTCGCCAGCCTGCTCGACGATGTGATCGGCACCGACTGGCGCAGCACCGGCGACCTGAGCAAGCTCGCCGAATTCGCTAACGACAAGGACGTTCTTGAGCGCCTGGCCGCCACCAAGCCGAGGCCAAGACCATCATGCGCCAGTTCATGGCGCTCGAGCAGGGTGTGACCATTCCCTCCAACGCCATCATCGATGTTCAGGTCAAGCGTATCCACGAGTACAAGCGCCAGCAGATGCTCGCGCTCTACATTATCTGGAAGTATCTCGATATCAAGAACGGCAATAAACCCGAACACCCCGTCACCATCATCTTTGGCGGCAAGGCGGCACCTGCCTACACCATCGCCCAGGATATCATCCATCTAATCCTGACGCTTTCCCAGTGGATCGCCAACGACCCCGACGTGGCACCCTACCTGCAGGTCGTCATGATCGAGAACTACAACGTCACCGCCGCCGAGCGCGTGATTCCCGCTGCCGACATCTCCGAGCAGATCAGCCTGGCCTCCAAGGAGGCGAGCGGCACCTCCAACATGAAATTCATGCTCAACGGCGCTTTGACCCTGTGCACGCTTGACGGTGCCAATGTCGAGATCGCCGAGCTCGTGGGCGACGAGAACATCTACACCTTTGGCGCTTCCTCCAAGCAGGTCGAGCAGCTCTACGCCGACGGCAGCTATAACGCCGGCGCGCTCTACCGCAAGCCCGGTATCAAGCTGCTGGTGGACTTTATCACCAACCCGGCCTTTATGGCGACCGGCAACGCCGAGCGTCTGCAGCGCCTGCACGACGACATCAAGGGCAAGGACTGGTTTATGGCCCTGCTCGACATTGAGGAGTACATTCAGACCAAGGAGCGCGTGCTGGCTGACTACGAGGACCAGGACGCTTGGATGCGCAAGGCGCTCATCAATATCGCCAACGCCGGCACCTTCTCGTCTGACCGCACGATCTCCCAGTACAACGACGAGATTTGGCACCTGGACTAGTCCATTCCCCTTACCCATCCTCTTGAGAAACGGAGTCGTGGCAACACGGCTCCGTTTTTTGCCCGCGTGTTGCCCGTGGCCCGCCTCGACCAAATCGTCTCAATCTGTAACACCTACTCGGCCAAAACGGTCCTACCTGTTACAGATCAAGACAAACCGGTCCTTTCCCTAGGGTTTATCTCAATCTGTAACATCTAACGTCCGAAATCCGCCCTTACTGTTACAGATCGAGACAAATGGATAAGCCGGCTAAAACAATCTCGTTCTGTAACAGGTAGCTGCCGAAATCAGCCTCTCGTGTTACAGATCGAGACGGAAGGACAGGCGGCTCAACTCAATCTCGTTCTGTAACATCTAAACCCAATTCGAACCTCTACCTGTTACAGATCAAGACAAACGACCGACCAGACAACCCCGTCATAAAGAAAGGCTCCCCTCTCGCCTGGCGGACGGAAGGAGAGCCTTATATGTGACCACGGCAAAAGGATGGCAAAGCCGCAGTCGCCCAAAAGGAGGGCCTGATTGGATCGGGCCTAGATAAGGTTCTTGCCAGAGACCTTATCGAAGAGGTGGGTCGCGTTCTTCTCGAACTTGAACCAGATGGGGTCGCCAGCCTTGAGCGAGCCCTTGGCCTCAATATCGACGACAGGGATGATCAGGACAAACTGGCCGTCGGGAGCGGTCACGTGGACATGCTCGGTCGAACCCATGAGCTCGGTGACCTCGATGGTGCCCTGAAGCGCACCCTCCTCGCCCTTTTCGGCAAGCAGAATCTGCTCGGGGCGCACGCCGGCCGTGATCTCCTTCACGTCGCCGCCGTCCCAGTTGAGGGCAAGCTGAGCGCAGGTCTCGGGGGCCAGCGCGACATTCATGTCATCGGTCTTGACGGTAAAGCCGTCGCCCGAGCGCACCAGCTGGGCATCGAAGAAGTTCATCTGCGGCACGCCGATGAAGCCGGCGACGAAGATGTTCGCGGGATGGTTGAAGACCTCCTGCGGCGTGGCAATCTGCTGAACGACGCCGTCCTTCATGACCACGATACGGTCGCCGAGGGTCATGGCCTCGGTCTGGTCGTGAGTAACATAGATGAACGTACCCTTGATCTCGTGGCGCAGCTTGATGAGCTCGGCACGCATCTGGTTACGAAGCTTGGCGTCCAGGTTGGACAGCGGCTCGTCCATCAGGAAGACCTTGGGATCGCGCACGATGGCGCGGCCGATGGCGACGCGCTGGCGCTGGCCACCCGAAAGCGCCTTGGGCTTACGGTCGAGGTACTCGGTAATACCCAAGATCTCGGCAGCGGAGCGAACCTTGCGGTCGATCTCGTCTTTGGGGACCTTCTTGAGCTCAAGCGTAAACGCCATGTTCTCGTATACCGTCATGTTGGGGTACAGGGCGTAGCTCTGGAACACCATGGCGATGTCGCGGTCCTTGGGCGCCACGTCGTTGACGCGCTTGCCGTCGATGAGCACGTCGCCCGAGGTAATGTCCTCCAGGCCGGCGACCATACGCATCGTCGTGGACTTACCGCAGCCAGACGGGCCAACGAGAACGATGAACTCCTGATCGTGAACGGTGAGGTTGAAGTCCTCTACAGCGAGCACACCGTCCTCGGTAACCTTGAGGTTATGCTTCTTCTCCTCGGTCTTCTTTTTGCCAAAGAAGCCCTTCTTTTTGGACTCGGTGTTGGGATACACCTTCTGAACATGTTTGAGAACGATCTCGGCCATGTCTTTACCTTTCGATATGCGGCGCCACGCTAAGGGGCGCCGCAGAAACTTGCAAAACAGTTACGGCATCAGCTTGACGGCACCTGCACCACGCCGTCGATGATGTACTTCTGGCAGAAGATGTACATGATGACGATGGGGATAACAACCATCATGATGCAGGCCATCATGGGGCCGAGCTCGACGTGGCCATAGCCGCCGCGGAAGTACTGGATCAAGATAGGAATGGTCTTGTACTTGGTGGAGTCGAGGGTAAGGTAGGGCAGCAGATAGTCGTTCCAGACCCACATGGTCTCGAGGATGCCGACCGAAAGATAGGTGGGCTTCATGATGGGAAGGACGATCTTAAAGAACACCTGGACCGGGTTGCAGCCGTCAATCATGGCCGCCTCCTCGATCTCGAGCGGGATGTTCTTTACAAAGCCGGCGAACATAAAGACCGCCAGGCCCGCACCAAAGCCCAGATAAATAAAGCAGATGTTGAACGGCGTGTTAAAGCCGATGCGGTCCGCCAAATTGGACAGCGTGAACATGAGCATCTGGAACGGTACAACCATCGAGAACACGAACAGATAATAGAAGAAGTTCGAGATCTTGCTGTTGACGCGCACCACGTACCAAGCGCACATGGAACAGCACACCAAGATCAGCACGACCGACGTGACCGTGATGATGAGCGAGTACATAAATGCCGAGGCAAAGCCCTGCTCGTTAAGGGCGTGCACGTAGTTTACAAGGCCGTTGAACGTCTCGGGCGTGAGCAGATCGAACGCCGTGGTGGTGCTGATTGCGGTCGCTTTCTTAAAGGAATTGAGCGCGATCATAAACACAGGGTAGATCCACGCGAGCGACAGAATCGTAAAGAAGATCGAGAGCGCGCGGTTGATAGCCTTATCGCGTTTCATTACTGCTGCACCTCCTTGGACCTCGTGGCCTTAAGCTGGATCATAGAAATAGCGACGACCAGGATGCAGAAGATGACTGCCTTGGCCTGGCCAATGCCCTGCCACGCGATGCCGGCACGCGAATAGAACGTGTTGTAGATGTTCAGGGCGAGCATCTCGGTGGAGTGCGCAGGGGCGCCACCGGTAAGGGCAAGGTTCTGGTCGAACAGCTTAAAGCCGTTGGTGATGGACAGGAACAGGCAGATGGTGATCGTCGGCATCAGGTTGGGGATCTTAACCTTCCAAAACGTCTGCCATGCCGTAGCGCCGTCGACCTTGGCGGCCTCGATATAGTCGGACGGAATGGACTGCAGACCGGCGATGTAGATGATCATCATGTAGCCGACCTGCTGCCACAGGGTCAGGATGATAAGGCCCCAGAAGCCAGCAGCGGAGTTAAGGGCGATGAGCTGGGCGCCCACGTTGGAGAGCAGGCAGTTGATCAGAATCTGCCAAATGTAGCCCAGCACGATGCCGCCGATCAGGTTAGGCATAAAGAAGATCGTGCGGAAGATGTTGGTGCCCTTGAGCGCCTTGCGGGTGAGCGCCTGCGCGATGGCGAGAGCGATCACGTTGATGAGCACCGTCGACAGGAAGGCAAACGCCACGGTAAAGAAGAACGACGTGGAGAACTGCGGGTCGGACAGCGCGCGCATATAATTCTCGATACCGACGAAGTGCGCGTTATTGATGGTAATAAACTGGCAGAACGAGAGATAGAAACCCTGGATAAAGGGGATCACGAACCCGATCATAAACGCCAGGCACGTGGCAGCATAAAGAGCGGCCACCAGCGCTTGAGTGCTTTGCCCATAGAAGGGTCCTTTCAATATGCAGGGGGCGGGCAAACCAACGTCTGCCCGCCCCCTGTCGCTAATCAGATAGCTTGGGCAGCAACTACTTACTCGGAAGCAGCCTTCTCGGTCTTCCAGCCATCGACGAAGGCGTTCTTGACGCCGTCCCACTTGGTGTTGTCGGCAGCATAAGCGATGAGAGCCTGCTTGAGGTTCTTCTTCCACTCCTCAGAGGGGATGTAGACGAAGTCCCAAGCGACGGTCTTCTTGCCGTCCTTGGCCATGGCAACGGCCTGCTGCGAGAAGACGTTGGTGGTCTCCTTGGCGCTCTTGAACGGAGCGGTCAGACCCATCTTGTCGGCGATGATGCTGGTGGCGGTGTCAGAGGTGACGCACCAGTACATGAAGTCCTCGGTGGCCTTCTGGGCATCCTCGGAAGCCTGGGAGCTCACGCACCAGTAGTTCTCGCCGCCGGAGCACAGGCCCTGATTCTCCTCGCCTTCGACGCCGATGTAGATCGGCAGCATGCCGAGCTGGTCGTCGGTCATACCGGCCTTGGTGAGGTCGGCGTAGGCCCAAGAGCCGTTCTGGTAGAAAACGGCCTTGCCGGTTGCGAACTCGTTGGTGGCGTCGTCACCGGTCTTGGAGGCAAGCTGCGAAGGATCGCAGGTGGAGTCGGTAATATACAGGTCAAAGATCTGCTTAAAGTTGTCGAGATACTCGCCCTTGATCTCGTCGTCCTCCTGGTTGTGCTCCTTCTCGAACTCGTAGTAGAGCGGGAGGTTGGCGAGGTGGGTGGTGTAGCGCCAGCTGGAGGAGTCATCCATACCGGCAGAAGTGAAGGCACCGTCAACGCCGAGCTCGGCCTTGCGGGCCTGGATGTCGTCAGCGCAAGCCTTCAGCTTGTCGAAGGAGTTGATGTCCTCGGCCTTGTAGCCGGCCTTCTCGAGGAGCTCCTTGTTGTAGATGATGCCGTAGCTCTCCTGAACCCAGTCGATGCCCAGATCCTTACCGTCGGACTGCAGCGCCAGGGAGTCGTCGATGAGCTCACCGCGGAGCTTGGTGTCGGACAGGTCGGCGCAGTAGTCCTTCCAGTTCTTAAGGCCGGTGGGGCCGTTGACCTGGAACAGCGTCGGAGCGGAGCTCTTGGACATCTCGGACTTGAGCTTCTCCTCGTAGGTGTTGGAGGCGGCGGTCACGATCTTGACCTCGACGCCCTTCTCCTTCTTGTACGCCTTGGCGATCTCCTTCCACTCCTTGTCGACCTCGGGCTTGAACTGGAGGAAGTAGACCTCGGCAGCGTCACCAGAAGCAGAGGAGCCGGAGCCGGCGGAGCCACCGCAGCCCACGAGACCCAGACCAAGAACCGCAGCCGCGGAACCAGCAAAGCCCAGGAACTGCCTTCTGCTCATTTCGTTCTTCATTACAATCCACCCTTTCACACCGTGGCGGCACCCTTTGCCGCCGCCTTCGGAGATTGGCTCGGGGACTTTGCCCCTTTTGCTGATTTGCACAATACGCTATTTGGCTAGTTGTTTGAACAAGTATTACTAGAGCGGTAGAAAAACTTCGGTGAACGGTAATTTCAACTTGATACTTGACAAGTTCTGTATAAACAATTATTTGTAATCGAATGCAGAGAAAACGCCCGGTCAAGCCGATGCATCGTCGGTTTGACCGGCGTTTTCGCTTTGAGGGCATGAGTCTCGTCAGGCTGCGAGCTAACCAGCTATCGCTTGGAGTTGACGCGGTAGTGGAAGATCTCGGGATGCGTGCGGGCATGCGTGACCTCGAACAAGATTCCGTCCGAAGTGTACGACTGGCTCTCCATGACGGCAACGCAGTTGTATTTGCCGAGGTCAAGATAGCTGCAGTCCTCATCGTTGGCAAGCTCGACACTCACCGTACGACGGCTCGCCATCACTTTGACGCCGCGCTTGTGCTCCAGATAGCCATAGATAGAATCCGCCGCGATCTCGGGGGTCAGGCCCTTGGCGACCGACGCCAAAAAGTAGCCATGGTCCACTTGGCGCGCGCTGCCGTTGAGGCTTCGGACACGCACTACGCGAATCAGCTCCTCGCCCACCTTAAAGCCCAGGCGGCGAGAGAGTTGCTCAGTGCAAATCAAATGTTCAAAAGACTTGACCTCGGTCGATGCGACGGCATTGTTGCGTTTTGCGAACTCGCCAAACGACTCAACCTCTTCGAGTGCGCCCAGCATGTCGGTTTCGCCCTTAAGCCAAATAACGCGCACGCCCTTACCGTGTATAGGCTGCACAAACATCTGGTCGGCCAGCATGCTCAAGGCGCGTCGAACGGTATTGCGCGTGCAGCCAAACTCCGCGGTCAGCTCGGCTTCGGTTGGCAGCATCTCCTGAAACGCATAGGTCCCGTTGATGATGCGCGAACGGATCTCGCGGTAGATTCCTTCGTAAATCGCTTTTGGCATGATTTCACCTCTAATGAATATGTATGGCTAGGCACGATAGCATTTCTTAAAGTTGTTTAAACCGATTATCGGTAAAGCACGGATTATTTACCGTCGACGGTTCCCCCGAAACCCAAATCGGACCGAATCAAAACCGTCAATGCGGCAAGCAGCCAGTCCTCTACAATGAGTTCATTGTTTAAACGTTCTTGCTCGCACAGCATGTTGCATCCGGAAGGCATATTATGCTGCAGAAAATCCAACGTTTTGGCGGAGCCATGTTCGCGCCCGCCATGCTGTTTTCTATATCAGGCCTCATGGTCGGCATCTCCGCCCTCGCAACGACCGTGGATATCGTCGGCGACCTCGCCGTATACGGAACCCCCTGGTACGTTTTCTGGACCATCATCCAGCGCGGCTCGTGGACGGTCTTTAAGCGCCTTCCACTTCTTTTTGCCGTAGCGCTGCCTATCGGCCTTGCCCAAAAGCAACCGGCACGCTGCTGCCTCGAGGCGCTCGTAGCCTATTTTGCCTACTGTTTCTTTTTGAGCGAGATCATTAAGCTGAGCGGCGACAACCTTGGACTTAAGTACCCGTCGTCTTTAACCCCCGCCAGCGGCATCACCGTCATCGACGGCATCAAGACGCTCGACACCGGCATTATCGGCCCGCTGGCGGTGTCGGCAACCGTCGTCGCCATCCATGACCGCTTCTACGATGCCAAGGTTCCCGATTGGCTCGGCACCTTCTCGGGTTCCTCGCTGGTCTACCTCATCAGCTTTTTTGCCGTGTTTGCCCTTGCCGCCATCTCGGCCGCCATCGTGCCCTTCGCATACGCTGTGACCGAAACGCTGCGCCACGCACTTGCGGGCGTCGGCCCCTTCGGCGTGGGCATCTTTGTGTTTTTGGAGCGAGCGCTCGAGCCCATGGGGCTGCACCATCTGCTCTATATGCCCATCTATTACGACAATCTGGTCATTCACGACGGTATTTACGCCACGTGGACCAACCTGCTCCCCGTTCTCTCCCATAGCACGCGCCCTTTAAATGAACTTGCGCCCTGGGCAGGTTTTACCGCCACCGGCTGGGGCAAGCTCTTTGGCCTTCCCGCCATCGCGGCAGCATTCTATTTCACCGCCAAACCCGAACGCCGCGCCGGCCTTAAGGTCATCCTTTTGCCCGCCATCGTCGCCTCGGTGGTCTGCGGCGTCACCGAGCCGCTCGAGTTTCTCTTTATGTTCACCTATCCCGGACTCTTTTTGCTCTACGCCGTCCTGTCCTCCTGCCTTGCCATGACCATGAACTTCTTTGGCATCGTCGGCATCTTCTCGGGCGGTCTCATGGAAATGACGGCCTTCAACTTCATCCCACTCATGCGAATGCATGCCGGCTCCTACCTTTTGGCGCTCGGTATCGGTCTTGCCTTTAGCCTCATCTTTTTTGTTAGTTTTCGAGCACTCATCTTGGTCTATGACCTTAAGACGCCGGGCCGCGAGGATCATGTCTCCAATCGCGCGGCAATCGATCGTTTAACGGGAAGCGGCTTTGCCAAAGAGCAATCTCCCAATGGCGAGGTCGGTATTCAATCCGATCAAGATCACGTCCTCGCCGAGCGGGTAATTCAGCTTTTAGGTGGCGTTGGCAATATCGTGGGCGCAACCAACTGCGCCACGCGCCTGCGCGTCGAGGTCGCAGACCCTTCCATCGTTGCAGATAATGCGTCGTTTGTCGCGGTGGGCGCCAAGGGCCTCATCATTACGGGCAAGACCGCCCAGGTGATTATTGGCATCTCCGTTCCCCGCGTTAAAGAGCATTTTGACCAGATCATGGGCCTCGAGCCGGGATTTGTGCCCACCACCTCGGCCTCCCCTGCCGCCAGCGCAGCCCATAAGCGCGGCGATATCTGCTTCTTCGATATCGACGGAACACTCGCCTGGCAAGACCCTCGAGTGGCACAAGAACTTCCCGAGAGCGAGCGAGACCTCTCCCCCTATCCCAATGAAGCGGTCTCGCAAGCCATCCGTGATTTTGTCGCCAAGGGCAATATGGCGTTTATCTGCACAGGGCGCACGCTGAGCCGCATCCATCCAAAGCTGCTCGAGCTGCCCTGGACCGGCATCGTCTGCCTCGCGGGTGGCTATGTCGAACTTGAGGGACACGTGATTCGCGATTTGGCGATGACGCCCGGCATGCTGCAGCGCCTTGCTCCCATTCTTGAGCAATCGGACGAAGTGATTCGTTTTGAGGGACTCAATGGCGTCGTTCGCATGAGTGCCGATGCGCCCGACGCCCCGGGATACGCCCGCACCGTGGGCGATGCAATTACGCAGCTGCAACATTACAGCGCCTACAAGATCTTAATGTCCACGTCGCTTGCCAACCGCATCGCTCAGGATCAAGCGTTTGAGCCGCTGCTCTGCTTTAACGAGCTCGAGCTCGAAGTGACCGAGATTTCGCCTCGCGAATGCACCAAGCGCGAGGGTATCCAGTCCGTACTCGACGCCCTCGATCCCCACCACGGAACCGTATACGGCATCGGCGACGCCAGCAATGACGTCTCGCTGATGAACGCCGTCGACGTTGGCATCGCCATGGGCAACGCACCGGACTTCCTCAAGGAAAAGGCCGACTATGTCACCGACAGCATCGACCACGACGCGTCGTCACCGCGCTCGAACACTTTGGGCTTATCTAGCCAAGCCCCTACCGCACTTGCGGCCGCATGGACCAATCGTCTTCAACCGCCGCGCTCGACGCCCTAATGTGGCAATATGTTGTCTGCATAATGCAACGATGCAACCTATCAAAGAATGCGAGAACCCGTGTCCAGTCCGTTTACCAGCTTTTTAGCCCAGCACTTTGACCAGATTAACGACTATCTGGCCACGTTCTTTGACGGACAGGCGACTTCCGCCGATATCGAGCGCTACCTGTATACCCCGCTCTCGGCATTTACGGCAAACGCTGGCAAGCGCCACCGCCCGCTCATCTGCATGCTCGCCGCCACTGCGGTAGGCGGCAGCTTTGAGAGCGCCCGCAGCGCAGCGGCGGCCATCGAGCACTTTCAGTCGGGCGCACTCATCCACGACGACATCGCCGACAACGGCAGATTCGTCGCGGCAAGCCCTGCATGCACCTTACCGAGGGCACCGGTCTTGCCATCAACTGCGGTGACCTGGCGCTCACCATGGTCACCAAGACGGTTCTCGACGATCCCACGCTCGAGTCCGACGTGAAGCTGCGTGTGCTCCACGAGCTTACCGAGATGATCGTCCGCACCATCGAGGGTCAAGCACTTGACCTGGGTTGGGTCCGTGACGAGCGCTTTGATATCTCGGTTGATGACTACCTGGACATGGCGACGCACAAGACCGCGTATTACAGTGGAGCCACGCCGCTTGCCGCCGGAGCCATTATCGGCGGCGGCAGCGAAGAGCAGGTCGAGGCGCTACGCGCCTTTGGCCTGCACACCGGCCTTGCCTTTCAGATTCAGGACGACCTGCTCAACTTGGTCGGCACCAAAGAGGCCGCCAACAAGGACTTCCGCACCGACATCACCGAGGGTAAACGCACGCTCGTTGCCGTGCACGCCCTGTCTGATGAGCGCCATCACGACGAGGTCGAGGCAATCCTTTCCTCGGGCACCGAGGACCCCGCGCAGCTCGCGCGCGCCGTGGAAATCTTCCAGCAGATCGGCTCTGTCGATTTCGCCCACAACTATGCGCTCGACCTGACCGCCAAGGCCAAGGCCGCTATCGAAGGCGTCGAGCTCGACCCGCATGCGCGCGAGCTCTTCCTCTCCATGGCAGATTTCTTTGTGGAGCGCCTCAACTAGCGGGGGTCACAAAACCTGTGGGCAGCGCGTTTGGGTACAAGTTGCTACACTGTTGAGTGCATGTTTATGCATTGTCTCGCGTTGTCTATCCGACACGCGCTCAAAATAGTACGAATCGTACGCCGAAAGGGGTTCGTTCATGGAACCTATTACCACGGGCATGCAGGGAGCAGCCGTCGAGGATGTTCAGTCCCGCCTTCTGCAGCTCGGTTACACCATCGATGCCGACGAGGTCGCCGACAAGCGCTTTGGCACCACCACCGAGCAGGCCGTCAGCACCTTCAGGCTCGACAGCGGCCTTGCTGCCGGTCATGCCGTCGATATCCCCTGTTGGAGCGCCCTGGTCGACGCCTCGTATAAGCTGGGCGACCGCACTCTGTATCTGCGCATGCCCAATTTCCATGGCGCCGATGTGCAGGCCCTGCAGCGCGCTCTCAACGTTTTGGGCTTTGCCTGTGGCGAAGACGACGGCTACTTTGGTCCGCATACCGAGGCCGCCCTGCAGCAGTTCCAGGAAAATGTCGGCCTGTTTGCCGACGGCATGGCCTTCCAAGACACCTACGCCTACATCAACCGCCTGCACCATGTGTGGGAGGGCAAGCCCTCGGTCACCGAAGCCGAGTCCCGCATCGGTTTTGCTCGCGCCGCCAACGTGCTCGAGCGCTTCCAGATCGCCGTTATCGGTGAGGACCCCATCGCACGCAGCGTTGCTTCGCGCATGTGGAACATCGCCACGGCAACGACCGACAACAGCGGCATGATGCTCTGCGACTCCGAGGTCCCAACCGACGTTGACCTGGTGCTCGAGATCGCAAGCGACGAGCTGCCCGCCGACGCCGCGCCACGCGCCACGATTGCCCTCGCCGAGTGCCACAACCTGGCCCAGCGCATCCGCACCGCCAATGTCGCCGCGCAGCAGAAGCCGGCTCGCATTCGCATTGAGCTCACGGGCATGACGCGCTACAACGGCACCTTCACGGCCAGCGACGCGCAGACGCTCGCCGTACGCCTACTCGACGGCGTTTGCGATGCCCTCGCAGATTAGGTAAACTAGACGAGTTGCTTTTGGGCAACACCACACATTGGGACGTAGTTCAACGGTAGAACTCCGGTTTTTGGTGCCGGCTGTTGGGGGTTCGAATCCCTCCGTCCCAGCCATTAAAACTGAGCGCCCTAAGCCCATAACGGCCCAGGGCGCTTTCTTGTGGGCAAGCGGAGGAATTCGAACCCGCAAGGGTGCGGAGCTGAGGAAACGCGAAGCGTTTTCCAGCGCAGCACGCAAGGAGCGAAGCGACGCAGCGGGGCGCGGCCGCCGACCAGGCAGACGCGGAATCCCTCCGTCCCACACCAGCCAAGAGCCCCTCACGTCAAGCAAATCGAGCCAACGCCGCCAAGCGGAGGAATCCGAACCCGCAAGGATGCGGAGCGACGCAGCGGGGCGCGGCCGCCGCAGGCAGACGCGGTGCCGGCACTTGGGGACGCTCCTAAGTGCCGGCATTATAGGAACGTCCCCAAGTGCGGCTCGGGACTATTTTCGAGGACCCTCCGAAGGACTGTGGCCAAAAAACGGCAAATATGAGTACTGTTACCGTTGTAGCTACATTATTTTCGTTAATAAAAGAAGATCTTAATGAGATTTATTCGCATCAAGGTCTTCCTTTAATGAACACTTGAGGAGATACGGCAGCTTATCTGCTCGATCGACACGTCAAATCACCTTAAATGTGGTCAAAATTACTGCTACTAAAAGAGTATCAGTACTCATATTTGATGTTTTTTGGCCACGGCTCTTTATAGACACCCTGCACAGCGACGGTGGTAGATTTCGGAACGTGTCCGTCAGCCCCGTTCCGAAAAACGAGCCGCATGCAACGGCCAAGCCACGACAGGCCCCGGGAGAGCGGGGACACCGGCTTAGGTTTATCGCGAGTTCCGCACGAACAGGAGGCCACTTAATGTGGCCTCCGTCGTGAGCAGGACTGTAGAGCAGGAAACCTAAGCCGGTGTCCCCGCTCTCCCGGGGCCGGCGGAATTTAGTTGTTCAGCATGCGGTCGAAGCTTCCCGAGTCGCCATCCCGATAGTCGGCGGTCATCAGGATCTCCTGCGGAATGCGCCCGCCCTCGCGTAGCACATTGCGGAACTGCACGCGCGTGACCATGGCAGATCCTTGATCGTCGCCGCCAAGTTCTGCGGCACGCCCTGGTTGGCAGCCGCGGGCTCGCACTCGCCGCCGGCCTTCACGCGACGCTTATGCTCGGCGAGCATGGCGCGGTACATGCCGGCATGCAGACGAATCTCAACCACATTGGCATTGCGAGCCTGCTCGACGATGCGCGCGCCCTCGCGGTCGATATCGCCCACGTAGTAGACGTAGTTAAAGCGATAGCCGATCTCAGCCAGATAATCGTCCAGGGCATGCGAGACGCTCGCCTTGCATCCGCCGCCAAAAATCACGCCGCCCACCTTGATGCCAAAGAGCTTGGCGTGCTTGCGGCCACGCAGCAGCCTGACGATCTCGTCATAGGTGTCCAGGTTCTCGACCATAATGAACGGCTTATCGGCGCCCAGCGTAAAGAAACCCGTAAAGTGCACGGGGCGGTTGGGGGCGACCTTGATCGCCTGCATGCTGATGCCCTTTTCGGTCATGCGCCTTATCAGGCGCTCACCGTGCTTGCCGTCAAAAGCCTTCTCGTCGTTAAAAATCTGGTAGGCACGCTGGCGGCGCGAGGCAACCGGCGTATCGGCACCTCGGTTTTGCTCGATCCAAGCCTGGATGATTGCGATTTCCTCGGCAATCTTGCGGTTGGACATCTCGTTGTGCTGAGTGCGCTGCGGCGCCTTTTTGCCGTCCTTGCCCTCGACCTTAACAATTTGAGTCTGCTGCTCCTTGATCTTAGAGAGCGCCGTAGGCGTAGGGACAACTTTGAGCAGCTGCCTGCCCAAAACGCGGGCAAGGGCAAACGCCGATACCTCGCCGTGGACGGCCGACTCGGGCTGCTGGGTAGCACTATCAGCCGCGGCAGGCTCAGCCTGTGCATGAGGCTTACGCTTGGAATCTGCCCGGGTATTACGTTCCTGCTTGGGCGCAGACGAGCGCTTTTGCGGACGATCGGACTTGGCCTCCTTCGCCGGCTGGCGCTTGACCTGATCCACCGGAGTCTCGGCCTTCTCATCTCCGTTTTGTGTCGCTGTCTTCTCGGCCGCGGCTCGGCATTTGAGCCACGACCGCCGCGGTGACGACGACGGCGGGGCTTGCCTGAGGCGCTCTCCCCCGCCTGCTTATCAGCGGTCTGTTGAGCTTTGACCTCAGTGTCAGCCGCAGGCTGCGACTCGGAAGGTTGCTGCTCGCGAGCCGCCGGCTCAACGGTTTTCTCGGTTTGTTCGGCCTTCTCGGCCTGAGCGGTCGAAGCCGGCTCGCCCTTCTCCTGACGCCTTACGGGATACGCGCGCCTCGCAAAACCACGCCCGGGACGGCATGAACCCGGAGCCTTCTTGGCAGACTCCTCAACATCGTCTGCAGCCTCGGAAGGCTCTTCAACCTCATGCGCGACATCCTGCTGCGCAGCCTTAAAGTGGGCACCACGGCGACGCTGGGACTCCTGGGCCTCCACGGCTTTTGCTCCTTCGCGGGCCTCTGCGACTCGGCAGCAACCTCGTTCTCAACAGCCTCGGCATCCGTCTCACCCTTTTGAGCAACGGCACGACGGAAGCGCTCCTGCTGGGCGCGGCGCTGCGCATCGCGCTTGCCACCCCCGCCAAAACCGCCGCGTCCTGCCTTGGCCGTAAAGGCACGCACGACGTTCTCATCGAGCAACTCATCGGTATCGACATGCTCACGCGGAGCAGCTTCTTCCACAGCAGGCACGTCAGCGGAATCCTCGACGACAAAATCTTCGACGGACTCGGCAGGCTGCTCCTGGGTATCGCGGATCTCGACATTGATGGTATAGAACGCCGGGCGCCCGTTAATGCCGCTGCCCTCGATCTTGGTCACGATATTTGCCGCGATAAGCTCATCGCGCATCGCCTTGGTGTCGCATTCCTTATCGACGGAGCGGAAAATCTGCGCCAGCGCGCTCGACTTAATCTTGAGTGCCTTGCGGCAGAGCAGGTCGTAGGCAACCAGCTTGGCGCGCTCGGCAGAAAGCGATGTCTGGCTGCTCAGACGCTCAGCCAGAGCATCGACATTGTTTTGATTATCGGAATATACCGTCTTGGCCACGGGGCCTTTCATATGCACACATATACGTCCATATGGTACAACGCACGAGCTATCCACGCAAAACATCTGCGAGAACGCCCTTGCACCACCTGTTCTCACAAGAAAAAAGACCGGGTCCGCTTGATTGCGGACCCGGTCTTTCCGAGTCAAATAGATGGGAGATTCAACCGTCCGACCGACTAGGCCTTGGCGGCCTCGGCGTCGGCAGGAACTTCAGCGGCAGCGGCGCGACCGTACTCGGCCTTGCCCATCTCGGACCACTCGGGCTCCTCGTCGGGCATGGAGCCGGCCTCCTTGCCGAAGAACTCCTTGAGGCAGTTGACGGCGACGATGAGGCCCAGGACCATCAGCAGGACGGCGAAAACGAGCTGCAAGCCCTTGGTGGCGGCGACGGAGACGGCGGCCGTGGTGGCGGTAGCCGGGATGGTGCCGAAGAAGCCGTAAGCCTGGACAGCGGTCATGCAGCCCATGGCGCTCTGGACCAGCGAGGTGAAGGTGCAGCAGAGCAGGAAGGCGACGGGCACGTAGAGCATCCAGCCTTGCGGCCGGTGCACTTGCAGAACACGGCGAGGGTGATCATGGTCATGCCGCCGAGCAGCTGGTTGGAAGCACCAAAGAGCGGCCAGATGTTGGCATAGCCGCCAAAGGCGAGGGCGAGACCGGGAAGCAGGGTGACGACCGTGGCGAACCAGGGGTTGCCGAGAACCTTCATGTAGCCGGCCTTGGACTCGATGGCCAGGCGTCGTTGGTCTGGGCAAAGAACTCGGAGAACGAGGTGCGGGCGATGCGGGCGACGGCATCGAGCGAGGTCAGGGCCAGAGCGGAAACGTTCATGGTCATGAAGACGGTAGCGAGCGTGCCGTCAACACCGAAGGCCTGCATACCGCGGGAGATGCCAGCGGCGAAGATCTGGAACGGGGTGGAAGCGACGCCGGCGTTGAGGGCGCCGGTACCGGCGGTGTTCATGTCGGAGAACATGATGCCGGCGACGATGATGGCAAGGATGCCGACGAAGGACTCGACGATCATGGCGCCATAACCGACCTTGACGGCGTCCTGCTCCTTCTCGACCTGCTTGGAGGAGGTACCAGAAGAAACGAGGCTGTGGAAGCCGGAGAGGGCACCGCAGGCAACGGAAACAAACAGGACCGGGAACATCATGCCAGAAGCGCTGGAGAAGCCGGTAAAGGCCGGAGCGGTGATGGTGGCCTGGCCGTTAACACCCAGGACGACGATACCGAGGACAGCGCAGGCGATCATGACGATCATCATGATGGAAGTGAGGTAGTCGCGAGGGGTCTTGAGCATCTGGATGGGCATGGCGCCAGCAAAGACCAGGTAGACCATGACAACGGCGAACCACTGGAACTTGTCCAGGTAGACCGGGAACTGCATACCGACGGCAAACATGAGAACCATGAGGACCACGCCGGTGACGAACTCGGTAGCACCGGTGAGGTTGAACTTCTTCTGGGCCCAACCAAAGGCGATAGCGACGAAGGTGAACAGGATGGAGATGGTACCAGCGCAGCCGGCGGCATAGGACTTGGTGAAGTCGATGGCACCGGTAGCAGCACCAGAAGCGTCAACGGCCGGGGTGAACATGAACGTCTTGCAGACCATGTCGGTGAAGGCGGCGATGACGATGATGCAGAACAGCCAGCAGAACAGCAGGAACAGGCGACGGCCGGTCTTGCCGATGTACTTCTCGATGAGCTGAGCGAGCGACTTGCCGTTGTTCTTCATCGAAGCGTACAGAGCACCAAAGTCGTGGACGGCGCCAAAGAAGATGCCGCCGACGAGGACCCAGAGCACGACGGGCAGCCAGCCAAAGGCCATGGCGACGATCGTACCCGTGACAGGGCCAGCACCGCAGATCGAGCTGAACTGGTGCGAGAACGCGGTAAAGGCGGAGACGGGCGAGAAGCTCTTGCCGTCCTTCATGCGCTTGGCCGGCGTGAGGGCCTCTTTGTCAACGCCCCACTTGTTGGCCAGCCAGCGGCCGTAGCCCAGATAGCCGCAGGCGAGCACCGCCGCGGCCACAACCATGAGCAAAACTCCGTTCATTACATTTCCTCCTCTAAAAAGAACTTCCTAGACATAAAAAATGAGGGCCGTCGGTTGCGCTCGACGGCCCTCATCTTCATCAGCCGCCCGTTATCGTACGGGCTAGCTGTATGTGCTAACCCGCATCAGATAATTACTACGCTGATAATGTTTAGCTGATGCGTGAACATGTCTAAGAAATCCTCTTCAATCATGATGCGAACGATCCGTGCGTGTTCACATCCCCCAGTGGTTGAAAAGGAGTATGAAACTTTAGTTACCTAAAGTCAACGCAAATATGTAATGAATTTTCAACTTTTTTGAATTTCTCGGTATAAAACGCCACTGACCTCGGACTTTACCCGACAAAAGTTTTTGCATGAGAGATGCCCCTCGGGAGCCGCGGGAGCTCCCATCTCAAATGCGGAGCAAAGCTCCGCACACCATCTTTTTCTTTCAGCTAAAGCACGCCGGAAAGTCAACGCAGCTGGCTAACCTTGCCAGACGTTGTCGACGCCAAACCAGCCCAGAAGCCATATCGATACAGAAAGGTCCCCGACCGGAGGGGCCGGATATAAGGTTTCCTGCTCTACAGTCCTGCGCAAGACGAAGGCCACATTAAGTGGCCTTCTTTGCGTGCGGAACTCGCGATAAACCTTATATCCG
>ENA-OQDE01000148-OQDE01000148.1-human-gut-metagenome-genome-assembly--contig:-NODE-148-length-44750-cov-3.823634_pt1 | contig 44750 bp, 52 predicted proteins | sample MGYA00242768_ERZ504595 | MGnify/ENA primary metagenome ERZ504595 (study PRJEB26092, sample SAMD00036307) | human gut metagenome | host: Homo sapiens | study: EMG produced TPA metagenomics assembly of...
TTGATAAGCCAAGTGCTAATGTTGAGCGTGTAAAACAGGAACTTTCTGAATATGAACTGATCCCGGAAGACTGGGGCGGAAGCACGATTTTTGTTCCTGTATCCGCACATACAGGAGAGGGAATTGATACTCTTCTTGAGATGATCCTTCTTACAGCCGAGGTATGTGAATTAAAGGCAAACCCGAACCGTTCTGCAAGAGGTCTTGTGATCGAGGCTCAGCTTGATAAAGGTAAAGGTCCGGTCGCCACGATTCTTGTCCAGAAAGGTACTCTTCATGTAGGAGACTTTATTGCAGCAGGAGCATGCAATGGTAAGGTTCGTGCCATGATGGATGATAAGGGACGCAGAATCAAAGAAGCAGGTCCTTCTACTCCTGTAGAAATCCTGGGACTTGGTGATGTGCCGAATGCAGGTGAAATTCTTCTTGCATTTGACAGTGATAAGGAAGCCAAGAACTTTGCAGGTGCATTTGTATCTGAGAACAAGAACCGTCTTCTTGAGGAGACTAAGGGCAAATTATCTCTGGATAATCTCTTTGATCAGATTCAGGCAAGCGATCTGAAGGAACTTCCGCTCATTGTCAAAGCAGATGTACAGGGATCTGTGGAAGCTGTAAAACAGAGTCTGACCAAACTTTCCAACGAAGAAGTGGTTGTAAAGGTGATCCATGGCGGTGTTGGTGCGATCAATGAGTCTGACGTAAGTCTTGCGGCTACATCAAATGCGATCATTATCGGCTTTAATGTCCGTCCGGATGCAACCGCAAAACAGCTTGCTGAGCAGGAAGGTGTAGATCTTCGTCTGTATAGAGTTATTTATCAGGCAATCGAAGATGTAGAAGCTGCCATGAAGGGTATGCTTGATCCTATATTTGAGGAGAAGTTATCGGTCATGCGGAAGTGCGTCAGCTGTTCAAAGCATCCGGCGTTGGTACGATTGCAGGAAGCTACATTCTGGATGGTATTTTCCAGAGAAATTGCAAGGTTCGTATTTCCAGAGAAGGCGAGCAGGTATTTGAAGGTGAGCTTGCATCCCTGAAGAGATTCAAAGACGATGTTAAGGAAGTTAAGGCAGGATACGAATGTGGCCTTGTATTTGACGGATTTAACGATGTGAAAGAGGAAGATAAAGTAGAAGCTTATATCATGGTAGAAGTACCGAGATAGTAATGGTTTATAAAGGTAAGGTGCGCGGTTCATAGTGTCAGGTACAGTGTGTGCGCACCTTGACTTGATTGTGGTAATTCAGAGAATAATGTGACCGGGATAGTTGATGATCCGGATTGCTCACAGTATTTAACAGAATTGCTGGATATATAGGAGTAAAACTTAAAATGAGAAAAAACAGTATTAAGAATACCCGGATCAATGGGGAAGTCCAGAAGGAACTCAGCACCATTATCCGCAACGAGATCAAGGACCCGCGTATTCATCCGATGACTTCTGTCATGGCTGTAGAAGTGGCTCCTGATCTGAAAACCTGCAGAGCATATATCAGTGTGCTGGGTGAAAAAGAAGCAAAGGAAGCGACGATCAAAGGTCTGAACAGTGCAGAAGGCTACATCAGACGCCAGCTGGCGCGTAATTTAAACCTGAGAAATACACCGGAGATCCGTTTTATCCTGGACGAATCTATTGAGTATGGTGTAAATATGTCAAAGCTTATTGATGATGTTACCAAGAAAGACAGCAACTCCCACAGACAGGATGAGGAGCAGGATGAGAATTAAAAGAGGATGAGAACATGGAAAATATTGCGGAAATACTGGAAGGTGTGAAAACAATGGGAATCGGCGGACATATCCGTCCGGATGGTGACTGCGTTGGTTCCTGTATGGCGTTATATTTATATGTAAAAACCTATTATCCAGAAATTCAGGCAGATGTGTACCTGGATAATCCCAAACCTGTTTTCGGACATATTGACTGTATGGATGAGATTAAAACAGAGCTGGACGGTGACAAAGAGTATGACCTTTTTGTTACCTGTGATGTAAGTGCAAAAGACAGACTTGCCATTGCAGGTCCATATTTTGACACTGCAAAAAGAACAGCATGTATTGATCATCATATCAGTAACTCCGGATTTGCACAGGTGAATCATATCAGGGGAGAGGTAAGCTCTGCCTGTGAAGTTCTCTATGGGCTTTTTGATCCTGAGAAAGTGGTCCGTACCATTGCAGTGCCGATCTATACGGGAATGGTTCATGACACAGGGGTATTTCAGTACTCTTCAACTTCACCGGAGACCATGCGTATTGCCGGGGAACTGATGAAGACAGGATTCAATTTCAGTAAGATCATTGACGAATCTTTCTATCAGAAACTTATGTGCAGAATCAGGTAATGGGGCGTGTTCTTGCAGAGAGTATCCTGCTTCTGGATGGAAAATGTATTATCGGATATCTTAAAAAAAGAGACATGGAGTTCTATGGTGTGGATGGCAAGGATCTGGACGGTATCGTCAGTCAGCTTCGCCTTACAGCGGGAGTGGAAGTTGCCATGTTTATCTATGAAGTGGAAACTCAGTCTTTCAAAGTCTCCCTGCGTTCCAATGGAAATGTGGATGTAAGCAAGATTGCAGTATATTTTGGTGGCGGCGGTCATATGAGAGCAGCAGGATGTGATCTTCAGGGTTCTGTGTATGATGTGATCAACAATGTGACAGAACAGATCTGTAAACAGTTTCAGGAGCAGGAAGTCTGATGGATGGAGTAATTGTAATCCGTAAGGAAAAAGGATTCACTTCCCATGATGTGGTGGCAAAGCTTCGGGGAATCCTTCATATGAAGAAAATCGGACATACCGGAACTCTTGATCCGGATGCAGAAGGAGTGCTCCCGGTGGCTCTGGGAAAAGCAACTCGTCTGGTGGATATGATCACAGATAAAGAGAAAACTTATGAGGCAGTGATGCGTCTAGGTGTTGTTACGGATACCCAGGATATGAGCGGAACTGTTCTCTCACAGACTACAGAGCTTTCCGTTACAGAAGAAGAGCTTTGCACAGTGGTCAGTTCTTTTGTGGGAGACTATATGCAGGTGCCGCCAATGTATTCAGCACTGAAGGTCAATGGAAAGAAACTCTATGAACTTGCCAGAGAGGGCAAGACTGTGGAGCGTAAACCAAGACCTGTACATTTTTATGAGATAGAAATTCTGGATATCAGTTTTCCGCTGGTGCGTTTTCGTGTGACCTGCAGCAAGGGAACCTATATCCGTACTCTGTGCCATGATATAGGGGAAAAGCTGGGCTGTGGAGCTGCCATGGAAAGTCTTTTGCGGACAAAGGTGGGCAGATTTACACTGGATGATGCCATTACCCTGGCGCAGACAGAAGAGGCAGTGCAGGAAGGAACCATAGAGAGTAAAATCCTCGGTATTGAGGAGATTCTTGCAGAGTATTCAAGGGTATGCTGTACAAAAGAAGGGGACAGACTTCTGGCTAATGGAAATCCTCTTGTACAGGCACTGGTCGATGCACAGGAGAAAAAAGGATGGATCCGTATGTGCAGCAGTGAAGGCAGTTTTGCCGGAGTTTACCAGTGGGACGAGAAAAGAAACAGGTATTTCCCTGTAAAAATGTTTTAGGAGACATGATGGAATATTTAAGGATTGAGAATGATTTTCCCAGAATTTCACACAGTGCGGTAACACTTGGGAAGTTTGACGGCATACACCGCGGACATCAGAAACTGGTTGAGAAAATTATTGAGCAGAAACAGGAAGGTGCACAGGCGGTTGTACTTGCGCTTGGAACTGCCTCAAGAACAATCCTCACAAAGGAAGAGAGATGTCGTATATTGGAAGAAATGGGAGTGGATATACTGTTGGAATGTCCGCTCACAGAGAAAATACGGCACATGAAAGCAGAGAATTTTATAAAAGAAATACTGATAGGAGATCTGCAGGTTTCCTATGTGGCAGTTGGAGAGGATTTCCGTTTTGGCTATGAGCGGAAAGGAACTCCTGCCATGCTCAAAGAGTTCGGAAAGAAATATGGATTTCATACGGAAGTCCTGCCAAAAGAAATGGACGGACGCCGTAAGATTAGTAGTACCTTTGTCAGGGAAGAACTGAACAGAGGAAATATGGAAAAATTCCGTTTCCTTATGGGAACAGATTTCTCAGTGGAAGGAATCGTTGAACATGGACGTGGAATGGGACATAAATATCTGCTCCCGACCACCAACTGATCCCTCCGGTAGAGAAACTGATGCCTCCAAACGGGGTTTATATCACAGTATCCCATTTCAGAGACAGAAGTTATCAGGGAATTACCAATGTAGGTCATAAGCTACTGTTGGCGGCGAGAAGTTTATTGGTGTGGAAACATATCTGTTTGACTGCAATGAAGATCTGTATGGGGAATACTGCAAGGTAGATTTCAAAAAATTCCTCAGACCTGAACAGAAGTTTTCTTCGCTGGAGGCACTGAAGGCACAGCTGGAGAGGGATGCTGTGAAGGGACAGGAATATTTTGAAACTTTGTAAAAAAGAGGTTTACACGCCAGAATCAATGTGCTATACTAACCAAGGTGAATTTAGCCCATGTTCAGGGACCGGACGCTCCGACCATCTCTTAATGTGTGGCGGTCAATCAATAATAATTATAGAATACAGGAGGAAATCACAATGATTTCAAAAGAAAAGAAAGCAGCGATCATGAAAGAATATGCAAGAACTGAAGGCGATACAGGATCACCGGAAGTACAGGTAGCAGTTCTTACAGCAAGAATCCAGGAACTTACAGAGCATTTACAGAGCAACCATAAAGATCATCACTCCAGACGTGGTCTTCTGAAAATGGTAGGTCAGAGACGTGGACTGTTAGCTTACCTGAAGAAAACAGACATCGAAAGATACCGTGCACTGATTGAAAAATTAGGCTTAAGAAAATAATAGCCTTTTAGTATGCGGAAGGGGGCGGATTTCCATCCGCCTCCCTTTTTATGTATATGGCAGTTCTGTAAAATATGGTGTTTTTCAGGATTGCGGTGGCTTGTTGTTTCGACTGCATCTGCATATTCAGAAGCTGCGAAACATGACAGGAGTTATTTCCGAGACTACTGAAAAGATTATTTTGTATATGAAAGTAACAAAACAGGCAGATATATTTGCCTGAAAAGTAGTTTTTTCAGTTGTTTCGGACTCCTGTTTTAATGTGACAATTTCATAAAAAGTCTGAACGTTGATGGATAAAATTGTCAGCAGACGGAACAGACAAATTTGAAAAGAATAAAGTAGTTACCGGACATGCAGTGAACGGTAACAGAAAATGACAACAGAATTATGAAAAAAGGAGAATGAACGTATGTACAAAAGTTATTCCATGGAATTAGCCGGAAGAACCTTAACAGTAGATATTAACCGCGTTGCAAAACAGGCAAACGGTGCAGCATTAATGCACTATGGTGATACTACTGTATTATCCACAGCAACAGCATCCAAAGAGCCAAGAGAGGGAATTGATTTCTTCCCGCTGAGTGTTGAATACGAAGAGAAAATGTATGCAGTAGGAAAGATCCCGGGAGGTTTTAATAAGAGAGAAGGTAAAGCAAGCGAACATGCTATTCTTACATCCCGTGTTATTGACAGACCTATGCGTCCTCTGTTTCCAAAGGATTACAGAAATGATGTAACACTGGTAAACATGGTTATGTCTGTTGATCCGGAATGTAATCCGGAGATTCCGGCTATGCTTGGTTCCTCTATTGCAACCTGCATTTCCGATATTCCGTTTGATGGTCCGTGTGCTACCACACAGGTTGGTCTGATCAATGGTGAATATATCATCAACCTACCATGCACAGAAAGATGTATCTGACCTTCAGCTTACAGTAGCTTCCACAAGAGAGAAAGTAATCATGATCGAAGCCGGCGCAAAAGAAGTTCCGGAAGACAAGATGATCGAAGCTATCTATAAAGCTCATGAAGTAAACCAGGAGATCATTAAATTTATCGATAAGATCGTAGAAGAATGCGGAAAACCGAAACACAGCTACGAATCATGTGCAGTTCCGGAAGAACTTTTCGCAGCAATCAAAGAGGTCGTACCTCCGGCAGAAATGGAAGTTGCCGTATTCTCTGACGATAAACAGACAAGAGAAGAAAATATCCGTCAGGTAACAGAGAAACTGAAAGAAGCTTTTGCCGACAAGGAAGAGTGGCTTGCAGTTCTGGGCGAGGCTGTATATCAGTACCAGAAGAAGACTGTCCGCAAGATGATCTTAAAAGACCACAAACGTCCTGATGGTCGTGCCATTACTCAGATCCGTCCTCTGGCAGCAGAGACAGATATTATCCCGAGAGTACATGGTTCTGCTATGTTCACACGTGGACAGACACAGATCTGTACCATCACAACTTTGGCTCCTCTTGCAGAAGCACAGAAGCTTGACGGACTTGACGAATTTGAAACTTCAAAGAGATATATGCATCACTACAATTTCCCGTCCTATTCTGTAGGTGAGACAAAACCATCCAGAGGACCGGGACGTCGTGAGATCGGACATGGTGCACTTGCTGAAAGAGCATTAGTTCCTGTACTTCCAAGCGAAGAGGAATTCCCATATGCGATCCGTACTGTATCTGAGACATTTGAATCCAATGGTTCTACTTCTCAGGCAAGTATCTGTGCATCCACAATGTCTCTGATGGCAGCCGGTGTACCGATCAAAAAACCGGTAGCAGGTATTTCCTGTGGTCTGGTAACAGGCGATACAGATGATGATTACATCGTTCTGACAGATATCCAGGGACTTGAAGACTTCTTCGGAGATATGGACTTCAAGGTAGCCGGAACTCATGACGGTATCACAGCAATCCAGATGGATATCAAGATCCATGGACTGACAAGACCGATCGTAGAAGAAGCAATCAGACGTACAAAAGAAGCTAGAGAATATATCCTGACAGAAGTTATGGAGAAATGCATCGCAGCTCCCCGTACAGCTGTAGGCGAATATGCTCCGAAGATCATCCAGATCCAGATCGATCCTCAGAAGATCGGTGATGTTGTAGGTCAGAGAGGAAAGACTATCAATACGATCATCGAGCGTACAGGTGTTAAGATCGATATCACAGACGAAGGTGCGGTATCTATTTGTGGAGTTGATCAGAAGAGCATGGATGAGGCAGCTAACATGGTTAAGATCATTGCAACTGATTTTGAAGCAGGACAGATCTTTACAGGTAAAGTTGTCAGCATCAAAGAGTTTGGTGCATTCGTTGAATTTGCACCGGGTAAAGAGGGAATGGTACACATTTCCAAGATCTGTAAAGAAAGAATCAATCGTGTTGAGGATGTTCTCACACTTGGTGATAAAGTTAAGGTTATCTGCCTTGGCAAAGACAAGATGGGAAGAATCAGTTTCAGCATGAAGGATGTACCGGAAGAAGCGTAAAAAATTATGAGATATCACAATATTACCAAGGACGATATGCTTAATGGCGACGGACTTCGTGTAGTGCTCTGGGTGGCAGGATGCAATCACTGCTGTCCGGAGTGCCAGAATCCTGTCACCTGGGATCCAAACGGCGGACTGCCTTTCGGTGAGGCAGAACGCAAGGAGATTTTTGCGGAACTGGATAAGGATTATGTGAGCGGAATTACCTTTTCAGGTGGAGATCCACTGCACCCGGCAAATATCACTGAGGTAACAGCCTTTGCGAAGGAGATCAGAAGGAGATATCCTGGCAAAACAATCTGGCTTTATACAGGTTTCCTCTGGGAGGAGATCTGCAAAGAAGAGATTGTGCGTTATCTGGATGTCTGCGTAGACGGTGAATTTGAGGTGGACAAGAAAGAACTTTCCCTTAAATGGAAAGGTTCCAGCAATCAGAGAGTGATCGATGTTCCCAAAACTCTTCATGAAGGAAAAGTCGTATTGCATAAATAAGAAATATACAGGCAGTTCAAGTATGCGTCAGGTGTACCTGAACTGCTTTTTTACTGAATCAGTCAGTGATGATTACAAAATATTTAGCTATGAGTGTACTGCGAAGCAGGAGTGTCAGCTTTGCATGACCAGACAGGAGGAAAAACAGATGAAACGAATCGCGAAATTTCATAAAGTAAGCAAAGAACGCTTCACAGCAGACTGGATCGATACCTTCGCACAGTCTCAGGAAGAAGCAGAGAAAGTATATGAAGCTATCCGTTTGCCGAAGAGAGCGACAGCAGGAAGTGCCGGCTATGACTTTTCGCACCGGCAGAATTTATTCTGAAGCCAGGCGAAACAGTAAAGATCCCGACAGGAATCCGGGTAGAAATGCAGCCGGAATGGGTGCTGAAATGTTATCCGAGAAGCGGACTGGGATTTAAATACCGCCTTCAGCTGAACAATACAGTTGGTATCATTGACAGTGATTATTTCTATTCAGATAACGAAGGGCATATTTTCTCAAAAATCACAAATGATTCCAATGAAAACAAAACTCTTACAATCCCGGCAGATACAGGATTTATGCAGGGAATCTTTGTAGAGTATGGAATCACAGTAGATGATGATGCTACAGAAATCCGTAACGGAGGATTTGGAAGTACTACTGCGAAATAGTGAGAAAAAGAAATGTAATGTTCTGGCGGAGCATATTTCACAAAGTTTATGGATGAAATCAGAGCCAGAATGTAAAAAAAGTAGAACATAGGGAAGAATCTGAGATTTTTACTTTACGTTCTGCTTTTTCTTTGCTATAATATTTTGAGATTCAAAATATTTGCAATACATACAATTCAAGCGTATATACTGCGGAGCAGTTATTCGATTATGAACAAGTAACGAAGCGGATGATTTTATCCGTTTGACTAAAAAATATCAGGCAAAGAAATAAATTCAGGGAGAAAAGTTATGATCATCGAGCCAAAAGTAAGAGAATATATCTGCACAACCGCACATCCGCAGGGATGTGCAGAGAGTGTGCGCAATCAGGCAGATTACGCCTGTAAACAGGGAATGGTAAACGGAACAAAAAAAGCACTGATCATCGGATGTTCTACAGGCTACGGCCTCGCATCACGAATCTGCGCACTGGAAAACTGTGGTGCGGACACCCTTGGGATTATGTTTGAACGTCAGGCAAATGGCAGAAGAACAGCGACACCGGGATGGTACAACACTGCGGAATTTCATCGCCTGGCAGCAGAAAAAGGTGCCTATGCCAAGACTGTCAACGGAGATGCTTTTTCAAAAGAAATAAAAGATAAAGCAATTGAGCTGATCAAAAAAGATCTGGGAAAGGTGGATCTGGTAGTTTACAGTCTGGCAGCGCCAAGACGTACAGATTCTGAAGGAAAAATCTGGTCCTCCTGCCTGAAGACTACAGGTGAGGCTTTCACAGAAAAGAGTCTTGATTTGCGAAACAATGAGATTACAGAGAAAACAGTAGAACCGGCTACTGAAGAAGAGGTTTTAAGCACAGTCAAAGTTATGGGCGGCGAAGACTGGGCAGACTGGATTGATGCGCTGAAAGCAGCAGATGTACTGACTGAGAATGCAGTAACTGTAGCATATTCCTACATCGGACCGGAACTGACTTATCCAATCTACTATCATGGAACCATTGGAACTGCCAAACAGCATTTACAGAAAACAATGTCTGAGATCAACCAGGCACACCCGGATGTCTGTGCGGTAATATCAGTAAATAAAGGCCTTGTAACTCAGGCAAGTGCAGCAATTCCGGTTGTGCCGCTGTATTTTGCAATCCTCTATAAAGTAATGAAGAAAGCCGGAAATCATGAAAACTGTATTCAGCAGATTGCCAGACTATTTACACAGAAACTCTACACACCAACAGGCTTCCAGACAGATGAGAATGGTTTCATTCGTATGGATGATTACGAACTGACGCCGGAAATTCAGGAAGAAGTAAAAAAATGCTGGAAAGCTGTTACTACAGACACTGTAAAGGAATATTGCGATATTGATGGTTACTGGGAAGATTTCTATCATATGTTTGGATTCCGATATGAAGATATCGACTATACTCAGGATGTGGATGCTGATATAGAAATTGATGGAGTTGTAATGTAATAAAATTCTCTCTTAACAAATGATCATGAAGTATATTGGTTCATAAATGTTAAGAGAGAATTTTTTATTTTGCCTTATGCACCGGATCTGCCGGGTATCCGCTGCGAAGTTTCTGCATTCCACGCTGGAGCGCATCTTTGGAGTTTTTCCAGTCAGCATCCTTATTTCTGTAATCAAACTTATCTGACAGCCATACCAGATCTTCTTCCATACGCTGGAAGTTTTCATCCATCAGCCTGAACATGGCAGGATAAAACTCAGCCTTTTCTTTATCATTCAGATATTTATCTGCACCGTTGCACAGAATCCCGAAGTGATGCAGACAGAAGCCTTTACTGCGCAGAATTTTATTTTTAAATTCATTATCCTGCCGATACAGCCAGAAAAAAGTTTCCACATACCGTTTAAATGTATCCTCAATATTCTGACAGATAAAACAGCTGCAATCCTTAAAAGCAGTCCATGCAGCAATCGGATTCTTATCTGCGCTGGAATCTGAACGGCGGAAACGCGCGAGGACCGAGGATTTTCCGGGTGAAAAAGAATCAAACTGCTTTCTCATCTCTTCCCGAAGTTTATGATAATGAGTCTGAAGAATCAATGCATTCCCAAGAGTATTCCCATAATCAAACATTTTCTTCATATGTACCCTGCAAAATCCCGCCTTATCCGTCTGATCCCGGATGTCACTTTCCATATAAGAAGAACTGTTACCCAGTACAAAATCCAGCGAGTTCTGCTCCAGTTCCCGCTCAATAAAACAGAAAGGACACTCGTCACTGGCATTTACCGCATCATTAAGTGGAATGGTATATAACTTTTCTTTCATTTCTATATACTCCATACATCATAGTTTCTGTTCCCTTTATTGTGCATAGAATTTCCGGGAATGTCAAGCAAAAGATTTCCTGTTACTGTAAACGGGTTACTGTGAACGGAGTGAACAGTAATGATTTCTTTTGCAGAGTTGATTTAGAAAAGGGCAGTATGATACTATATATATATAGTTGAATGCAAACATATGTAAAAAATAATCAAAGAGGGATAAGACAAATGATAAAATTACAGCTTCATGAAAACTGGCAGTTGTGCAATATCAGACAACTGGACTGGATTCCGGCACAGATTCCGGGGGATATTTATGCGGCACTTCTTAAGACCGGAAAGATGCCGGATCCGTTCTTTGGGGATAATGAATATCAGGCGAAAGCACTGATGGAGGAGGATTATGAATACAGAACGGTATTTAATTATGAAGAAGCGCAGTTTAAAGATTGTCAGGAAGTGATCCTGAGATTTGACGGGATTGATACGATTGCGGACATCTATCTGAATGGATGTTGTCTTGGAAAAGTTGATAACATGCACAGAATCTGGGAATTCCCGGTAGGAGAGCTGCTTGAAAACGGCAAAAATACCTTACGCGTTATCATTCGCTCTCCGTTGAAGTTCATGGCAGAGGCATTTAAGAAATATAAAAACAGGGGAAATGAAGACACAATTGAGGGATTTATGCATCTGCGTAAAGCTCACTATATGTGCGGCTGGGACTGGGGTGCATGTCTGCCGGATGGAGGTATCTTCCGTCCTGTAACACTTCTGGGAATTGAAACTGCCAGACTGGACAGCGTGTATATCCGTCAGGTACATAAGGATGGCAAAGTCCTGCTGGTTCCGGAAGTAGATGTGGAGACTGTTGATGAGGAAGAGAGCGAAGCAGATGGGTATGAAGGTGCACAGGCACTGGAATATCAGGTGACTGTAACTGCACCGAATGGAACAAAAACCATATGGGATGACTGTCCGGATGAAATGGAGATTGAAAATCCGCAGCTCTGGTGGCCAAATGGACTGGGAGAACAGCCGTTATATCAGGTGCAGGTAGACCTGAAAGCCGGAGATAAGATTGTAGACACCTGGTGCAGAAAAATCGGTCTCCGTGCGCTGACCATGCATAGAGAGAAAGACCAGTGGGGCGAGAGCTTTGCTCATGAAGTAAACGGTTATCAGTCTTTGTCCATGGGCGCTGACTATATCCCTGAGGACAATCTTCTGCAGAGAACATCCAGAGAACGTACCAGAGAATTACTTCTTCAGTGCAAGAGAGCGAACTTTAATACAGTACGTGTCTGGGGTGGCGGCTATTATCCTGAGGACTGGTTCTTTGATCTCTGTGATGAACTGGGACTGATGGTATGGCAGGACTTTATGTTTGCATGCTCTGTCTATGAATTGACACCGGAGTTTGAGGCAAATATCCGTCAGGAATTTATTGATAATATCAAACGCCTCCGTCATCATGCATCCCTTGCCCTGTGGTGCGGAAACAATGAGATGGAAATGTTTGTAAAGCAGGGCACCTGGGTGACAAAGCCGACAGAAATGAGAGATTATCTGTTTATGTATGAGCGCATTATTCCGGAAGTTCTCAGCGAATACGACCCGGATACCTTCTACTGGCCTGCAAGCCCGTCATCAGGCGGTTCCTTTGATGAACCCAATGATCCGAACCGTGGAGATGTGCATTACTGGGAAGTATGGCATGGCAATAAGCCATTTTCAGAATATCGTAAATATTTCTTCAGATATGCATCTGAGTTTGGTTTTCAGTCATTCCCGTCTGTAAAAACGCTTGAAACAGTAACAGATGATCCGAAAGAATTGAATCCATTTTCTTATGTGATGGAGAAACATCAGAGAAATTACGGAGGAAATGGAAAAATTGCCAAATACATGCAGGCAGCATACCGTTATCCTGAGAACTTCAGCGATTTTGTTTATGCATCTCAGCTTCTCCAGGCAGATGGAATCCGATATGGAGTCGAGCATTACCGCAGAAACCGGGGACGCTGTATGGGTGCAATCTACTGGCAGTTAAATGACTGTTGGCCGGTTATTTCCTGGTCATCCATTGATTATTACGGACGCTGGAAAGCGCTTCATTATTATGCGAAGAGATTCTTTGCGCCTGTAATGCTTTCCTGTGAAGAACAGAGCTGGATGACAGTGGAAGCGGATATGAACCGTCAGCATTTTGAATTTGAAAAATCCATTCGTCTGAATGTGACCAATGAAACGCTGGATGCTCACAGGGTTCTGGTGAAATGGGCAGTGCGAAAGACAGATGCCACAATTCTGAGGGAGGAAGAACAGTGGCTGGAAGTACCGGCATTGTCTGCTGTATGGATGGATAAGGTCGAACTTCCCCAGATTGACTGTTTTAATGAATATGTAAGTTATGAGGCATGGGAAAATGATCAGATTATTTCTCAGGGAACTGTGATTTTTTCCTATCCGAAATACTTCACTATCTGAATCCCGGACTGGCTGTGCGCGTAGACGGAGATGAGATAGTTGTTAAGGCAGAAGCATATGCAAAGAGTGTGGAAATCCGGAATGAGAATGATGACCTGATTCTTGAAGATAATTATTTTGACATGAATGCAGGAGAATACAGAGTGAAGATACTCGATGGAAAGCCGGATGGACTGAAAGTGCGCAGTGTTTATGATATATAACCTTTATTCATAGTAGTATTTATGGCAGTTTGCGACGAAATTCTGTATAGTAATCCTCTTATATTTACTGCAAACAATCCAGTCCATCATAGCGTGAAGTCCTGTGTCAGATATCTTTGCCGTGCGTCAGCACGCCTGCAGGTATATTCCTTGTCCTTCGCACTCTGCTGAACTGTCTTGATTGCATTATTTTATGGAATTGCTATAAGATAAAAAATAAGAACCATCACACATTTTATGAAATGATGATGGTTCTTATTTTAGTCTTACATATGAAATTCTTTAACAGATCAGTCAATCTTATCCATAGAATCTCTTGCATTCTGGAGAACTGTGTCAAAAGCAACTGCAGCTTTTGCATATTCTTCGTCGCTTTCGATGTTGGAAAGCATCGGATCACCGCTCTCAGTACGGGCAAATGCGTAGAGGTAAACCTCGCCGTTTTCATTCTGACCGTTCTCATCAAGTGGGAGAAGTGCGATATATTCCTTCGCATCTACCGGGAAAACGGTGAGGATCGCACATTCTACCTCTGTATCGTCTTCCATGGTAAGGGTGATTGTCTTGTGGTTTTCAACAGGATCGCATCCGCCGGCTGAACTGCATCCACCACCGCAGGAAGCGCAGTCACTCGGGTTACATCCGCCAGCTGTAAATTCGTCACTCATTTTATATTCCTCATTCTTTCTTATTTATCAGGGACTATGTTTATCTGATGTCAGTTCATTGTAGCAGAAACCGGAAAAAAATGCAATGAGCAGAAACCAGAGAAAAAGAGGTTTTTTACAGTCATGAAACGTGCTATAATAGACCAGAAGCGTTCAGGGGAGAATCGTTAGCAAATGCTGAACAGGGCTAATAAGAAAACAAAGGGGATCAGTTGATTATGAAATTAATCTCATGGAATGTAAATGGTATACGTGCATGCATTGGCAAAGGGTTTGAAGAGAGCTTTGCAGCACTTGATGCGGATATTTTCTGCCTGCAGGAAACGAAATGCCAGCAGGGGCAGGTGAAGCTGGAACTTCCGGGATATTATCAGTACTGGAATTATGCCAACAGACGGGGATATTCCGGAACTGCTGTTTTTACAAAGAAAGAGCCACTGTCTGTGGCGTATGGAATTGGAATTGAGGAACATGACAAAGAAGGGCGTGTGATCACCCTGGAATATGAAAAATTTTATCTGGTGACTGTATATACACCAAATTCCCAGAGTGAACTGCGCAGACTGGAATACCGTATGCACTGGGAAGAGGATTTTCTGGCATACTTGTTGAAATTGCAGGAAAGTAAGCCTGTGATCTGCTGCGGGGATTTCAATGTGGCACATCAGGAGATCGACCTGAAGAATCCTAAGACCAACCGGAAAAATGCCGGATTTACAGATGAAGAGAGAGCATGCTTTGGTAAGGTGCTGGAGAGTGGATTTATCGATACATTCCGTTATTTTTATCCGGATGTAGAGGGCAGATATTCCTGGTGGTCTTACAGATTTAAAGCAAGAGAGAAGAATGCAGGATGGAGAATTGACTATTTTATCACGTCTCCACAGTTGAAGGATAAGCTTGAAGGCGCAGAAATCCATTCTGAAATTATGGGTTCCGATCATTGTCCGGTAGAACTTCAGATTACATTATAGCGTTGTATAGTGTTTCTGAAAAGTGTAATGAGCAACAAGAAAAAATATGAAGGAGAGAAAGAGATGGCTGAGAGCAGAAAGATGAAAACAGAAAAGGGGCTGGCTCTTGTGCCTGGTGCAAATCCGTTGGCAGATGGCTGTAATTTTGCAGTTGAGGTACCGGAAGACAGCAAAGCATCTCTGATTCTCTACAAAAAGAGATCAGCAAAACCTTATGTGGAGATTCCTTTTACAGAAGAAAACAGAACCGGAAATGTATATGCAATGTATATTCCGGATTTTAATCTGAAAGAGTACGAGTACAATTTTCTGATAAATGGAAAGGTGTATACTGATCCCTGTGCGTACAGGATTCTGGGACGGGAACGCTTTGGTGCAGAGGTGGGTACGAATCCGCACAAAGTCAGGGGAGGATTTCTTAAAAAAGAAGTTTTTGACTGGGAGAACGACAAAAATCCGGCTATTCCATATCACGAAATGATCCTTTATAAACTGCATGTGCGCGGATATACAAAAGCGAATCGGACGATAACCGGTACAAAGGGAACTTTTCAGGCACTGGAGGAAATAATCCCGTACTGGAAAGAGCTTGGTATCAATACAATTGAACTGATGCCTGCATATGAATTTATGGAAAGCGGTACCTGTAAGAATTCTGAATTTGAGAAAATGGTATCTGAGAAGCATACACAGGGACGTGTTAATTTCTGGGGATATATGTATGGCTATTATTTTGCACCCAAGAGATCTTACTGTGCAACAGATGATCCGGAGAAAGAGTTTAAAACATTCATTAAAAAACTGCATCAGGCCGGAATTGCCTGTATCATGGAAATGTATTTTCCACGAGAATGTAATCCTGTGACAGCACTCAGGGCATTGCAGTTCTGGAAGCTTTACTATCATGTAGACGGATTTCATGTATTGGGTGAGGGAGTTTCTGCCAAATTGCTGATGCATGACGGGGTTTTAAGTGATACCCGGCTGATGTTTCACGATTTTGATGAGAGCCAGATCCGGAAAAAGAAGAAACCGGAAGACAAATGTATTGCACAGTATAATCCGGGATTTTTGCAGGATATGCGCCGTTTTCTGAAAAGTGACGAGGATATGGTCTCAGCGGCTGCTTACCATATCAGAAGGAATCCAAATACCTATGCATCATTAATTATATGCCTGTCAGGATGGCTTTACCATGAATGATATGGTGACCTATAATTACAGACATAATGAAGCAAATCAGGAGAATAATCACGATGGCAGCAGTTATAATTATTCCTGGAACTGTGGCGTGGAAGGGCCAAGCAGAAGGCTGCAGATCAGACAGATGAGAGAACGTCAGATCAGAAATGCTTTTCTTATGGTGCTGCTCAGTCAGGGTGTTCCTATGATCTATGGCGGGGATGAGTTTGGAAATTCACAGAACGGAAATAATAATGCCTATTGTCAGGATAATCAGGTTGGATGGATTGACTGGAAAGCACTGAAGAAAATGAATCCCTGTTTCAGTTTGTAAAGAATGCCATTGCTTTCCGGAAAGAACATCCGATTCTTCATGTTCCGGGAGAAATGTACGGAGTGGATTATCAGACCAGGGGACTGCCGGATGTTTCCCTTCATGGAGAACGCGCATGGTATATGAATTCTGAGAACACATCCAGACTGCTTGGAATTATGTATTGTGGCGCCTATGCGCACCGGGCAGACGGCAGCGAGGATGCTTCCATATATGTTGCATATAACTTTCACTGGGAAGATCGTATTTTTGCGCTTCCTAATCTGGCAGGATACAGAAAATGGAAGAAAGTGATTGATACCAGTGCTGTGAAAGAGAATGGTTTCCTAGAGCAGGAACAGGAAACTTATAGTAAAAAGCTGAAGGTCACACCGCGTACGATCGTGGTGCTGATGGCTGTAGAGGAGGAGAAGAAAGATGCATCCGTGGCTGCACTTTAAAACAATAACCAGACATAAGCTGTTGGTTATGCATTATTGTTTCCGGGCTGGTATGTATAAACAGGGACTGCTTCATGACCTGTCTAAATATGCACCTGTGGAATTTCTGGTTGGATGTAAATACTATCAGGGAGACAGAAGTCCCAACAATGCAGAAAGAGAAGATACAGGAATATCAAAATCCTGGCTTCATCATAAAGGGCGCAACAAACATCATTTTGAGTACTGGGTAGATTATGCACCGGGAGATGAGCATATCATCAATGGTGTGCCCATGCCCCGTAAATATATTGCGGAAATGGTGATGGACAGGATCAGTGCTTCCAGAAATTATCTGGGGGATAAGTATGATCAGCATCAGCCGCTGGACTATTATCTGAAAGGTAAGGAAAAGCTGTGGTTTATCCATCCGAAGACAAAGAGAGATCTGGAGGGACTGCTGCGGATACTTAATGATCATGGGGAAGAGGTACTGATTTCCTATATTAAGAATGTTTATCTGAAAAAAGATAAAGCCCTGGAGCGTGTCTGAAAAATCATTCCCGCAATCTGCACGCCCCACTTGCGGTATATTTGTCCGAATTCGGTTGTCGTAGCCCACTACGACGCCCTCATCCGAACAAAATCTCCCACAAATTGTGACGCACATCTTGCGTAAAGCATTTTTCAGACACGCTCTGGCAGGCAGAAAACATACAGCAAAAAGAGAATGTAAACAGGCCGGCAGACAGGAACAGATAAATTTCTGATTGACAGAGTACCTGTTTGGGTGTAAAAATATAAAACAGTTACTGTGAAGGTCTTTGCCGGACGGTAACAGTAATAATTCCATAAAATGGCGGAAAAATGTCGAAAAACAAGAAATACACTTGCGTGATGCTAAGGTAATGTGGTAAAGTAACCGGGTACAGAAGTGGTACTCGGTTACTTTTTGCAGTATATAAAATGACTGTATTCTGTTTTTGGATAAATATGTGAAGGAAACAGAACATACTTTGACAAATCCAGAGTGTATGAAAAAAGAAGAAAAAGGAGGAGTAAATTTGAGTGGTACAACAATGGTCATATTGTCTGCATTTGTTGCCTATCTGTTACTTATGATAGTCATTGGTGTGGTTTATATGAAAAAAACAAGCAGCTCGGAAGATTATTTTCTGGGCGGACGTGGACTGAATGCATGGGTAGCTGCTCTTTCAGCACAGGCATCAGATATGAGCGGATGGCTCTTAATGGGACTTCCGGGAGCAATTTATTCACTGGGAACAGGACAGATCTGGATTGCTGTAGGTCTGTTCATCGGAACTGTATTAAACTGGGTGTGTATTTCACACAGACTTCGTAAATATACGATCGCAGCAAACAATTCCCTTACAATCCCGGCATTTCTTGAGAACAGATTTCAGGATAAGAAGAGAATCCTGTTATTGCTTTCATCCATCGTGATCGTAATCTTTTTCCTGGTTTATACAGCTTCTGCACTGGCAGCAGGCGGTAAACTTTTTAACACAGTATTTGGAATTGATTATCATATAGCTCTGGCAATTGGTGCAGCAGTTATCCTCTGTTATACATTTATGGGGGGATTTATGGCTGTATGTGTAACTGACTTTGTACAGGGAACACTGATGCTGATCGGTCTTCTGATCGTTCCGCTGGTTGCATATCTGACACTGAGCGGAAGTCTGAGTGATCTTCTGACACAGAGCGGAGCACCGGGTGGAGCAGCAGCTTTCCTGAATCCTTTTGAGAACGGAGAGCGCCCATATACATTTGTTGAAATCTTTTCCCAGCTTGCATGGGGACTTGGATACTGCGGTATGCCTCATATCCTTACCCGCTTCATGGCTGTAAAGAGTGAGAAAGAATTAAAAAAATCCAGTGCGATTGCAATCGTGTGGGATATCCTTTCTCTGACAGCAGCGTGCTTTATCGGTATTATAGGTCGTGCATATCTGCTTCCGACTGTACTTGGTGAAAATGGTGCATCTTCCTCAGAGAGTGTATTTATCGAGATGATCAATAAACTGTTTTCCAGTCATCTGGGACTTCCGTTTATCGGAGGAATCTTCCTCTGCGGTATTCTTGCGGCAATTATGTCCACAGCGGATTCACAGCTTCTGGTAACAGCGTCCGCAGCATCTGAGGATTTATATCATCAGTCATTAAGAAGGATGCAGACTCAAAGGAAATCCTTGCAGTTGCAAGACTTACGGTTATCGTGGTGTCTGTTCTGGCATTTGTGATCGCGTGGAATCCGAACAGCAGTATCATGGGACTGGTATCCAATGCATGGGCCGGTCTTGGTGCAGCGTTTGGTCCGACTGTGGTAATGTCACTGTTCTGGAGAAGAACAAACCTTACAGGTGCAGTTGCAGGTATTGTTTCCGGTGGCCTGACAGTTATCATCTGGGATTATATACCGCTTGTGGCAGGACAGACTTTGGGTTCTTATACAGGACTTTATTCTCTGGCTGTAGGTTTTGCTGTCAGCCTTGTGATGATCATTATCTTCAGTCTGGCTACGAAAGCACCATCCAAAGAAATCACAGATGTGTTTGATAAAGTGGCAGGAAAATAATAGAATAGAAAGACTATCCATTTTCGGATGAATTTGTTATAATAGCAGTAGCGCAAAAAAGCGTTACTGCTTTTTTAATCTGATAAACTGCGGAGCAGTTATTCGGTGTAGAGCTGCGTAGCGAAGCGGACGATTTTATCCGCTTGATTATTACAAGAAGAAGGTGTCGCACATGAAGAAATATGATTATCTGATAGTAGGAGCCGGCCTTTTTGGTGCAGTATTTGCACATGAGGCCACAAGACGGGGGAAAACATGCCTTGTGATCGATAAGAGAGGTCATATCGGCGGTAATATTTACACAGAAGAAGTAGAGGGGATCCAGGTACACAGATACGGTGCACATATCTTCCATACTTCCAGAAAACAGGTGTGGGATTATATCAATCAGTTTGCAGAATTTAATCATTTTGTGAATTCACCGATTGCAGTCTATAAGGATGAATTATATAATCTGCCGTTTAATATGAATACCTTTCATCAGCTCTGGGGAGTACGTACTCCTGCAGAAGCAAAGGCGAAGATACAGGAACAGATCGCAAGAATGCACATTACCCATCCGAAGAACCTGGAGGAACAGGCGCTTGCACTGGTTGGACAGGACGTATATGAGAAACTGGTAGAGGGATATACAAGGAAGCAGTGGGGCAGGGAGTGTAAAGATCTGCCGGCATTTATCATAAAAAGACTGCCTTTGCGTTATACTTATGATAATAACTATTTCAAAGATCCTTATCAGGGAATCCCCAAAGGTGGATATACACGTATTGTGAAGAAACTTCTGGAGGGTGTACAGGTATGTCTGAATACAGATTTCTTTGCAAACAGAGAAGAACTGACTGCACAGGCAGATAAAGTACTCTTTACAGGTATGATCGATGAATTTTATGACTATTGTTACGGAGAACTGGAATACAGATCACTGAGATTTGAGACAGAAGTGCTGGATATGGGAAATTATCAGGGCAATGCGGTTGTCAATTATACAGATTATGAAGTTCCGTATACAAGGATCATCGAGCATAAACATTTTGAATTTGGTACACAGCCAAAGACTGTGATCACCAGAGAATATCCGGCAGCATGGGAGAAAGGCAAAGAGCCGTACTATCCGGTCAATGACCCGAAGAACAGTGAACTGTTTGATAAATATGAACGTCGCGCACTGGAAGAGAAGAATGTGATCTTTGGCGGAAGACTTGGCATGTATCGCTATATGGATATGGATCAGGTTATTGAAGAGGCACTGTCTCTGGCAGAAACAGAGCTTACCTATGAAGAGCCATGAAAGTAAATTTTTGGATTGTAAGATAAAGGTAGCAAACAGTTACAGATAAAGTAACCGGAAAGGATAAATATATGACAGACACACCAATAATTGCTCTTTATTACAGAGAGCATGATCCGATGAAAAGAAAGATGTTTCTTGACCAGTCTATTGCTGCAGGCGAAGATGAGGAGGCAAATGCTGTCCGTAAGGAACTGTGGGAACTGCGTTACGGAGAACCTTCAGAGGCAGTTTCCGGTACACGTGCTGATGGGTATCTGGCGCTTTGGATGGCAATGGAATACAGCAAGGATACAGCGGGAAAGCTGTTTGGTTTAAAGAGGGCCAGAAAAGAAATCGAGAAAAACCTTGCCAGACTGAAATTCAGGGAAATGCAGGAAAAAAGCGAACTTCACAGGGAACTGCTTTACAGAGAATGCTGCCATATGGTTAAGACTTATATGGAACTTTGTGAGAAGGACAAGACATATAATACTACCCTGTGCGGAATTGTTCCTATCAGTGAGAAAAGTGCGAAGAGTAAGCTTCAGAAAGATGTCTATACCACTGCCATTGTGTTTCCGGAAGAAATCAATATGCAGGAAGAACTGGAAATGATAACAAAGGCAGCAAGGGAAGCTTACGAAGCTCATTTTCCGGGAGAAGGCGGATTATAAAGAAAAGCCAAAAAAATTACTGGAGGCATACATGAACAAAGCAAATTTAACAGCTTATGAAGTTGTAACAGAAGAAAACCTGACAGATATCCATTCCACAGGCTGGCTTCTGCGCCATAAGAAAACAGGTGCAAGAGTTATGCTGATCGAGAATGATGATGAGAATAAAGTATTTAATATCGCATTCCGCACACCGCCTAAGGACAGCACAGGTGTGGCACATATTCTGGAGCACAGTGTACTCTGCGGTTCCAGAGAATTTCCATTAAAGGATCCTTCGTAGAACTGGTAAAAGGTTCTCTGAATACTTTCCTGAATGCTATGACTTATCCGGATAAAACCTGCTATCCTGTAGCCAGTTGCAATGATAAGGATTTTCAGAATCTGATGCATGTTTATCTGGATGCGGTATTTTATCCGAATATCTATAAAAGAGAAGAGATTTTCCGTCAGGAAGGCTGGAACTATCATCTGGAACAGAAGGAAGGACCGCTGAAATATAACGGTGTTGTATATAATGAGATGAAAGGTGCTTTCTCCTCACCGGATGAAGTTCTGGAACGGGAGATTATGAATCACCTTTTCCCTGATACCACTTATGGATGTGAATCAGGTGGTGATCCGAAAAATATTCCGGATCTTACCTATGAGAATTTCCTGAATTTCCACAGAACTTATTACCATCCATCCAACAGCTATATTTATCTGTATGGAAATATGGATATGGAAGAGAAACTGGCATTCCTGGATGAACATTATCTGTCGCATTTTGATTATCTGGATGTGGATTCTGTTATTCAGGAACAGAAAGCATTCGGAGCATGCCAGGATGTGACTCTTGAGTATCCAGTTGCTGAGAATGAGGGAGAAGAGGACAATACCTATCTTTCTTATAACATGGTTGTTGGAAATGCTGCGGACAGTCAGATGGCGATGGCATTTGAGGTATTGGATTACGCACTGTTAAGCGCACCGGGAGCACCGTTAAAGCAGGCACTTCTGGATGTAAAAGCAGGCAAGGATGTCTATGGATCTTATGATGATGGTATTCTCCAGCCATATTTTACAGTAATTGCAAAAGGTTCCAATCCGAACAGAAAAGAAGAATTCGTATCTGTGATAAGACAGGTACTGGGAGATATTGTTAAGAATGGAATAGATAAGAAAGCTGTAGAGGCAGGAATCAATTACTTTGAATTCCGCTATCGTGAAGCTGATTTTTCCTCTTATCCGAAAGGCTGATGTACAGTCTGGATATTCTGGGAGACTGGCTGTATGAAAAAGGAAATCCCTTTGCACAGGTACAGCAGCTTACAGTTTTGAAAAACTGAAAAGGCAGTAAACGAAGGATATTTTGAAGACTGATCCGTAAATATCTTCTTGAGAATCCACATGGATGCATCATGACTCTTGTGCCGAAGAAAGGTCTGGCAGCCCAGCGTGAGAAAGAGCTGGAGGAGAAGCTGGAAGCATACAGAAGCAGTCTTTCTGAAGAACAGCTGGATGCAATGGTTGAGAAGACGAAAGCACTGGAAGCATATCAGGAAGCCGGCGAAGATCCAAAAGCACTGGAGTGCATTCCGATGTTAAAGAGAAGTGATATTAAAAGAGAAGCTGCAAAGATCATAAATGAAGAATTAACGGTAGATGACAGTCTGTTCCTTTACCATGACGTATGCACAAATGGCATCGGTTACGTAGACCTGATGTTTAAGACTGACAGTATTGCGCCTGAGCAGATTCCTTATCTGGGACTTTTGAAATCCGTACTGGGTTATGTGGATACAGAGAATTACACATACGGAGAACTGTTCAATGAAATCAATGCCAATACAGGCGGTATCAACTGTGGGGTAGAGGTTTTTGACAGAGCTGATTCTACAGAAGAGTTTCAGGCTATGTTCTCTGTAAGAGGTAAGGCACTTTATACGAAAATGGATTTCCTTTTCAAAATGATCGGGGAGATCCTGAACAGCTCGAAACTGGAGGATACCAAGCGTCTCTATGAGATTGTTGCATCTGTGAAGTCCAGGGCACAGGTAAACCTGACAGGTGCCGGACATTCCACTGCTGTGCTCAGAGCAGCTGCATATTCTTCTCCGATGGCTGCATTCCAGGATGAGATGGCGGGAATAGGATATTATCAGTTATCGAGAAACTGGAAAAGATTTTGAACAGCGAAAAGAGGAAAATGTAGAAGAGCTTTGCAAACTGATGAAAAAATCTCCGTCCGGAGAACTTTATGATCAGTTATACAGGTGAGAGAGAGTCCCTGGAGACAGTTCAGAAACTGGCGGGAGCTGTAAAGGCAGGACTTGGCACAGAGCCGGTGGAGAAATCGGAAGAGAAGCTGACCTGCACAAAGAAGAATGAGGGATTTAAGACTTCCGGACAGGTCCAGTATGTGGCTCAGACCGGTAACTTTAAGAAAAAAGGCCTGGAATATACAGGAGCACTGGAAATTCTGAAGGTTATCTTAAGTTATGATTATCTGTGGATGAATCTGCGCGTAAAGGGCGGTGCATATGGATGTATGAGCGGATTTAAGAGGAATGGTGAGAGCTATCTGGTATCTTATCGCGATCCTCATCTGAAACGTACACTGGATGTATATAAGGGGATTCCGGATTATATCCGCAATTTTCAGGCAGATGAGCGCGAGATGACAAAATATATCATTGGTACCATCAGCGGAAAGGATGTTCCCAGGACACCTCAGATGAAAGGTTCTGTTTCCAAGACAGCATATTTCTGCGGTGTGACAGAGGAGATGCTCCAGAAAGAACGTGATCAGATTCTGAATGCGTCTGCAGAGGATATCCATGCACTGGCCGAGATCATAGAGGCAGTTCTGGCAGCAAATCAGATATGTGTGGTGGGAAGCGAGAGCAAGGTGGCTGAGGCCTCTGATGTACTGATGGAAGTGAAACCACTGATCAATTGTTAAAAAAGGAAAGAACAGAATGAACGAAAATTTTAAATCCGGATTTGTAGCGATTATTGGACGTCCAAACGTAGGTAAATCCACTCTTATGAATCATCTCATCGGACAGAAGATCGCTATCACATCCAAGAAACCACAGACAACCAGAAACCGTATCCAGACCGTTTATACCTGTGACGAAGGTCAGATCGTATTTCTCGATACTCCCGGTATCCACAAGGCAAAGAATAAGCTGGGAGAATATATGGTCCAGGTGGCAGAGCGAACTTTAAAAGAGGTAGATGCCATTATGTGGCTGGTAGAGCCAAGTACCTTTATCGGGGCAGGAGAGCGTCATATTGCAGAACAGCTTCAGGGAATCGGAGTGCCGGTAATCCTGATCATCAACAAAATTGACACTGTATCAAAGGAAGAAATCCTTCCTGCCATTGACACTTACCGAAAAGTATGCGATTTCGCAGAGATTATCCCATGCTCTGCACTGCGTGGACAGAATACTCAGGATATTATCGGTTGTATCCTGAAATATCTGCCTTACGGTCCTATGTTTTATGACGAGGATACAGTTACTGATCAGCCTCAGCGTCAGATCGTGGCTGAGATCATCCGCGAGAAAGCACTTCATGCACTGGATGCGGAAATTCCTCATGGAATCGCAGTTGCCATTGACCGGATGAAAACGCGTCCGGGAAAAAATCCAATCGTGGATATTGATGCGACAATTATCTGTGAAAGAGAATCTCACAAAGGAATTATCATCGGCAAACAGGGTGTGATGTTAAAGAAAATCGGAAGTAATGCAAGATATGAGATTGAGCGTATGCTGGAATCAAAAGTGAATCTGAAGCTTTGGGTAAAAGTAAAGAAAGACTGGAGAGACAGTGATTTCCTTATCAAGAACTTTGGTTACGATAAGAAGGAAATCTAAATAAAAAGACAGTCAGGAAACAGAGAGAATGAGTGATTTGATAACTGTGCAGGGAGTAGTGCTCTCTGCCATGCCTGTGGGAGAATATGACAAGCGGATCGTCCTTCTCACCAGAGAAAGAGGCAAGATTTCCGCGTTTGCAAAAGGAGCCCGCCGTCCAAACAGCCAGTTTCTGGCGGCTGCCAATCCTTTTGTGTTTGGAACCTTTGCTCTTTATGAGGGGCGTTCCAGTTATAATCTGAATCAGGTATCCATCAGTCATCATTTTGTGGAACTGGCAGGCGAACAGCCTGGAATCTACTATGGATATTATTTTCTGGAACTGGCAGATTATTTCGGACAGGAGGGGATTGACGAGAAAGAATCCATGAATCTTCTGTATGTGACGGTGAAGGCACTTCTGAACCCGAATATTGATGACAGGCTGGTGAGGTGTATTTTTGAACTCCGTATGATGGCTGCACAGGGATTGTGTCCCTCACTGTTTCATTGTGTGTGCTGCGAAAGACAGCCTGTGGAGGGAGAAGAGCTTTTCTTTTCTCAGCAGAATCATGGTATTCTGGATAAAGCCTGTCTGGGACATGTAAATGATGCAAAGAGAATCTCAGCACCTGCATTATATGCCATGCAGTACATAGTAACTGCTTCTCTTGGGAAGCTTTATACATTTACTGTTACAGAAGAAGTACTCCATGAATTGGAACGTCATATCCATACCTATATTGCTGCGAACACTGAAAAACGGTTCAAAAGTCTGGAAATTCTGGAAATAATGAGCTGAGATACCTTGAAAAAGAAATCAGATACAGTTATAATAACGTTAATTGTAGCTGTTTATTACGTTAATCAAATAGCGGAATGGATTGTGAACCAAATTGCCTGACGGATATGAACAGTTACACGCATTTTATAAAAAGAACGAGGAGAATAGTCATGGAAAAACAATGGACAAAATCATTGCGCTGGCAAAGGCAAGAGGATTTGTTTACCCGGGTTCCGAAATCTATGGTGGTCTTGCAAACACATGGGATTACGGTAATCTTGGTGTAGAATTAAAGAATAACGTAAAACGTGCATGGTGGCAGAAATTTATTCAGGAATCCCCATACAATGTAGGTGTTGACTGTGCAATTCTGATGAACCCGCAGACATGGGTTGCATCCGGACATCTGGGAAGCTTCTCTGACCCGCTGATGGACTGTAAGGAATGTCATGAACGTTTCCGCGCAGATAAGATCATCGAAGACTTCAGCCAGGAGAATGGCATTGAACTTGAGAGCTCTGTAGACGGATGGTCTCAGGAAGAGATGATGAACTTCATCAAAGATCACAATGTACCATGCCCTACATGCGGCAAACATAACTTTACAGATATCCGTCAGTTCAACCTGATGTTCAAGACATTCCAGGGTGTTACAGAGGATGCCAAGAATACAGTATACTTAAGACCTGAAACAGCACAGGGTATTTTTGTAAACTTCAAGAATGTTCAGAGAACATCACGTAAGAAAATCCCGTTTGGTATCGGTCAGATCGGTAAATCTTTCCGTAACGAGATCACACCGGGTAACTTCACATTCCGTACACGTGAGTTCGAGCAGATGGAGCTTGAATTCTTCTGTGAGCCGGATACAGACCTTGAGTGGTTTGCATACTGGAAGAACTTCTGCCTGAACTGGTTACATTCTCTTGGATTGAAGGATGAAGAAGTTCGTTATCGTGACCATGATGCAGAAGAGTTAAGCTTCTACAGCAAAGCTACTACTGACGTAGAGTTCCTGTTCCCATTCGGATGGGGCGAGCTTTGGGGAATCGCTGACAGAACAGACTATGACCTGACACAGCATCAGAACGTATCAGGACAGGATCTGACATACTTTGACGATGAGAAGAAACAGAAATACATTCCATATGTAATCGAGCCGTCACTGGGTGCTGACCGTGTGGTACTTGCATTCCTGTGCAGCGCATATGATGAGGAAGTTCTGGATGCAGAGAAGAATGACGTTCGTACTGTCCTTCATTTCCATCCGGCACTTGCACCTGTTAAGATTGGTGTGCTTCCTCTTTCCAAGAAGCTTAATGAGGGTGCAGAGAAGATCTATCAGCAGTTAAGCAAGAAATATAACTGTGAATATGATGATCGTGGAAACATTGGTAAACGTTACAGAAGACAGGATGAGATTGGTACTCCGTTCTGTGTAACTTATGACTTTGAGTCCGAAAACGACGGAGCAGTTACAATCCGCGACCGTGATACTATGGAGCAGGTTCGTGTGAAGATTGATGAACTGGATGCATATTTTGCGGATAAATTTACATTTTAACTGAAAAAACAGCAAAGGAGCTGTATCGGATGGGAATCCGGGTACTCCTTTGCTGTTTTTTATTACAAAATACAGATTATAAAAATTCGACATCAAAAGTTATCAAAATAATTTTTGCTTGTGTAAATATTCATTTTTTAGTATAATGTGCGATAATAACATGAAAAGGAGGCAATAAAAATGAGCGAAAAGAAAAAGAGTGGCGGAGCTTACTTGGCGCAGCGTTTCTGATGGCCACATCTGCAATCGGACCAGGATTCCTGACACAGACAGCAACGTTTACCGGACAGTATCAGGAAAGTTTTGGATTTGTTATCCTGGTTTCCGTAATCCTTGCAGCCATTGCACAGCTGAATATCTGGCGTGTGCTTTGTGTGACCGGACTTCGTGGTCAGGATGTTTCCAATAAGGTACTTCCGGGACTGGGATATCTGGTATCGATACTGATCGTATTCGGTGGTCTGGTATTTAATATCGGAAACGTAGGTGGCGGAGCACTTGGTTTTAACACATTGCTTGGAATACCTACCAAAGTTGGTTACATACTGGCAGGTCTTTTGGCAATCCTGGTATTTGTGCTGAAAAATGCCAAAAGTGCCATGGATACTATTACCAAGGTACTGGGTGCCATTATGATTATCGTAATCTTTGTTGTGATCATTGTGGTAAAACCACCGGTAGGAAGTGCATTGAAGAATACATTTGTACCGGAAGCCGGTGCCACAAATCTGATTCCTGCAATCCTTACACTTTTGGGAGGTACTGTTGGAGGATATATCACTTTCTCCGGCGCACATCGTCTGATTGATGCAGGAATTACAGGCGAGAAGAACCTGAAAGAGATCAATAAGAGTTCTGTTATGGGTATGATCATTGCCACTATTGTACGTATTTTCCTGTTCCTGGCTGTTCTGGGTGTTGTTGTCAAGGGTGTAACACTGGATGCTGCAAATCCTGCAGCAGATGCCTTTAAGCAGGGGGCTGGTGAAATCGGATACCGGTTTGCAGGTCTGGTTCTTCTGTGCGCAGCCATCACATCCATCATTGGTGCGGCTTATACTTCTGTTTCCTTCCTTAAGACTTTCAGTAAGTCTATCGAAGAAAATGAAAATAAAGTGATCATCGGATTTATCGTTATTTCCACAGCAATTATGTTTATTCTTGGTAATCCGGCAGTACTTCTTGTGCTTGCAGGTGCTGTGAACGGTCTGATCCTTCCGATCACCCTGGCAATCTGCCTGATCGCTGCACATAAGAAATCCATTATGGGAGAGAATTATCATCATCCGGTAGTACTTACCATTCTTGGAGTGATCGTGGTAGTTCTTACAGCATACCTCGGTGTGACTACATTTGTATCTAAGATCGGTACATTGTTATAATTGAGGAAAATGTATCCGGTTTTCAGACTGGAGAGTATATCAAAAAGGTGTGATCGTCCAGGTTACACCTTTTTGGTTCATTAACAGCCATGTGATGCAGAAAGAATCAGATAAAAAGACATGGCGAAAAGATTAAGAAAAGAGGAGCAGATTATGCCGGACATTAGAATTTTAACAGAAGGTGATTCTTCTGTTCTGGTTGAATTTGGCAAAGAGATCAGTCCGGAGATCAACCGGAAGATCACTGCCACTGTACAGCTTATGAAAGAACAGCATATAGAGGGAGTTGTAGATATGATCCCTGCGTTCTGTTCTTTGCTGGTTAATTATGACCCGCGTGTGATTTCCTACGATGACCTGAAAAAAAGACTGGAAATTCTGTTAAAGATGGAAGTTACAGCAGGTGAAGGATGCAGAAAAGTTTATGAGATCCCTGTATGCTATGGAGGAGAATATGGTCCGGATATTGAGAATATTGCAGAACATGCCGGACTTTCCGTAGAGGAAGTAATAAAGATTCATTCTTCCAGAGATTACCTGATCTATATGCTTGGTTTTCTTCCGGGCTTTTGTTATCTGGGCGGGCTGGATGAAAGGATCCATACACCCCGTCTTGCAAATCCCAGAATCAAGATCAATGCAGGAAGTGTGGGAATCGGTGGTTCCCAGACAGGGATTTATCCTCTGGATTCTCCGGGAGGATGGCAGCTGATGGGAATGACACCTGTAAAAACCTATGATCCGGACCGTGAAATCCCGATTCTGGTAGAGGCAGGAGATTATATCCGTTTTGTACCGATCGATGAAGATGAGTACAAACGGATCAGAGAATTAGTAGAACGTGGCGAATACCAGTGCACCGTTCATGAGGAGGCATAAAATGGGAATTCGTATATTAAAAGGCGGAATGATGACAACGGTTCAGGATCTGGGGCGTTATGGATATCAGAGTCAGGGATTCAGTGTGGCAGGAGTCATGGATGTCCGTTCATTCAAAATAGCAAATCTTCTTCTGGATAATCCGGAGAATGAGGCAGTATTGGAGATAACGCTGATAGGCCCAACCCTTGAATTTACATCAGCTACTATCATTGCAATCACAGGCGGAGATTTCCAGCCAACCATTAATGGAGAGCCGGCTCCCATGTATACAGCCCTGTATATGAATAAGGGAGATGTACTGAAATTTGGAAGCGCCAGAACGGGAAGCAGAGGTTATATTGCTTTTTCCAGTTATCTGGATATTCCGGTAGTGATGGGAAGCCGATGCACCAATTTAAAGAGTGGTCTGGGCGGATTTAAGGGAAGAAAACTGGAAGCGGATGATTATATCGGATTTCGTATTAAGAGACGTTATCTGCCGTTTTTCCTTTCCCGAAAGCTTGATATGGATGAGTTTGATCAGACAGAAGCAACACTGCGGGTAGTAATGGGACCGCAGGATGGTATGTTCAGCAAACAGGGCATCCAGACTTTCCTGGGCAGTGAGTATACAGTGACAAATGAATTTGACCGTATGGGCTGCAGGCTGGAGGGACCGTTTATTGCTCCTAAGAAGACTTCGGATATTATTTCCGACGGAATCGCATTTGGGGCTATACAGGTACCTTCCCATGGTAAACCTATCATTCTGCTGGCTGACCGTCAGACAACGGGCGGTTATGGGAAAATTGCCACAGTGGCATCTGTGGATATTCCCAAGCTGGTACAGAGAAAAACAGATGATAAGATACATTTCAAGGCAATTACCGTACAGGAGGCTCAGGCTCTTTATGTTGAGGAAATGAAAGAACTTGACGGACTGAGAAAGATCATTCATCAGCCATGTAAAGAGGTTCTGGATTGCCGTCTGGTGGCAAAGAGACTGCGCAAGCTGTTTGAAGAATAACCGTAAAAATAATATAAAATAGACAGAAAGGATAATGTTCGATGGATTTAGAGAAGATTGAAGGACTGGTAAAGATTATTGAGGATTCATCCCTTAATGAATTCACATATAAGGACAAGGATGTAAAGATTACAATGAGCAAGCTGGATCATCCCCCTGTAGTTGCAGCGGGAGTTCCTGTGGCTGCATCTGCACCTGTGAATACAATTGTGGAAAAAGCAGAGGAAGAAGAGGAGGAAAGTCTGTTTATCACTTCTCCTATCGTAGGAACCTTCTATTCTGCAGCTGCTCCGGATGTACCTGCTTTTGTAAAGGTGGGAGATCAGGTAAAAGCAGGACAGACAGTGTGTATTCTGGAAGCTATGAAGCTTATGAATGAGATCCAGAGTGACTATGACTGTGAGATTGAAGCAGTTCTGGTAAGTAATGAACAGAAAGTAGAATATGGACAGCCTCTGTTCCGTGTTAAGAGACTGTAGGATAAGGAGCTTTCATATTGTTTAATAAAATTTTGATCGCCAACCGTGGGGAGATTGCAGTTCGGATCATACGTGCCTGCAGGAATCTGGGGATCCGAAGTGTAGCTGTTTATTCTAAGGAAGATGCCAAGAGCCTTCATGTACAGCTGGCAGACCAGCGTATCTGTATCGGAGAAGGTCCTGCCAGAAACAGCTACCTGAACATGGACCGGATCATTGCTGCAGCAGAAAATATGGGAGCAGATGCTATCCATCCCGGTTTTGGCTTTCTTTCAGAAAACAGTGAGTTTGTCCGCAAATGCAAAGAAAACGGAATTACCTTTATCGGACCGGATGCGGATGTGATCGATAAGATGGGAAATAAATCCCATGCTCGTAAAACCATGATGGATGCCGGGGTACCGGTTGTACCGGGAACAAAGGAACCTGTATACGATGCAGAAACAGGTAAAAAACTGGCTGAAGAGATTGGATATCCGGTTATGATCAAGGCTTCCTCAGGCGGTGGTGGCAAGGGAATGCGTGTGGCTGCCAATGAGGATGAATTTGAATTTCAGTTTAATATGGCACAGAGAGAATCAGCCAATGCTTTGGGATGATACTATGTACATTGAACGTTTTGTAGAAAATCCCCGCCATGTGGAGATTCAGATCATGGCAGACAGTCATGGAAATGTGGTGGCACTGGGAGAACGTGACTGTTCGGTACAGAGAAATCATCAGAAGCTGATCGAGGAATCCCCGTCCCCTGCCATTGATGAAGAAACTCGCAGGAAAATGAATGAATATGCAGTTCTTGCTGCGAAAACAGTAGGTTATACCAATGCAGGAACTATTGAATTTATCGTAGACCCCAAAGGCAACTTCTATTTCATGGAAATGAATACCAGAATCCAGGTGGAGCATGGAGTAACAGAGATGGTTACAGGCACAGATCTGATCATTGAGCAGATCCGTGTGGCTATGGGAGAGGAGTTAAGCTTTAAACAGGAAGATATCCGGATTAAAGGACATGCTATTGAATGCCGTATCAACGCAGAGATTCCTGAGAAAAATTTCATGCCAAGTCCCGGAGTAGTACAGCATATGCATCTTCCGGCAGGTAACGGAGTCCGGGTGGATACTGCCCTTTATACAGGTTATAAGATTCCGTCAGAGTATGATTCCATGATCGCGAAGGTAATCGTCCATGCACCTGACAGAGAGGCAGCACTGCAGAAAATGCGCTCTGCGCTGGATGAGATGGTGGTCATGGGTGTGGAGACAAACCTTGATTTTCAGTATCAGATTATGAAGAATAATGTATTCTGTGAGGGAAAAGCAGATACCGGATTTATTGAGAATGTACTGAAAATTAAGGGATGATAAATAAAAAAGAGGTAAGATAAATGTATACAGTAGATTTAAACAGTGATCTGGGAGAAAGTTTTGGAAACTATAAAATCGGTAATGATGATAAGATCATTCCGCTGATCTCCTCTGCAAATGTAGCCTGCGGTTATCATGCTTCAGATCCGGTAGTTATGGGAAATACGCTGGCAATGGCAAAGGAAGCGGGAATCCGTATAGGAGCACATCCGGGTTTTCCTGATCTGATGGGCTTCGGAAGAAGAAATCTGAGTGTTTCTCCTGCAGAGGCAAAGGCCTATGTGCTCTATCAGCTGGGTGCACTGGATGCATTCTGCAGAGTAACCGGTGTAAAAATGCAGCATGTAAAGCCTCATGGAGCCTTATATAATATGGCTGCAGAAGATTATGCTCTTTCTACTGCGATCTGTGAGGCAATCAAAGAATTTGACAGCAGTCTGATCGTACTTGCTCTTTCCGGCGGACAGCTGGCAAAGGCAGCTCAGGATATGGGTCTGCGTACAGCTATGGAGGTTTTTGCAGACCGCGCCTATGAAGAAGATGGTACTCTGGTAAACAGACGTAAGGAAGGTGCTGTGATTACTGATGAAAATGAGGCTATTGCCAGGGTGATCCGTATGGTCAAGGAGAAAAAGATTACTGCAATTACAGGAAAAGATATTGATATCCAGGCAGATTCCGTCTGCGTTCATGGAGACGGAGCCAAGGCTCTGGCATTTGTGGAAAAAATCAGAGAGGCTTTTGCAAAAGAAGGAATCCAGATCAGTTCTCTGGATGAGTTTGTGAAATAAAAGAAACTGAGAAACAATTATTAAAAGGAATGAAATAAGGAGGCTGTGACGCAGATTTTCTGATTGCCACAGCCTTGTTGCTGTTTTATAGCTGGCAGTGATCCTTCTACTGATGCTTCAGATTCAACCCCTGCTGTTTTGCAAGTGAAGTGATAATCTCAATACAGTTATCGTATCCAAGGCTTCCGGTATCCAGACACAGGTCATAATCGTGATAAGTGCCAAGCTCATGTTTTGTATAGGTTTTGAAATAGGTTTCACGCAGGTTGTCCATTTTGGTGAGATATTTCCTGGGATCTTCCTTTCCGTTTAAGCCTAATTTCTGAATATGTTCTGTGCGGAGATTCACATCTGCATGAAGGAAAATATCCAGACTGGGAATACCGGCATTTCGCAGGATAAGATTGGAACAGCGGCCGATGATAATACAGTCCTGTTCTGCTGCGAACTGAAGGATCAGCTCTTTCTGAGCCTGGTAAATAGCATCATGGGAACTGAAATAACCTGCAGAGTTATTCAGAATGTTGTCCAGAAGTCTGGCGCTGCGGCTCAGATTTTCACCCTCACGATCAATATCCTCCTGGGAATATCCGCTTCTGGCAGCAGCCTGTTTTGCAAAATCCCGATCGTAATATGGGATACCAAGCCTTTCTGAAACTACTCTTGCAATGCTGTGTCCCCCGGCACCAAACTCCCGGCTGATTGTGATGACAGGGTATTTTCTTTCGGACATAATAGATACCTCCATTGGGTTGTTATTTATTTTGTTATCCATGTTTTTCCTTTATTGTAACGTTTTTTTGTAAGATTGTTCAATAAAGATTATCATTTTTGAAAAAATATGTTATAATTCAAAATATTATGTACTGAAGGAGATGGATTTATGAGAAACAAAGAGCTTTTCAGAGGCGGGAGAAAAGCTGGCAGGATTGTTGGCCTTGTTTTGACTCTTGCACTTGCAGTCAGCCTTCTGAGCGGCTGCGGACAAAGTAAAGAACGTCTGACGTTCGGTACCGGCGGTACGGCGGGAACGTATTATTCCTACGGTGGTGTACTGGCCCAGTATATTACCAATAATACAAATGTAAAGGTTACAGCAGTTTCTACAGGTGGTTCTAAAGCGAACCTGCAGTCAGTACAGGACGGAGATTTCCAGCTTGGATTTGTCCAGTCAGATGTAATGGCCTATGCATGGGACGGCGTAAGAGCATTTGAACAGGACGGTGCAACCCATGATTTCAGGACTCTGGGCGGCCTGTATGCAGAGACTGTCCAGCTATTTACCATGGATCCTGACATTAAGACAGTGGAAGATCTGAAGGGCAAGAGTGTATCTATCGGTGCGGCAAATTCCGGCGTATATTTCAATGCGTTGGATGTTTTAAATGCAGGCGGCATTACCCTGGATGATATCCATCCCCAGTATCTGTCTTTTGAGGACAGCAAGGAATCTTTGAAGGATGGAAAAATTGATGCTGCATTTATTGTTGCAGGTGCACCTACGACAGCTATCACAGAGCTTGCAACTACCAATGGTGTCTATATGATCAATATTGACGGTGCAATCAGGGATTCAATTTTGAGTGACTGTCCATATTATACATCCTACCAGATTCCGGCAGGAACCTATCCGGGACAGGATGAACCGGTAGAGACAATCACCGTTAAGGCAACAATTGTTGTATCTGAGAATCTGGACGATGATACAGTGTACGATATGACGGCTGCTATTTTTGACCATGCAGATGAGATTGCATCCGAGAATGCAAAGGGAGAGGAGCTTTCCCTGGAGAATGCCACTACAGGTATGACGATACCGTTCCATGAAGGTGCTGCACGTTACTATGCAGAGCATGGAATTACAGTTGACACGAAAGGGGAATAACCGGTATGAAAGAATATAACAGTAAAAAAGTAAATACATCTCCGGTGGGACAGTCAGATGTAGATGCGGTTATGAAAAATATGACCGTGAGTCTAATATCCGTATATGGACAGGAAAATATAAGATTGCTATCCGCGGAATTCTCATCGCCTTCTCACTGTGGTGTATCTATGTAACACTTTTTGCAACCTTCCTGGAAGAAATTCGACTGACTTCTTTCCTGGGACTGATCGTTCTGATCGGGTTTCTGACTTATCCGGCAAAGAAGGGTGACATCAGAGAGAATTATATGCCGATAAGCGATATTATTTTTATGCTGCTTGGCACAGGAGCATTTCTGTATTTCACTTTTAGTGCGAATAAAATTATTAATCAGGGTACCAGATTTGAATCATATCAGATCATTATCGGTATTATTGGTATTCTGGCACTTGTTGAGCTTACCAGACGCTGTGTTGGTCTGCCAATTCTGATTGTAGCCGGCTTTTTCCTGATCTATGCGCTGGCTGTAGGACTTACAAACCCGGCGTTTTTTGGCAGGGTGAAATTCCTGGTACGTAACCTTTTTTATACAAAAGAAGGTATTTTTTCCACACCAGTAAATGTATGCTCTAAGTATATTGTAGTGTTTATTATTTTTGGTGCGTTCCTGGAGAGAACAGGAATCTCTAATTTCTTTATCCAGCTTGCAAACTGCGTGGCTGGAAAATATGCAGGTGGTCCTGCGAAGGTAGCAGTTATCAGTTCTGCTCTTTGCGGAATGGTTTCTGGTTCCTCTGTAGGTAATACAGTTACCACAGGTTCTGTTACTATCCCTATGATGAAAGAAACCGGATACAAGTCGGAGTTTGCAGGTGCAGTAGAAGCGGCTTCTTCTACAGGTGGACAGATTATGCCGCCGATTATGGGAGCTGCCGCATTCCTTATGGCTGATTTTATAGGAGTACCCTATTCACAGATTATCGTCAGGGCAATCCTGCCGGCATTGCTGTATTTTACTGGAATCTTTATCGCAGTTCATCTGGAAGCTAAGAAACTGGGGCTTTCCGGTATTCCGAAAGAAGAACTTCCTGTATTTAAGATTCTGATCCGTAAGATTTATTTGTTATTACCGTTGATCATGCTGGTTATCTGGGTATCAGGAAACTATATGACAATGCAGAAAGCCGCAAGTTATGCAATCGTTCTTTCTATTATAGTAAGTCTGTTTGATAAAGAGAACAGAATCAGTGTTACAAAATGTCTTGATGCCTTGGAAGCAGGTGGAAGAGGTGTTATTTCTGTAGCTGTAGCCTGTGGTGTTGCAGGTATTATTTCCGGTTCCATTACTATGACAGGCCTTGCAAATGACCTGATTAACGGAATTATCAGTGTTGCAAACGGAAAACTGATCATTGCGCTTCTTTTGACAATGCTTTGCTGTATTGTTCTTGGTATGGGTGTTCCGACTACTGCAAACTACTGTATCATGGCAGCAACCTGCGCACCGATTCTGGTACGTATGGGAGTGCCGATTATGGCAGCCCACTTCTTTGTATTTTACTTCGGTATTGTAGCAGATATTACACCTCCGGTAGCACTTGCTGCTTATGCAGGTTCTGCCATTGCAAAATCGAACCCAATGAAGACTGCGTTTACAGCTTCGAAACTGGCGATTGCAGTATTTATTGTACCTTATGTATTCTGCTTTAATCCGTCCATGCTTCTGATCGATACCACTGCTGTCAGTGTAGTTCAGATCTTTATCACTTCACTGATCGGTGTATTTGGTCTGTCAGCGTCACTGGAAGGATATCTGTTTACGAAGATGCCTGCAATTGTCCGCGTTATGCTGGCTGTAGGAGGACTGATGCTTATCAATCCAACGCTTTTGACGGATATTTTGGGACTGCTTCTGATCGTTGCCGGATGTGCATGGCAGAAAATGCAGCAGAATAAAACGAAGGTAGTGGCCTGACAGATAAAGTTCTGATTATTTGTTCTACAGTGGGCTGGAAGGAGAGTTTCGTAAGATTGGGGGAAATATGCATAAAAAAATATCAATTGAACAGTCAAAAATATCAGACGGCATTAATTTTGTTGAGAATGGTCTTGCAGAATTAAAAATTGCAAAAAAGCAAAGAATGAAGACCATGCTTGTGGTAGAGGAAGCGCTGGTCAAACTGACTGAACACGCAGAGAGTCAAGATGATCAGATTGGTATCAGTTTAAATAAAAATCTGAACAGGATTTATGTCAATATGACTCTCAGGGGACAGGAATTTCAACTGATACAGGGATATACAGTTGAGGAGGTACTGAACCGGGAGAATGATGATCAGCAGTCTTCGCAGGAAGAAGAGGGAATGATCAGAGATATCCTTCTGAGATCTAATAAAGACCAGCTGCGCTATAAGAATAAGAATCATACAAATATGGTGGAGATCATGGTACAGAAAAATCCACATGCAATGGCAATACAGACAATGTTTGCCCTGCAGCAGCCATTGTGGTGGGAATGCTTATGAAGACCTTTGTACCTGATACAGTTAATACTGCATTAAATGATAATATCTTTTCATCTATCAGTACCATGTTTCTGAATGCATTAAAAATGATCGTAGGTCCTGTGGTATTCTTTTCCATTGTCAGCAGTATTTCTCAGTTTGGAGATCTGAAGGAGGTTGGCAGGATCGGTGGTAAGATTATGGGATTTTATATGCTTACGACTCTACTGGCTATTCTTTCCTCAACTGGTATTTTTTATGTTTTTCAGCCCGGAGATCCGAGGCTTGCATCAAAGCTGACTGCAGATGTGTCAGCAATTGCATCTTCGGATGTCAGTATCTCTATTAAGGATACTATTGTTAATATTATTCCTTCGAATTTTGTGAAACCTTTTCTGGAATCCAATATGCTGCAGCTGATTTTTCTTGCAATCCTGATCGGGATCGCACTTGGAAAGATCGGAGATTATTCCAAAATATTGAAGGATATATTTGAAGCCTGTAATTCACTTTTCCTGAAGATTACGGTTATTCTGGTTCAGTTTATACCGATTGCAACATTTGCATCTGTTTTAACAGTTATATTAAAGACAGGACCGGATGTATTACTGTCAATGCTGGCAATGTTGGGAACTTTTACAGTTGGTATTATTGTAATGCTGGGAATTTACTGTCTGCTGATCCTTTTGATCGGACATCTGACTCCTGTACCATTTATAAAGAAATACAGCCCTACTATGCTGCAGGTGTTTGGACTGGCATCTAGTAATGCTGCGATCATAGTAAATATGGATGCCTGTGAACATAAGCTTGGCATTCCAAAGAAAATCTATTCTCTGTCAATTCCTTTAGGTGCAACAGTGAATATGGATGGAACCTGTATATATCTTGTAATATTCGGCATGACACTGGCAAGGATCTTTGGTGTGGAGATCAGTGGAGGAATGCTGTTGTCCATGTTTTTCTCTGTTCTGGTCCTGTCGGTGGGAGCGCCGGGAGTGCCGGGAGCAGGGCTTGTGTGTCTGTCAGTATTGCTGACTCAGATGCAGGTGCCTTTGGCTGGAATTGGTCTGGTCATGGGAATGGATTCGCTTCTGGGTATGATGCGTGCCATGAGCAATAGTCTTGGTGATGTGGCAGCATCCCTGATCGTTGCAAAATCAGAGAAAATACTGGATATGGAAAAATATATGGAGCGTAGCAGAGAAGAAGAATAGCAGAAGAAAACAGAAAAAGAGTATAAAAAATACAGCTGACAATCGGTATAATATATGCCGGCTGCCAGCTGATTTTTTATGTTATAGGAAATTACTCCGTCTTGTTAGAAATCCAGTTCCTTGAGATAACGTCCCAGTGCATCCTGCCAGGTGGGGAGTGGTGTGAAACCATTGGCTGTCAGTTTGCTCTTATCCAGGCGGCTGTTAAACGGTCTGGCTGCTTTGGAAGCGCCATACTCTGCAGTTGTGACGGAGTTGACTGTCATGTTTTCCGGGAGATATTCCGGGTGTCCCATGGCAGCGGCCTGACGGAAGATTTCTTTTGTGAAATCATACCAGCTGATATATCCGCCTTCATTGGTTGCATGATAATAACCGTATTTTTCAGTTTTAATCATATCTACAGAAGTCTTGCCAGGTCATAGGTATAAGTAGGTGTACCGATCTGGTCATTGACTACGGAGAGAGTATCATGAGTTTTTCCGAGGTTGATCATGGTTTTGATAAAGTTCTTGCCGTTTTTGCCGAATACCCATGCAATACGGACAATAAAGAACTTATCAACTGTGCCGGATACGGCAAGTTCACCGTCCAGCTTTGTCTGTCCATAGACGTTTAATGGTTTATAATCCTTGCAGTCAGGTTCCCATGGGTGGTTCCCTGACCATCGAATACATAGTCAGTGGACAGATACAACATCTTGATGTCAAGCTCTTTGCAGACATCGGCAATATTCTGAGTTCCGGTTACATTTACCAGACGGACCTTCGGCTGATTTTCTTCATCCTCGGCAGCATCTACAGCTGTCCATGCAGCACAGTGGATCACAGCGTCAACATTTGCTTCTTTGATGACTTTTTCTACAGAAGTCTTGTCAGTGATATCCATCTGCACATAAGGCATTGTGGTAACTGCAGTGCCGTCTGCGATTCCGCTGTAGGAAGGAGCAATGTCGCTTCCCACACCTTCATAGCCGCGTCTCGCAAGTTCGTTCATAACATCATGTCCAAGCTGACCGCCTACACCTGTTACAAAAACTCTCATAATTTTATGCCTCCCCGCGGTGTGCGTACATTTTTTCATAGTAATTCTGATATTCGCCGGAGATGATTGTTTCCCACCATTCTTTGTTATCCAGATACCATTTGATGGTCTTCTTGATACCGTCTGCAAATTTTGTTTCCGGTAACCAGCCGAGTTCGTTGTGAATCTTGGTCGGGTCAATGGCATAACGCATATCATGACCTTTACGGTCTGCCACATATGTGATCAGACTTTCCGGCTTGCCAAGCTCTTTACAGATGATCTTAACAATATCAATGTTTGTCATTTCGTTGTGACCACCTACATTGTAAACTTCGCCTACACGTCCTTTGTGGATGATCAGGTCGATTGCGCGGCAATGATCTTCTACATAGAGCCAGTCACGAACGTTTTCGCCTGTTCCGTATACCGGAAGTGGTTTGTCATTTAATGCATTGGCGATCATTAACGGAATCAGTTTCTCCGGGAAGTGATATGGTCCGTAGTTATTGGAGCAGCGGCTGATGGTTACAGGCAGTCCGTAGGTTCTGTGGTAAGCCAGCACCAGAAGGTCTGCAGAAGCCTTGGAAGAGCTGTAAGGGCTGCTTGTATGGATTGGAGTTTCCTCTGTGAAGAACAGGTCAGGTCTGTCTAATGGAAGATCTCCGTAAACTTCATCAGTAGATACCTGATGATAACGTTTGATACCGTATTTGCGGCATGCATCCATGAGAACAGCAGTACCGATAATATTTGTGGTAAGGAAAACTTCCGGGTTTTCGATGGAGCGGTCAACGTGACTCTCTGCAGCGAAGTTTACAACCATATCAGGGTGTTCTTCCTCAAAAAGTTTGTAAACTGCTTCGCGGTCGGTGATGCTTTCTTTTACGAAACGGAAATTTGGGTTGTCCATGACAGGTGCAAGAGTGGAAAGGTTTCCTGCATAGGTCAGACAGTCCAGACAGATGATGCGGTAATCCGGGTATTTTTTTAACATGTGAAAAATAAGTTACTTCCGATAAATCCGGCACCGCCGGTTACGATAATGTTCATTAAAATTCTCCTTTGATTTTGAAATTATAATTACATCTTCTGCTGTAATCTGTCAGAAACAGAACTGCTGACAGATTACGGAAAGAAAGGATTACGGGCAAATAGTTCAATTTCTGTTTAACTGAAAAAATACGGCAAAATCAGAAAACAGATTTTGAATCAGTGAAGTACGTCTAAATATTTACCATCCAGAACGTCTTTTAAATACTGGCCATACTGATTTTTCTTCAGTACCTCATAAACCTTCAGTACCTCGTCTTTGGTGATCCAGCCGTTGAGATATGCAATCTCTTCCAGACATCCGATCTTACGGTGCTGGTGGCTTTCCATTGTTTTTACGAAATTGGTAGCTTCTACAAGACTTTCATGTGTGCCGGTATCCAGCCATGTGAATCCCTGTCCGAGAAGCTCTACGTTTAATTCGCCCTTTTCCAGATAGATGCGGTTCAGGTCTGTGATCTCAAGTTCGCCTCTGGTGCTTGGTTTCAGATTTTTTGCATACTCTACGACGCGATTGTCATAGAAGTATAAACCTGTGACACAGTAGTTGCTCTTCGGATGCTCCGGTTTCTCTTCAATTGAGATAGCCTTGCCTTCATGGTCAAATTCTACAATACCGAATCTCTCCGGATCATCTACATAGTATCCGAAAACAGTAGCACCTTCGCCGGATTCTGCGTTCTTTACAGCAGCTTTCAGTCTTTTCTTCAGTCCATGTCCTGCGAAGATATTATCGCCGAGAACCATGGCAACTGTATCATCACCGATAAATTCCTCGCCGATGATAAATGCCTGGGCAAGTCCGTCCGGGCTTGGCTGTACGGCGTAAGTAAGGTGTACGCCAAACTGATGTCCGTCACCAAGAAGTTCCTCGAAACGAGGAGTATCCTGCGGAGTAGAGATGATCAGGATATCGCGGATTCCTGCGTTCATCAGTACAGACATGGGATAGTAGATCATTGGTTTATCATAGATTGGCAGAAGCTGTTTGGATGTTACCATTGTAAGCGGATAAAGGCGTGTGCCGGAGCCGCCTGCTAAAATAATACCTTTCATGCGTATTCTCCTTTTTCATTTGTCAGTGCAGTGAATTGATGACTCTTTTAAACATATAATGTAGTCAATCGGATATTCGCAATCCGCTTTCGCTACTTGCTCATAACCAATAAGTCACTGTACTTATCGAGTTTAATATAGTGTCAGTTTGCCGGAAATCTATTTCCCAGCGTTGGTAATTGTATTATAAAAGGTGACCTTAGGTCACCTTCAAGTACTTTTTACAAAAAAGTTAAATTTTGGTTATTTTTCACAAAGAAAAATGCCGGCATCCTTGGTAATAAAGAACCCATCCTTTGTCTTTCGCGATACAAATCCCCGGAAATCTTTGTATTTGTCCAGAAGATACTGATTCTGATTTCCATGGCAGGAGAGGATGTAGGAAATCAGAGGTTCTGCATCGGGGACAAGAAGGGAGTCTCTATAGCTTTCCCAGAAAATACGGGAAAAATACGGTGCCAGGATATCTGCTCCGTTTTCTCTGCCAAAACGCTCATAGAGTCTGTCTGCGGAGAGGACAATCCGGTCGTCAAAATCCCGGACCAGCCTGCTGACTTCCTGCATGTGTTTTTTCCATAAGTACTGCAGATCAGTTTTCCGCCCGGAGTGAGCACACGTTGAATCTCGCTGCATACAGCAGGGATATCTTCACAGTAAAAAAGCACATGGTTTGCAATGACCAGATCAAAGCTTCTGTCTTCATGAGGAATTCTTGCACAGTCAAATGCCTCGAAGGAAAAACGGCTGTCTTTACGTCCGATAGCACGTCTGGCATCACGAAGCATTCCGGATGAAAGGTCAGAAAGGGTAACTGAAATTTCAACAGGGAGGCTGGAAATATTTTGTGTCCACAGGGCACCGTCACCGCATCCAAGTTCAAGGATACGCATCCCCGGATGAATCTGACACTGCTCATAAACCCATGGAAACCATCCCTGTTTATTCTGGGAATACAGGCTGTGCAGATTAATGCGTGAGGAAATGTTGGAGGCGTTCTGGTATTGATTTTTCATGCTTTTCTCCATGCCTGTCAGATGAATCAGGTCAAGCATCTGATTCCAGTCTATGGCATGATGAGAGCGGATCGCATCTGTGGTATCCTGAATTGCCTTTTCCACCAGCTGCATCTGCTCGATACGGTCGCGTACCAGCTTCAACTGGATGTTCAGGGAATTTTCCATAAAATGATAGTCCGAGTCATCAATGGTCATTTCCCGGATATCATCCAGGGAGAAACCCAGATATTTTAGAAGCAGGATCTGGGAAAGTCTTGCAAAATCCTCATCTGTATAAAAACGTGCGCCGGATTCTGTTACATAGGAGGGTTTGAGGATATTCTGTTTGTCATAATAGCGGATAGTGCGGAGCGTTACATGTGCCATCCGTGCAAATTCTCCGGAAGAGTAGTAGCCGTCTTTTTTCATGGGAAAACCTTCTTTAAGAAAAATAGTCTTGCCTGCAAATGCGAATAGAAACAGTTGTTCAGTTTGTATTTGCGTATTGCTGATATGTGTAGAGTATAACACAGCTGACTGGCAGGCTACAAGCATCAGGTATTACCGGATAGATAATATTATACTGACTGAACTGTAAGTCTTATATGGTGATTTTTGACATTATTTGAAGGATACTAATTCTTGTCTTTTGACAGAAACTATGGTATGTTAAATAAGAATCCAAACTGATTTTCATACAAATCATAATCTGGCAGTTCTGCCATATTTTTCCAAAATACAATAAATATTAAGAGAGAACAGTAATGACAATATGAAAGGTGCAGGGACAGGAGGAGCCTGATGATTAATTTATTTGATTTTACTTACTGCGGAGACTATAATCGGCAGATTCAGAATCTGGCAAGGATGGTGCCGGAGAAGTGGAGCTTTTCGGATACAGATGATAACGGAATTCTGAAAGGATACCTGGAACATACATTTAAACGCCTTTATGAAGAACAGAAGGTGTGGGAGAAAAAGAATTATGCCATATTTAATACAGGACTCTTTAATTACTATTATCAGCCGATTTATGCGTATTTTATTCCCAATCTGGTCCCGGACAGGCAGCCCTGGTTTCTGGATGGCTTTTATACAGAATACTATTTGTTAAAAGAAGGAATCACCTGTCTGCCGGAAAAGGCATGCTATGTGAAAATCCGTCAGATCTTGTGTTTGATACAAAACTTCCGGTAATTCCACAGTACGAGCACATTTTCGGGGATGAGGAAAATGCTGCCCGTCTTCCAAAG
>ENA-OQDE01000149-OQDE01000149.1-human-gut-metagenome-genome-assembly--contig:-NODE-149-length-44628-cov-3.090582_pt1 | contig 44628 bp, 45 predicted proteins | sample MGYA00242768_ERZ504595 | MGnify/ENA primary metagenome ERZ504595 (study PRJEB26092, sample SAMD00036307) | human gut metagenome | host: Homo sapiens | study: EMG produced TPA metagenomics assembly of...
GCCAGCTTTAAGTAGCTGACGGGATAGAAGGCTTCACCCTTTTTGTATCCGACTGGATGGCACCTTCAGCAGGCAATGCAGATAAGCAGCAACCTGTTGGGATGCGCGAAAAATCAATGATCTCCTTCAGTGTAGATAACGTAGACGAAACCTTTGCCGCTCTAAAAGCAAAAGGCGTGACATTTATTAATGAACCTACAGATATGTCCGATTGGGGGATGCGTACCGTGTACCTGCGCGATCCCGAAGAAAATCTGATAGAACTCTTTACTCCTCTGTCACGGGAGCAATATAGCCAGGAACTCCTCGAAGAAGATAAGAAATTTCAATAAGAGATATTGCTAACAGAAACGTGCCCATACAAGTGAGCCGGAAAAGACATTCAATAAGCCCCATAGTGACATCACTATGCTTATACGTTCACTTGGCATCCCACTCAATACTGCCTTGTTTTACTCCAATTCAACTACTGATTCGCATAAATCAGTGTCTGAATACTATAGGATTACGATGCCTGATTTTATATCTGTTCCGTCCTTCTATCAGCGAATAGGCGTCATTCCCATCTTCTTTGCCCGCTCCAGCATGAAAGCATGAGCCGCCTCATATTCATTCGGAATCACTCCATCCAAGATTGCATCTTTGATAGCACTCTTCAAGACTCCGACCTCACGACAAGGTTCCAAGCCGAAAATCTCCATAATTTCTTCTCCGCTCACAGGTGGCTGGAAATTACGGACACGGTCTTTCTCTTCCAAATCCTTCAGTTTCTGTCGAACCAACTGGAAGTTATTCAGGAAACGCTGTTTACGTTCCATATTCTTGGAAGTAATATCCGCTTCACAAAGCATCATCAAGTCGTCAATGTCATCACCCGCTTCAAAGAGCAGACGACGTACAGCCGAGTCTGTCACGACATCATCTGCGATAACGATCGGGCGCATGTGCAGGCTGACCAGCTTTTGTACATACTTCATCTTCTCATTCATCGGCAACTTCATCTTGCGGAAGATATGCGGAATCATCTTTTCACCGATAAAGTTATGATTATGGAACGTCCATCCCGCTTTAGGCTCCCAACGTTTCGTGGCAGGTTTGGCAATGTCGTGCAACAAAGCAGCCCAACGCAGCCAAAGGTTATCAGTCTTCTTGCTGATATTATCCAGCACTTCCAACGTATGATAAAAATTATCCTTATGGGAACGTCCGTTCCGTGTTTCCACACCCTGCAAGGCAGCAAATTCCGGAAAAATCAACGGCAGCAAACCGCTACGCTCCAAATCAATAAATCCTTTTGAGGGGATTGGAGAAAGAATAATCTTATTCAGTTCGTCCGCAATACGTTCACGGGATATAATTTCAATCCGTTCCTTATTCCGGCAAAGCGATTCGAAAGTATCATCGTCAATGTAAAAACCCAATTGCGTAGCAAAACGGATGCAACGCATCATGCGCAAGGGATCATCGCTGAAAGTAATATCCGGGTCAAGGGGAGTGCGGATTGTCTTTTCCTTCATATCCTCCAAACCTCCAAACGGATCTACCAATCACCAAAACGTGCTTTATTGAGACATACGGCCAGAGCATTGATCGTGAAATCGCGACGATTCTGATCGTCTTCCAGCGTGCCGTCTTCAACAATAGGTTTACGCGAATCCCGTTGATAAGATTCTTTACGTGCACCAACAAACTCTACTTCCGTGCCTCTATATTTTACTTGTGCTGTTCCGAAATTCTTGAAAACAGAAACATGAGCACCACGTCCCAACTGTTTTCCAAGGCTTCCGCCATTGCAATTCCACTTCCTACAACTACTACATCTATATCTTTAGAGGGACGTTGCAGAAAAATATCACGAACATAACCACCTACCACATAACACTCCATACCGAGTGTATCAGCCGTTTCGGCTATCTGTCCGAAGATGGGTTCGCTAAAATGCTGCTTCAATTCCTCTTGAGTCAACTCTATCATTCTTTTTAGTTATAAGTTTTGAGGGGACAAAATTACAAAAATAAGGGATATATTTGTATTTTTGCCGCTAATAAAACCAGTAAATAGAATTTGTGATGAAAAAACTGATTATCCTCTTTTGTGGTACGCTGGCATTAGCTGCCTGCGGAAATGGCCTTGAGAAAAAAGCCAATGAAAAACTGATGGTTGCCAAGGCTGCCTACGAACGTGGCGACTATGAAGAAGCTAAGTTACAAATTGACAGTATCAAGATTCTCTATCCCAAAGCGTTCGAAGCACGTAAGGCGGGACAGGCACTGATGCTCGATGTTGAAACAAAGGCACAGCAAAAAACGCTTGCTTACCTGGATAGCGCCTTTCAGGCAAAGACAGAAGAATTCAATGCCATCAAGGACAAATTCAAACTAGAAAAAGATGCCGAATATCAACAAGTCGGCAACTATCTCTGGCCTACCCAGACCATTGAAAAAAATATGCACCGTTCGTACCTCCGCTTCCAAGTGAACGAGCAAGGTATAATGAGTATGACTTCCATCTACTGTGGTGCCGGCAATATTCACCATACAAAAGTGAAAGTGATTGCTCCTGACGGCAGTTTTGCAGAAACTCCAAGCTCCAAAGACAGCTACGAGACAACGGATATGAACGAGAAAATAGAAAAAGCTGACTACAAACTAGGGGAAGACGGAAATGTGATCGAATTCCTGAATCTCAATAAAGACAAAAATATCCGTGTGGAATATATAGGCGACCGCACCTATAAAACGACAATGAGTCCAACCGACCGCCAGGCCGCAGCAGGTGTTTACGAATTAGCACAAATCCTCTCGGCCATGGAACAGATTAAAAAAGAACAAGAGGAAGCCAACCTGAAAATCGGATTCATCAATAAGAAGAAAGAACGGAAAGCACAGGAAGAAATTACCGATTAGTAAAAGGAAAGCCATCCACCAGAAAAAGCCATTGGTTAATAATAAAATAGACGGAATAGTTGTTATTTTTCATAAACGACAACTATTCCCGTCAAATGCATAATGAGACTCTTAATCCTCTGCGTGAGAGAAAAGGCGTTTCCTGGTAGGGAGAAAAGGCGTAGTCTGCCATCATCAAACGGCGTAGCCTGATAATCAAAAACGGCGTGGTCTACACGCCGTTATTTTATCCTTCTATTCAACTGATTATTAGCCTTTTCCTGCTTTGATTTTCCGACCCGTTTTCCGGTCGTCTTCTTTTTACCGACTGCAGACTTTGTCTTTCCGGCAAAAGGATTGTTATTTTTTTTGATTGGCATAGACAGCACTTATATAAACAGTACTTATTTCTTATAATTCTTATTCTCCTTCGTAATACTCACCCAAAAACCAGCGAGCCACAAAATCCCAGTTTTCCTGCAATAACTCCTTTCCGTTCTCAAACGGGAACTGTGCTTCCGGCAACAAATCGTGTTCCATTCCATATTTCAGCAGATCGAACGGACACAAACCTTCTTCACAAAACAGCTCGTATGCTTCCTCTTCAGCCAGTTCGGCATTGTAGAGCGGATTACGTTTGTCTGCAAAATATTCGGCTACATCAGGACCGATCAACAACCCTTTCGGATTGGCAAAAACCACAAAGTTACCGAACTCCTTTAAGTCAGGCAACAAAGAATCCTCTTCATCTTCCCACTTCAACGACTGCACAAAGAAAAATTTCAGCGCTTCGTAAGAGTCAAAGTATAAAAGCGGTTCACCTTTGCTCGCTTCAAGGAAACGTTCTACGTTCGTAGGCATCTTTTCTCCCGGCAAAGCTACCGGCAGAGGCATCCGCTTCTTTTGCATCAGCTCCGTTTCCATCAGCCAGTCCGTTGCCAGATAATCGCTGATAGGAGCCAATTCGAACGCAGCATCCAAACGGTTGTAAAGCGCATCCGCAAACTCCAGCAAATCCGCATCCATCGGGTTCTCTACTCCATCAAAATCATCGCCAACCGGAGAATTGATGGCCCACAAAAGGAAAACAACATCTTCACGGTTAATTTCGTCCGGCAAATATTCCTCCGTCAGTGCGTAAAAAGGCAAATAACGTCCGTAGCTTTTCCGGTGCCAATGAATAAACTGACGCCAATTTCCTCTGTCTGCTACGCAATCTTCCAAATACAAGGCACACGTCAAAGCCACTCGCTTCTGGTCTTCCTCCCACTCTCTCCCACCGTATATAAAAGAATCTGCCACCAACGGCAATAGCTGGTTAGCGAAATCCAGATACCATTCATCGTATCCACTGCTTTTGCACGACCATGAGCGTCCAGCCATGCTTTCATATATATCTTCTGTTGCTTCATACTACAAACGTTTCAAAGCCAGTTTGATAACCTTTTCTACCGGAGCATCCGGCTCCTCCTTCAAGATAGCCAACACCACCTTCTGTGAAGGTGCAGCAGCAAAGCCTAGCATCGTCAATGCAGACACCGCCTCTTCCTGCACTTCCGCATTGGCAGGTTGCAACAACAAACCTGCGGAAGCCCCTCCGGCAGCAGACATACCCATTGTTTTTATCTTATCTTTCAGGTCGACAATCACGCGTTGCGCAGTCTTCAGCCCGATGCCTTTCACCGTTTTCAACATGTTCGCATTTTCGGTACTGATTACGTTCACCAGTTCGGCAGGCGAGAGAGCCGAAAGAATCATACGAGCCGTGTTCCCCCCGATTCCGGAAACGGAAATCAATAATAGGAAAATCTCCCGTTCCTGTTTCTCGGCAAATCCGTAGAGCACATACGCATCTTCACGAATCGCCTCGTAAATATATAGCTTACAACTTTTCTTTCCCTGAATAGCCGAATAGGTATTCAAAGATATATTGGCGGCATATCCCACCCCGTTACAGTCGATCACCGCGGTTGCCGGACTTAGTTCGGCAAGTTCGCCTCTAATATATTCTATCATAACAGGGACAAAGATAAAACTTTCTCACCACAGATTACACTGATTTTCACAGATTATTCTTTTGTGCATTAGATATGAAGAATATGAAAAAAATAAAAATATTAAAGCAAATGAACCAAAGTTAGTAGTAATTTGTTTACTTTTGCAAGCAAAAGAAAGAAATTTGTTCATTAAAACCAAGAAAAGAATGAAAAAAGTAAGAGCTGCCATCGTTGGTTATGGCAACATTGGACATTATGTACTTGAAGCGCTTCAGGCGGCACCTGATTTCGAAATAGTCGGAGTCGTTCGTCGTGCAGGAGCAGAGAACAAACCGGAAGAGTTAGCAAACTACGCAGTAGTGAAGGACATAAAAGAGCTGGGAGAAGTAGACGTAGCTATTCTTTGCACGCCGACCCGCAGCGTAGAAAAATATGCAAAAGAATATCTGGCGATGGGTATTAACACGGTAGACAGTTTCGATATCCACACCGGTATCGTAGACCTGCGCCGTACCTTGAATGCTACCGCCAAAGAACATAAAGCCGTATCGATCATCTCTGCCGGATGGGATCCGGGAAGCGATTCCATCGTACGCACCATGCTGGAAGCAATTGCTCCGAAAGGCATCACCTACACCAACTTCGGTCCCGGTATGAGCATGGGACACACAGTAGCCGTAAAAGCGATTGACGGAGTGAAAGCTGCTCTTTCCATGACCATTCCGACCGGCACGGGAATCCACCGCCGCATGGTATACATCGAACTGAAAGACGGATATAAATTCGAAGAAGTAGCCGCTGCCATCAAAGCAGATCCTTACTTCGTGAACGATGAAACACACGTGAAACTCGTTCCGAGTGTAGACGCCCTGCTGGACATGGGTCATGGTGTAAATCTGACTCGCAAAGGTGTATCCGGCAAAACACAGAACCAGTTGTTCGAATTTAATATGCGTATCAACAACCCCGCACTGACCGCACAAGTACTGGTATGCGTGGCACGCGCTTCCATGAAGCAACAACCGGGATGCTACACGATGGTAGAAGTTCCCGTTATCGACCTTCTCCCCGGCGACCGCGAAGAATGGATCGGACATTTGGTATAATATATTTTATACATAAAACAAAATTAAAATAGAGAAAGGCGGTACACCTTTTCTCTATTTTTTATCTTTGTGAGCATACTACAAAAAACACAATTATGAGAAAATTATTCATTCTCTGCGCATTTCTATTACAGTTCCTGTCGCCTGTCTACCCACAACAAGCCACAACAGCCACCATAGAGCCCAATCTGAAATACGGAAAACCCTCCAAAGAAGAACTGTCTCTTACCTCTTATGCCCCGGACACCACCGCTGCGGCTATTTATCTCTTCCATCAGGGGCAAAGTGACTTCATCTACCATGACGGTTTTCAACTAACTACCGAGCACTGGGTACGCATCAAAATCCTGAAACCACAAGGAGTGTCATACGCCGACGTGTCCGTTCCCTACTACTCTCCTACCGATAAAGATGAAGGACAGGAAAGAGCCAGTGAGATAGAAGCTGCTCCTACAATATGGAAAACGGGAAATGCATAAAAACACCCATGAAGCGGGAATCCATCTCTTTCGAACGGTTCAATAACCTGTATAAAATACTAAAATTCTCTCTGCCTGCTGTCAAAGAGGGCACTATCATCGAATATCACTACAAACTCTACTCCGACTATTTCTCACACATCGACAACTGGATGATGCAGGAAGAACTCCCGATGCTCTACAACCAGTATAAAATCACCATCTCATGTATTTGTCTACAACATCGAACTCCGGGGAAAGGACTACATACAAGTGAAGCAAAGAGACTCCTCCATTCATGCCACGGAACGTGAGGGATCCAGTGCAGGCGGAGTCAGCAAAGACTTCACCGTTTCGGCACAAGAAACCACCTTTATCTCACGCAACCTTCCGGCTATCCGTCAGGACGAATCCTACTGCTGGTGTCCGGAAGACTATAAGGTGCAAGTGAGCTTCGATCTGCAAGGCACTCAATTCACCCCCAATGAATACAAACCATACAGCCAGAAATGGGAAGATGTAGACAAGCAGTTGCTCAAACCGGAAAATACACAGTTCGGCGAACACCTCTCACTCACCAACCCTTTCCGCCCTGAAACCAAACAAGCCTACAACAGCGAAATGAATTTCGAGGAGAAAATCATCTGCGCCTTCCAGGTGCTCAAAAAGAAAATGGCCTGGAACGGACGGTATCAGCTCTACAGCAAAGAGCTCGAAAAAGTAATCAAGAAAGGAAGCGGCAGTAATGCGACCTGAATTTCATCCTTATCAGCATCCTGAAAGACTTTGGACTGGAGGCCTATCCGGTGGTTATGAGCCGACGTTCATCAGGTATGCTGCCGTACAACTTTCCTTCTCTGCAAAAACTAAATACGTTCTTTGTTGCTATCCACGATATAAACAAACAAAAATATGTATTTTTAGACAGTTCTATGGACGTACCTGCCTTTAATATATTGCCGCTTGAATTGTCTGTAAACAAAGCACGCATGCTTTCCCTAAAAGAGAAAGAAGAAAAGAAATGGGTGAACGTGATGGCTCTTTCCCACAACAAAAGTTTTATGAAGATTGATGCTCGAATAGAGGGAAATCAAGTGAAAGGACATCGCAGCACGGTTCTCTACGGGCAGGAAGCCATCGAATATCAGGCAAATGAAAATCATAAACAGGACAATCTCGTTTCGAATCCTGAAAACAAAGTCAGCCAGAAAGAGAAACTCACTGTCACCAACCTGAAAGTGAAAAAGCAGGAAAATGACTGGGCACTGATAGAAGAAGAGTTTGACTTCGTCCTGCAAGCCGACCGAACGGACGATCACCTTTATATCAATCCAATGCTCTTTCCGCAATTGAAAAGCAATCCTTTTATCCAGACGGAACGGGTACTTCCCATCGAATTTCCCTACCCGTACAAATTCACGATGCTGTCTACGCTGACTCTCCCCGAAGGATATGAAGTGGAAGAACTTCCTCAATCACAATCTATCCGGTCGGAAGGAGACGGATTACAGTGTAAATATATGATTCAGCAACAGGGAAATACAATCCTGCTCAATTATGTATTCCACCTGAAAGGCTACATATTCCTTTCCGAACAATACAAACAACTGCAGGAACTATGGGCCAAAGTAATCGAAAAAAACAACGCACTCATCGTGCTCAAAAAAATATAAACTTTACCTGTTTACACCAATGATCCGTTCCAGCCACCCCATCCTGAAACAAAGGATATGCCGGGCATTCGGTCTGTCCTGTGTCCTTATCTGCCTAAGTCTGCACATACAGCCGGCATGTGCACAGGATATTCTCAAGGATGCCAATTCCGTTATCGTTGAAGCACGCACAGAGGTTCTCTGCAAATCTATGACCCAATCCATAGAAAAAGAAAGCCTGACAATCAGCGTCCTCAACCGTAAAGGATTGGAGCAGCCCGTTTCTTCTGCGGATGTGACATGTTCCGTTCTTTGCAGAAATTCTCCGGAGAAATCCTCAATGCCACCGGACAAAGTGTACGTAAGATAAAGAAATCCGAACTACAGAAAAGTGAATACAGCTCTTCGCTTACCACGGACGATTATTTTTATTATTACGAATGTAATCATCCTTCTTTCCCTTTCACAGTGAAATACGAATGGGAAATGAAATGCAACAACGGACTGATCGGTTATCTCCCTTTTGTCCCGCAGGCAGAATTTAACCAGGGAGTGGAGAAAGCGACTTACCGGATCGAGCTGCCCGCAGGACAAGGATGCAGATACCGCGAACTGAACACGCAGGGAAAAGGAATCGAAGTGAAGGAGTCCACCGGAGCCGACGGGCAGCAAGTAATTGAAGCCACCGCTTCCAAGCTCTCTCCCATCATCAAAGAACCTTTCGGTCCGGATTTCGCCGAGCTATTTCCACGTGTCTACTTTGCTCCCTCCGCTTTCAAGTACGACAAGTCGGAAGGCGATATGAGCAGCTGGCAAAAGTACGGAGAATGGCAATACCAACTGCTCGACGGACGCGACCTGCTCACCGAACCTTTCCGCGCCAAGCTGCACGAACTGACAGCCAGCTACACTACCGACCGGGACAAGGTGAAAGCAATCTACGATTATCTGGCCAAAACCACCCGTTACGTGAGCATCCAACTAGGCATCGGAGGTTTACAGCCCATTGCCGCCGCCGATGTTTGCCGCACGGGATTCGGCGACTGTAAAGGATTGTCCAATTACACCCGCGCCATGCTGAAAGAGTTGGGAATTGCTTCCACTTATACAGTCATCAGCACCACCAACGAGCGCTTGCTACCAGACTTCTCCAGTGCCAACCAGATGAATCACGTCATCCTGCAAGTTCCGCTTCCCCAAGATACGCTCTGGCTGGAATGTACAAATCCATCGCTTCCCTTCGCTATGTCCACCAAGACATTGCGGGACACGACGCCTTACTCATCGAACCGACCGGCGGCCAGATGTATCGCCTGCCCACTATCCCGACTCGCTGAACACACAGCACATCGTTGCCAACATCACCCTCTCCCCCACAGCCGAGGCACGGATAGAGGTGAACGAAATCTCCCGGATTTTTCAATATGAGAATGAAGCAGGCATCGTCTATCTGGAGCCTAACAAACAGAAAGACCGCATCCGTTCAAGCATCAACTTATCCCAAGCCGATACTCAGAACCTGCAAATCAGCGAGTGCAAGGAGCCCAATCCGTCTATCACCTTCGACTACACTGCCACCAGCAATCAATACGGGCATAAAACGGGCAACCGTCTGTTTATCCCCACCAATGTGTTCCGAAAAGAATTCAGTGTTCCTCCTGTGACGAAGCGCACCTATCCCATTTACATCAACTACGGATACACAGATACCGACAGCATCCGCATCCAACTGCCGGAAGGATATGTAATCGAAGGACTTCCGAAACCGCTTGACGTGAAAAGCAAGTTCGGCAGTTTCCATTCCGGTATTCAGGTGAAAGATAAGGAAATCTACATCACTCACCGATTGTTTATGCACAAAGGGGTTTACAGTCCGGATGAATATGCGGCATTCATTGATTTCCGCAAGCAAGTGGCAGGACAATATGGAGGAAAAATCATTTTAAAAAAAGAATAAGGAGGGAAACGCTTTACAGAAAATAAAGTATCTTTGCGACTCAACATTTTTTGTGACTTAACCATTCAAAAAAAGGAACATTGAAGAACAAACGATACAATCATATAGAAGAATGGGCAAATACCCTTAGCCACGGAATAGGCATCCTGCTTGGAATCGTGGCCGGATATTTCCTATTGGAAAAGGCTTCCGAGAATATGGAACCGCAGTGGGCAGTTGCTTGTGTATCCGTCTATCTGGCGGGGATGCTTTCCTCTTATATCAGTTCTACGTGGTATCACGCAGCCGTCCGGGGAAACTGAAAGAGTTGCTCCGCAAATTCGATCATGGAGCTATCTACCTGCACATCGCGGGCACCTACACTCCTTTCACGCTACTTGTCCTGCGGCATGCCGGAGGATGGGGATGGGGAATCTTCGCTTTCGTCTGGCTGTCGGCTATTGCCGGTTTCATTCTTAGCTTCAAAAAGCTGAAAGAACACAGCAACCTCGAAACGGCCTGTTATGTGGGTATGGGTGCGTGCATATTAGTGGCCATGAAGCCTTTGCTGGATCATCTGGGAGAACTGGGAGCCACTACTGCTTTCTGGTGGCTGATCGGCGGCGGAGTCTCATACATCGTGGGAGCTGTCTTTTATTCATTACGCAAACCGTATATGCATGCCACTTTCCATTTGTTTTGCCTGGGAGGCAGCATCGGACATATCATTGCGATCTGGCTGATTCTGTAAGGAATGGTAGGGACAAAAAAAAGGCTATCTATCCCAGACAGCCAATCTTTGTTAACCTTAAATCTAATACTATGAAAAACACAGTACAAAGATACGGACTTTTCGGTCATCTCCAAATTTTCAGGCCAAAGCAACCTAACTTATAACACGGTTTAATAAAAAGCAGAGGTTCGTTAACGTTTAACGCAATAAAGTTAAAAATTAACAAATCGTTTATTAACGATTTAAATGATTGAATTGCCGCTAATGAGTTTTTTCCTTCTGAATTTGAAACGAACAAACAAACAGATTCACAAATTCGTTATATAGAAAAGAGGAACTTAAAACGAAAACGATTTAGAACGCAAATTTATGGATTGGAAAAATCACCTGATAAAACACCTGCAATGGTCGGACTCCATCATCAACCGGGAGGCAAAAGAACACGTAGCCCGTGAAATTGCCGCCACGGCAAAAGACGGAGATGTGATAGGAGCCGGCTCCGGCTCTACAGTCTACCTGACTCTGTTCGAACTCTCACGACGAATTCGTGAAGAGCACTTGCATATCGAAGTGATTCCCGCCTCACAAGAAATCTCGATGACCTGCATACAGCTAGGCATCCCCCAAACTACCCTCTGGAACAAACGCCCCAACTGGACATTCGACGGAGCGGACGAAGTAGATCCGCAACAGAACTTGATTAAGGGACGTGGCGGAGCGATGTTCAAAGAGAAACTACTGATTAGAAGCAGCCGCAAAACGTTCATCATCATCGACCCCAGCAAGCGTGTGAATCAGCTGGGAAGCAAATTTCCCATCCCTGTAGAGGTCTTTCCGGACTCACTGACTTATGTAGAGCATGAGTTGCAGCGGCTGGGTGCCTCGGAGATTGTTCTTCGTCCCGCTCGTGGCAAAGACGGACCTATCTTTACAGAAAACGGCAACTTTATCCTCGACACCCGTTTCAACTACATCGACTCTTCGCTCGAAGAACAACTGAAGGCAATCACCGGTGTTATAGAGAGCGGACTTTTCATAGGTTATGACATCAAAGTGATCGTGGCGGAATAAAATAACACAAGCTGAAAATCCCATTTTGCAGAGACGTAAATTTGATTTGTTCTAATGCAAATTAAATAGTATGGCTTTACCTTTATTTTAGTTAGTAGAACTAGGTTATCTGACACCCGGGTGTCAGACAACTTATACTTGCAGTCTTTTGCATTCTTCTTTACTATCACTCATAATTTCAATCACTATTAGATTGTAACATTTAACTCATACCTCCAAAACACGAATATTAAAAACGCCTAGATAAAGAAAAACACCGGGAAATTTATTAAAAATTTGGGTAGAATATTAATCCCTTCTCAAAAATCAATGAGAAGCAAAGACTACTAAATTGATAAGAATTGATAAAGGAAGTTTCAATAAAAGAAACCGGAAGAATAGGTTAATTTTTAAAATCCGAAACAAAAACATTGAAAAACAACAAGATAGGAGAAAAAAAGCAGAAGGAAAGGAGGAAAGAAAAATCAATAAGTCTTAGCAGAACTTGGTACATTCGTGATTGTAAACTTACCGTCAATATCAGTGATAGTACCAAGGGTAGTGCCATTCACCAATATTGAAGCACCTACGACAGGTTGCCCATCTTCTTCAGAGGTAACCAAACCGGTAACTCTGGATGTTTGCGCTGTCACTAGACCTATACCTATAAAAAGGAAGGTCATTAAGAACATCAATTTTCTTTTCATAAATTCTCTCTTAAATTTAACCTATAAACAGATTTTTTGTCTCTAACAGGTTGCAAAGATAACACTAATTATGACAAACCGAAAAAAGTGTTACGTATTTAACTAAAAAGTATCGTTTTGAAAGCAAGAAGTATTCAAAAACTGATAGGTTAAAATAACACCTTTCCGATTTAGCATATTTTAAAAGACAATTTCTATCATAAAGATAGCACCAAAATCAGGCTTTTCAAGGAAAAGTGAACATTATTGCCTCCAAAACGGTATCTTTTTATCATTTTGCACCTTCAAAAGGGTTAAAGAACTATTAACAATGATAAAGGCAGAAACTTCTACATACCAAGTTCTGCTAAAACTTTGCGCGTTTCTTATGTAGGAATGATTTCGCAGGACGTTTCCATCAAACCGGGAGTGATAAAAGTTGTTTTGAAAAGCGACGCGAAAGCACTGGATGAGGTTGTGGTGACAGCATGGGTATCTCACGCGAGAAAAAAGCACTGGGTTACGCCGTTCAGGACGTAAAATCGGATCAACTGACGCAAGCTGCCAACTCTAATCTGGCGGGAGCGTTGCAAGGTAAGGTGTCCGGTTTGGACGTGAAGCCTTCAAGTGGTATGCCGGGAGCTTCTTCACAGATCACTATCCGTGGTGCACGTTCTTTCTCGGGTGACAACACTCCGCTTTACGTTATTGACGGAATGCCGGTGACCAGTACGCCGGATGTTAGCACAGACATTCAGAACAATGGTAGTGTGAGCGGAGCGGACTTCGCCAACCGTGCGGTAGATATCGACCCTAATGATATTGAAAGTATCAACATTTTGAAAGGACAGGCTGCTTCTGCACTTTATGGTATCCGTGCTTCCAATGGTGTGATTATCATCACAACCAAGAGTGGTAAAGGACTGGAAAAAGGCAAACCGCAGGTTAGCTTCTCTTCTAATGTCAGCTTCGATGTAGTCGGTCGTCTGCCGGAATTCCAGAAAACATACGCACAAGGTTCGGGTGGGGTATTCAGTGCACTTCGGGAACTTCTTGGGGACCTAAGATTTCGGAACTTCCCAACGATGCAACGTATGGAGGTAACACGGATAACGAATACACGCAGAAGTTCGGTAAGCAACAGGGAAAATATTATGTTCCCCAGCGTGCAGCAGCCGGTCTTGACCCGTGGGCTACTCCACAGGCATATGACAATGCAAAAGACTTCTTCGACACAGGAATCACCTGGAGCAATTCATTGAATGTAGCGCAGATGCTCGACAAAAGCTCCTACTCTATCTCATTGGGAAATACACATCAGGACGGTATTATCTCAAGCACTGGTATGGACAGATATAATGTAAAGGTTAGTGCTGACACGAAACTGACTAACAACTGGAGTTCCGGATTTACAGCTAACTATATCACTACTTCTATCGACAAGGCAGTGACTTCCGGTAACGGTCTGTTGAGAACGGTTTACGCAGCTCCTCCCAGCTATGATCTGGCCGGTATTCCAAGTCACGTAGACGGTAACCCGTACACACAGAATTCTTTCCGTGGCAGCTTTGACAACGCTTACTGGGCGATGGAAAACAACAAATTTACGGAAGATACCAACCGCTTCTTCGGAAATGTGTATGCAAGCTATCAGACTGATTTCGGCACAACGAACCACAAGTTGAACGCGAAATACATGGTTGGTGTGGATGCTTACACCACTCACTATGTAGACAGCTACGGATATGGTAGCAACACCGGTGGCGGTCGCGGACAGATCGAGAACTACGGCTGGACAAATGCTACATACAACTCATTGCTGACCATCAACTACGACTGGCATATCAATGAAGACTGGGGACTGAACGCGGTAGTGGGTAACGAAATTATCCAAAGCAACAGAAAGAAGTATTATGAATATGGTACGAACTACAACTTCCCGGGATGGAACCACATCAACAACGCCACTACTCAACAGACAGAGGAAGAGACATGGAAAACCGTACGGTGGGATTCTTCGGTAACGTATCGGCTTCTTACAGAAATATGCTTTATCTGACCCTCACCGGACGTCAGGACTATGTATCCAATATGCCACGTAACAACCGCTCTTTCTTCTATCCTTCTATTTCGGCTGGTTTTATCCTGACGGAATTAGATGCATTGAAAAACAATATAGTTAATCACGCCAAATTGAGAGTATCGTATGCGGAAGTAGGACAAGCAGGTGATTTCCTTGAAAACTACTACTCTACTCCTACGTATGGAGGTGGATTCTATACGTTAACTCCAATCATGTACCCGATGAAAGGTACTACCGCCTATACTCCGTACTACACGATTTTCGACCCGAAACTGAAACCGCAGAATACACGTTCGTATGAAGTGGGCGCTGACGTGAACTTCCTCGATAACTTAATCACATTCAGTTATACGTACTCACGCCAGAACGTTAAAGACCAGATTTTTGAAGTGCCTTTGGCTTCTTCTACCGGTGCTAGCAAACTGCTCACCAACGGTGGTAAGATTCATACCAACACGCATGAATTCACTCTTGGCTTCAATCCAATCCGGACGAAGAATATCAACTGGGATTTTGCATTCAACTGGACGAAGATCGACAACTACGTAGATGAACTGGCACCGGGTGTGGAGAATATCTCTCTGGGAGGATACGTTACTCCGCAGGTACGCGCTTCAGCAGGTGAGAAATTCCCTGTCATCTACGGTGTAGGCTTCAAGAGAGATGCGAATGGTAATCGTCTGGTAGACGAAAACGGTTTACCTATCGCTGGTGAAGCACAGGTTATCGGTAAGGTTTCTCCGGACTTCCTGATGGGCTTCAACACCACATTACGCTTATGGAAGTGTACAATCAGCGCAGTGCTCGATTGGAAACAGGGTGGTCAGATGTATAGTAGGACAACCGGACTGGCAGACTACTATGGTGTCAGCAAGAGAACGGAAAACCGTGATGGTACTATCATCTTTGACGGCTACAAAACTGATGGAACTAAAAACGATATCGCCATCACAGGTGCAAACGCACAACAGGTATATTACAGCCGTTTGAACGACATCGACGAATCTTCTGTATATGACAACTCTTTCATCAAACTGCGTGAAGTGGCTGTCAACTACAAAATTCTTCAAAAACGTTCGATTGAACTTTCTGTAAACGCATTTGCCAGAAACATTCTGATCTGGGCACAATTGCCTGACCTCGATCCGGAAGCCAGTCAGGGTAACAACAACATGGCAGGAGCATTTGAAGATTATTCAATGCCGCAAACAGCTAGTTTCGGCTTTGGTTTCAACATTAAATTTTAATCTGCAAGACAATGAAAAAATATAAATCAATAGGAAAATTGCTGGCAGTTTCTTTCTTGACTGCTACCATTGCTTCTGCTTGTACGGAAGACGCAATGGATAAAATCAATGAAAACCCTAACAATCCGTTGGATGCGCCCGCTAAGTTCTTAATTACGGACTTAGGCGTAAGTACTGCATTCAGCACTGTAGGAGGGGATTTCTCGCTCTATTCTTCTGTTTACATAGAACATGAAACGGGTATATCCAACCAGCTTTACCGCGCGGAAGTACGCAGCGGAGAGCCCACAACGGCTACTACCTACAACAATGCATGGATCAACGTGTACTCAAATATCAAGAATGCTAAAATCGTTATCAAGAAATGCGAAGAAGATCCTTCGGAAAAAGGAAACGTAGTGACGGAAGCGATTGCTAAAATCCTGCTCGCCTACAATGGAGCTGTGGCAGCCGATGTGTTTGGAAACACACCGTATAGCCAGACAGGTATCCTCAATCCGGACGGTACACCGATGTATATGCAACCTAAAATGGATACACAGGAAAGTATCTATCAGGAAGTAATGCAGAACCTGGATGATGCCATCACTCTACTGAATAACGGTACTGCCAAAGATACGGCTTATCCGGTGCAGTCGGTTCTAAAGACTTGATCTATGGTTCAAACACCAGTACACAGGCAAGTATGTGGCTTAAAACGGCCTATGCGTTAAAAGCACGTTATACAATGCGTCTGCTCAATAAAAGTGCCAACAAGACTACAGATCTTCAGAATATTCTTACTTATGTGAGCAAATCATTTGCCAACGCAAGTGAAGAATGTAAGTTGGCCGTTTACGATGCTGATTCGCAATTGAATCCGCTTTGGTCCTTCAGCTACAGCCGCAACAGTTTAGCAGCTAGTGCAAGTCTGATTGAAAAGTTCGTTGAGCGCAATGACCCCAGAGCACCGCAAGCGTTCCTGGAACCTGATCCTACCGGATATATCACTTATGGATACGGAGCTACGCAAGCTACGGACATCGCAGGCATCAAAGCGGCTCCTAACGGAACTCCGCAAGAGTTGCAGAATAATTATGGTATGTCGATGATATCATGGGCTATGTCGGCTCCTACTCTTTTAATCAGCTATCACGAAGTGAAATTCCTTGAAGCAGAAGCATTGTGCCGTTTGGGAGGCAGACTGGGCGAAGCTAAGACTGCTTTGAAAGATGCAGTCACTGCCGGATTCGAGAATCTGGGAAATTCAATTATAGATGCTGCAGACACTTGGATATATGATGGTGACAGCGATTTGGGTGCAGATGTGGCAGAAGCCTATTTCACGGATGAAGTGGAACCGTTATTCGATGCCAACCCTCTGCAAGAGACAATGATACAGAAGTATCTTGCTTTCTTCGGCGCATCCGGCGAATCACTGGAAGCCTATAATGACTACCGCCGTCTGAAAGGTGCAGGAGAAAACTTCATTGTACTGAAAAACCCGCAGAACAGCAGTAAATTCCCATTGCGCTTCGGTTATGGAGCAGACGATGTATTGGCAAATCCTGAAGTGAAAGCTGCTTTCGGTGATGGACAGTACGTATATAGCGAGGCCGTATGGTGGGCTGGCGGAAACAAATAATGAACTTAAAATCTCTCAAAAGAGAGACTTTACATAGAGTCGTTTCTGTACTCTAACAAATTAACAGAGACGAACAAAAATAGGCCAACCGTGAGGTTCGCCTATTTTATTTTATCCAAATGCATTAGATGAAGTTAGAGTAATACCATTTTTCTACCCAATCATACTTCTTTTCCATGCTTTTACGTTTTTAACGCTTAAGCACTTTTTTAATAAACTAAAAAAATCTCGTAAGAATCAATCTTACCACTGCAAATCGGGTAAATATTTACTCAACGTAGTGCGGAGAATACCCAAGGTGATAGGTTTCACTAATACTTCAGTTGCTCCTGCATTCATTGCATTTTCCTTATCCGAGCTAAAAGCATAAGCCGTCTGCATGATAATAGGAATTTCTGTGTTAGATTCACGAATTATCTTCGTTGCTTCCAATCCGTTCATCACCGGCATCTTAATATCCATTAGCATTGCTTTGGCTCTTTGCTGGTGTTGCTGAAACAACTCCACCATTTCCTGGCCATTTTTAGCCCACTCGATATCACACTTTTTGCCTATGATAGCCTTGATTAATTTAAAGTTGCTGTCATCGTCTTCAGCTACCAAAATTAAAGGTCTGAATTCATTCATTTGTTCGCTTTCCATATCGCTTATATATTGTTTTTTTTATCTGTTTTTTTAGAGCTATCTTCCTTTTCAGCCCGCAAGGTATAAAAAAATATTCATATATTTCGCTATCTTTGCGCCTCAATTTAAAAGAATAGTATGATTTCTGTTGACGGACTAGCCGTAGAGTTTGGCGGCACTGCTTTATTTAGTGATATTTCTTTCGTAATTAATGAAAAAGACCGCATCGCTCTGATGGGCAAAAACGGGGCTGGAAAAAGTACGCTGCTGAAGATTTTGGCAGGCGCACGGCAACCGACACGTGGAAAAGTTTCCGCACCCAAAGATCGCGTAGTAGCATACCTGCCTCAACATCTGATGACGGAAGACGGAAGAACAGTGTTTGACGAAACGGCACAGGCTTTTTCACATCTTCATGAGATGGAAGCGCAGATCGAAAAGTTGAACAAGGAGCTTGAAACACGGACGGACTACGAGAGCGACAGTTACATGGCGCTGATCGAGGAAGTGTCCAGCTTGAGCGAGAAGTTTTATTCAATCGATGCTACTAATTATGAAGAGGATGTGGAAAAGGCATTGCTTGGATTAGGATTCACCCGAGGAGATTTCCAACGCCAGACGAGTGATTTCAGCGGTGGATGCGAATGCGTATCGAACTCGCCAAATTGCTGTTGCAGAAACCGGATGTGCTCTTGCTCGATGAGCCGACGAATCATCTGGATATCGAATCTATTCAATGGCTGGAGGATTTTCTTATTAATAATGGAAAAGCGGTCATTGTAATTAGTCACGACCGTAAATTCGTGGATAATATTACAACACGCACCATCGAAGTGACGATGGGACGTATCTATGATTACAAGGTAAATTACTCGCAATATTTGCAGCTGCGCAAGGACCGCCGCGAACAGCAACAGAAGGCTTATGACGAGCAGCAGAAGTTTATTGCTGAAACGAAGGAGTTTATCGAACGGTTCAAGGGGACTTATTCAAAGACGTTGCAGGTGCAGAGCCGTGTCAAAATGCTGGAGAAGCTGGAATTGCTCGAAGTGGACGAGGAGGATACTTCTGCATTGCGACTGAAATTCCCGCCTTCACCCCGTTCGGGCAGTTACCCGGTCATCATGGAGGGTGTTGGAAAGACATACGGAGACAAAGTGGTATTCCGCAATGCTAATCTGACGATTGAGCGTGGTGATAAGGTAGCTTTCGTTGGTAAGAACGGTGAGGGTAAGTCTACGCTCGTGAAGTGTATCATGAAGGAGATTGAGCATGACGGTACATTGACTCTCGGACATAATGTGCAAATTGGATATTTCGCTCAAAATCAGGCTTCGCTGATGGATGAAAACCTGACGGTTTTCAAACGATTGACGATGTAGCCAAAGGGGATATCCGGAACAAGATTCGTGATTTGCTGGGGGCGTTTATGTTTGGCGGTCCCGAGGAATCGATGAAAAAGGTCAAAGTGCTTTCGGGTGGAGAGCGTACCCGTCTGGCTATGATTAAATTATTGCTGGAACCTGTCAACCTCCTGATTTTAGATGAGCCGACGAATCATCTGGACATAAAAACGAAAGATATTCTGAAACAGGCATTGCTGGATTTTGATGGTACGCTGATCGTCGTTTCACACGACCGTGACTTCCTTGACGGGCTGGTTACCAAGGTGTATGAGTTCGGTAATCAAAAGGTGACGGAACATCTTTGCGGTATCTATGAGTTCCTCGAAAAGAAGAAAATGGATTCGTTGCAAGAACTGGAAAAGAAATAATAAATAATAAAAAGAGGGTATCGGCTACAGGCGAAATAAAAGTATTTGTATATTTGCACTTTGAAGCTCTGAAAAGCGGATAACCTCTAAAAGAAAGGATGAAAGGGAAGAAACGAATTATAGTAACTCTGCTGTTTTTTATCAACATTATTATGTTGGTGGCAGCGGTTATTCCCCATCATCATCACCCAACGGAATGATTTGCATGAAGCAGGACTTGCCTGTAGAACAGCAATGTCCCACGCATCATCATCACCCGGGAAACGACTCATGTTGCAGCAGTGAATGTATGACTCGTTTCTACTCTCCCACTCCATCCATACATACGGATAGCGGACCGGATTACGTATTCATCGCTACCTTATTCACGGATGTAATCATCGAGCATTTATTACGACCGCAAGAGAAACGGATTAAAAACTATTACGTTTACCGAGACTCTCTGCATGGTACGGATACTCATCGTACCACTTCTCTTCGTGCCCCTCCCTACTCTGTTTTTGCGTAAAAGCGTAAATGCAAATTAGTTGCATCTGCGCTACCTTATCTTTGTAGCGTAAAAAGAAAACAGTAAAATTTAGTAGGAAAATATCATTATGAAAAAACTTATTTTCGTGGGAATCCTGGGCTTATTCGTGCTGGGATCCTGTAATAATAGTACCGTCACACACACACACGATGAACACGATCATGCCGCGGAAGGACATAATCACGAGGCAGAAGGACCCGATCATTCCCATGAAGGCGAATGTAGCGGAGAACACAATCATGAAGCAGCCGATGAATACAACGAAGCTGCCGAAGCCCACAGTGATGAAATCATTCTTCCGAAAGCGAAAGCTGAAGCAGCCGGTGTAAAGGTGAGCGTTATTGAACCTGCACCTTTCCAGCAAGTGATTAAAACCAGCGGACAGGTGCTGGCTGCTCAAGGGGATGAATCGGTTGCCGTAGCTACAGTAGCCGGCGTGGTATCTTTCCGTGGAAAAGTAACGGAAGGTATGAGCGTCGGCAGCGGCACTCCGCTAGTCACTATTTCTTCAAAGAATATCGCCGATGGTGATCCGGTGCAACGTGCCCGCATTGCCTACGAGGTATCCAAGAAGGAATACGAACGTATGAAGGAGCTTGTTAAAAACAAAATCGTATCCGACAAGGATTTTGCACAAGCGGAGCAAAGTTACGAAAACGCCCGTCTTAGTTACGAAGCTCTTTCCAAGAATCATTCGGCTATCGGCCAAAGCATTACGGCTCCTATTGCCGGATATGTGAAAAGTATTCTCGTGAAAGAAGGTGACTATGTGACAATCGGACAACCGCTGGTAAGCGTGACGCAGAACCGTCGTCTTTTCCTCCGTGCCGAAGTGTCGGAAAAGTATTACCCGTATCTCCGCACCATCAGTTCCGCCAATTTCCAGACTCCTTATAATAATCAGGTGTACGAGTTGAAAGCATTGAACGGTAAACTTCTCTCTTTCGGAAAAGCTGCCGGAGACAATTCTTTTTATGTGCCTGTCACTTTTGAGTTCGACAACAAAGGGGAAGTGATTCCCGGCTCATTTGTGGAGGTATTCCTGCTTTCTTCAGCAATGGAAAACGTGATTTCTCTTCCGCGCACCGCGCTGACAGAGGAACAAGGCATATTCTTCATATATCTGCAACTGGACGAAGAGGGTTATAAAAAACAGGAAGTAACGATAGGAGCCGACAACGGCAAAAGCGTTCAAATCCTAACTGGTGTAAAGGCTGGCGACCGTGTAGTGACCGAGGGTGCTTATCAGGTTCGACTGGCAAGCGCAAGCAATGCAATCCCGGCACACAGCCACGAACACTAAAGAGACTAGGCGTCGCAACCGTTTTTTTTGTGCGGCGCATCTATCAAGTTATTTATAACTCTCAATTAATGAAATATCATGCTTAATAAAATTATACATTACTCCCTACACAACCGGCTGGTGGTAGTTTGTGCGGCCATCCTCCTGCTTATTGCGGGAACGTATACCGCCATGCATACGGAAGTAGACGTATTCCCCGACCTAAATGCACCTACGGTAGTAATCATGACCGAAGCGAACGGTATGGCTGCGGAAGAAGTTGAACAACTCGTTACTTTTCCTGTTGAAACTGCCGTAAACGGAGCTACGGGTGTGCGCCGTGTCCGCTCTTCCTCTACTAACGGATTTTCCGTTGTTTGGGTAGAATTTGATTGGGGAACGGATATTTATCTCGCTCGTCAGATTGTTAGTGAGAAATTAGCGGTGGTCAGCGAATCGCTGCCGGTCAATGTCGGCAAACCGACTCTTGGACACAGTCTTCTATCTTAGGCGAAATGCTCATCGTCGGTCTGACTGCCGACTCCACTTCCATGCTCGATCTTCGCACGATTGCGGACTGGACCATCCGTCCACGCCTGCTGTCTACCGGAGGAGTGGCACAAGTGGCTGTGCTCGGAGGAGATATCAAAGAATACCAGATTCAGCTAGATCCCGAACGGATGCGTCATTACGGCATCTCGATGGGAGAAGTGATGGCTGTAACACAGGATATGAACCTAAATGCCAATGGAGGTGTGCTCTATGAATTCGGAAATGAATATATTGTACGTGGTGTACTCTCCACTTCGAAAACAGAGCAACTTGGCAAAGCGGTAGTAAAGACAGTGAATAACTTCCCTGTCACGCTGGAAGATATTGCAAACGTAACCATCGGCCCGAAGGCTCCGAAACTGGGTACTGCTTCAGAACGCGGCAAATCTGCCGTCCTGATGACTGTTACCAAGCAACCGGCTACCAGCACACTGGAACTGACGGACAAACTGGAAGCATCTCTGAAAGACCTCCAGAAAAATCTGCCGCCGGACGTAAAAGTTTCAACGGACATATTCCGTCAAAGCCGCTTTATCGAAAGCTCCATCGGCAATGTGAAAAAATCACTCTTTGAAGGAGGTATTTTCGTTGTCATCGTGCTTTTCCTGTTCCTGGCAAATGTACGTACTACGCTGATCTCATTGGTGACACTGCCTCTTTCCCTGCTCGTTTCGATCCTGACTTTACACTACATGGGGCTGACAATCAACACCATGAGTCTTGGAGGTATGGCGATAGCTATCGGTTCATTGGTAGACGACGCCATTGTCGATGTGGAAAACGTATATAAACGACTGCGGGAGAACCGCCTGAAAGCGGAAGCAGAAAGACTAAGTACGCTCGAAGTGGTATTCAATGCGTCGAAAGAGGTGCGCATGCCTATCCTTAATTCAACGTTGATTATCGTAGTCAGTTTTGTTCCGTTATTTTTCTTGAGCGGCATGGAAGGCAGAATGTTGGTTCCACTAGGTGTTGCTTTTATCGTGGCCCTGTTTGCGTCTACGATAGTTGCCCTGACACTAACTCCGGTACTCTGCTCTTATCTATTAGGAAGCAATAAGACGAACAAGGAACTGAAAGAAGCTCCTGTTGCCCGCTGGATGAAAGGGATTTATGAAAAAGCACTGACTTGGGTACTGGCACATAAACGTGTGACTCTCGGAAGTACAATCGGACTTTTTGTAGTTGCCCTCGGAGTGTTTTTCACACTTGGACGCAGCTTCCTTCCTTCGTTCAATGAAGGATCGTTTACTATCAATATCAGTTCTCTGCCAGGTATTTCGCTGGAAGAAAGCAACAAAATGGGACATCGTGCCGAAGAGTTATTGATGACAATTCCCGAAATACAAACGGTAGCCCGGAAAACGGGACGTGCTGAATTGGATGAACATGCGTTAGGAGTCAATGTTTCTGAAATAGAAGCTCCGTTCGAATTGAAAGACCGCTCGCGCAGTGAACTGGTAGCTGATGTACGTGAAAAATTAGGTACGATCACCGGAGCAAACATAGAAATCGGACAACCGATCAGCCACCGTATCGACGCAATGCTATCGGGTACGAAAGCGAATATCGCTATCAAGTTATTCGGTGACGATCTGAATAAGATGTTTTCACTCGGTAATCAAATCAAAGGAGCGATCAGTGACATTCCCGGTGTTGCCGACCTGAACGTGGAACAACAGATTGAACGTCCGCAGCTGAAAATACAGCCTAAACGGGAAATGCTGGCTAAGTTCGGTATTACTCTGCTGGAATTTTCAGAATATGTGAATGTGGCTTTGGCTGGAAAAGTAATCTCACAAGTGTATGAACAGGGGAAGAGTTTTGACCTGATTGTAAAAGTGAAGGATGATGCCCGGGATGAGATGGAGAAATCCGTAACCTGATGGTAGACACGAACGACGGCCGAAAAGTTCCTTTGAGCTATGTAGCGGAAGTGGTATCGGCCATGGGTCCGAATACGATCAACCGCGAGAATGTGAAACGTAAAATTGTCATTTCCGCCAATGTGGCCGATCGTGATTTGCGCAGTGTCGTGAATGATATTCAGAAACGCATCGACACATCGGTACAATTACCCGAAGGTTATCATATCGAGTATGGTGGACAGTTTGAAAGCGAGCAGGCTGCCAGCCGGACATTAGCGTTGACTTCATTTATCAGTATAGTGGTTATCTTCCTGTTGTTGTATAATGAGTTCCGCAGCGTGAAAGAATCCGGGGTTATCTTGCTGAATCTTCCGCTAGCATTGATCGGTGGTGTCTTTGCTTGGTGATTACAACAGGGGAAGTCAGCATTCCGGCTATCATCGGTTTCATTTCCTTATTCGGTATTGCGACCCGTAACGGTATGTTGCTCATCAGCCACTACAATCATTTGCAAAAGGAAGAAGGTTTGAATGTATATGATAGTGTGATTCAAGGTTCTCTCGACCGCCTGAATCCGATTTTAATGACGGCATTGTCTTCTGCACTGGCACTGATTCCATTGGCACTTGCCGGCGACTTGCCCGGTAACGAAATTCAAAGTCCGATGGCAAAAGTGATTCTAGGAGGATTATTAACGTCTACTTTTTTGAACGGTTTTATCGTTCCGATTGTTTATCTGATGATGCATCGGAAAAAGGCCCAGAAAAGCCTGTAGAGAGGGATATTTTTCCTCGGTGAGAAAACCATCGTTCCCCAGTGAGGAAACAAGTGTTTCTCGGTGAGGAACGGGTCGTTCCCCGGTGTCAAACAAATAGATGCCTTATCATAAAGTATCTATCAACAATAGCTTGTAATAAATAAAGAAATTAGAAATGAAACAAATCATGACCATAAGCGCTGCACTTCTTTTCTTAACCATAGGTGAAGTGCAAGCCCAAAACGGAATTGAACAGGTATTGAAGAATATCGAAACGAACAATAAGGAGTTGCAGGCAAACGAGCAACTGATTACCTCGCAGAAGTTGGAAGCCAAAACGGATAATAACTTGCCTGATCCTACTCTCTCTTACGCGCATCTATGGGGAGCAAAAGATAAAAGCGAAACAATCGGTGAGCTGGTTGTTTCACAAAGCTTTGATTTCCCTAGTTTATACGCCACACGTAACAAGTTAAACCGTCTGAAAGCCGGAACTCTTGACAGTCAGTCGGATGTTTTTCGTCAGGAGAAACTGTTACAGGCAAAAGAACTTTGCCTGGACATTATCATGCTTCGTCAGCAAAAGCATATTTTGGAGGAACGTCTCCGCAATGCGGAAGAACTTGCTAAAATGTACGCCAAACGTCTCCAAACAGGGGATGCAAATGCTCTCGAAACCAATAAAATCAACTTGGAACTGTTGAATGTCAAAACGGAAGCGTCTCTGAACGAAACGGCACTTCGCAATAAGCAGCAGGAACTGAATACGCTGAATGGTAATATTCCGGTGGTTTTCGAAGAAAACCAATATCCGGCTATACCGTTCCCAAGCGATTACCAAATGTTGAAATCGGAAGTCATGGCTACAGACCGTACCTTAATGGCACTAGGCAACGAGAGCCTCGTTGCCCGTAAACAGATTGCTGTCAATAAATCCCAGTGGCTGCCGAAACTGGAACTTGGCTACCGTCGGAATACAGAGACTGGTGTGCCTTTCAACGGTGTAGTGGTGGGCTTTTCCTTCCCGCTTTTCGAAAATCGGAATAAGGTGAAAATTGCTAAAGCGCAGGCACTCAACATCGACTTGCAAAAGGATAATGCTACACTGCAAGTGGAATCTGAATTGGCACAACTTTACCGGGAAGCGAAAACGCTGCATGCTTCAATGGAAGAATATAGCAAGACTTTCCAGTCTCAACAAGATTTGGCATTGCTGAAACAAGCTTTGACAGGTGGACAAATTAGTATGATCGAGTACTTCGTTGAAGTATCGGTGATCTATCAAAGTCATCAAAATTATCTGCAATTGGAAAATCAGTACCAAAAGGCAATGGCACGGATTTACAAAAGCAAGCTATAAATAGTACATAAAAACCCTTTAGGTATGGGTTACGCTGAACATACTAATTTCTATTTTTAAGTTATATAAGTATGTTTATATAATAAATTAGGCACGGATTACACAGAATTCACGGTCTTTAGTATTGCCATAACTATAAAGCAACAGTGTTAATCCGTGTAATTCGTGCCTAAATATATCTCCTCTCTTTTTCTTCAAATTCCGACTGGATATTTCAAAACAATACATTACATTTGCAACGAACATAAAATCTGAATTATGAGACCTAAACATTTCTATTTATTCATGTTATGCTGCATCCTTACGCTACTAAGTGGCTGTAAAGATGATGACGACAATCCACTGCGTTTTTACAACGGTGAATACGAAGTACCTATGGGTGGCAGACGTTACCTCGGCCTGGAAAGCGGAAATGGTGACTACTCACTTGCAGTGAAAGACACACGCATCGCAAGTGCCGGAACTGAAACTGGCTGGAGTGGAGTACCTGCCGGACGTATGATTTATGTAACCGGTATCCTCACCGGAACGACTTATCTGACAGTAACAGACAACGCCACACAAGAAACCTGCACTTTACCAATCAAGGTGGTCGATAATTACGAAAATATGGAGTTGCTACGCAGCTACTTGTCTAACTTACCCAACGGAGATGCGAATCTTCTACCCGGTATTTCCGATATTTTTCTGATTAACAACCACGCACGGGATGCTTATTTTTTCAAACAAGGAGAACAGACCGCCTTTTCATCCGGACTTGAATTAATAACCCAAGGAAGTTACAAACTGGAAAAAGAAGAAGGAGACGATAAGAAAATGACACTAACCCTCACTTTTTCGGAAGATATGGCAACACCTGTTTCCGATCATAAATTCATAATATGGGGAAACTCGTACTTATTTCATCGGTTGGATAAAAGCCTAAATCTGAACTGGAACACTCCGCCCATTGGAGAAACGCGGACATCACCTGCACCTCCTCCTTCCTACACGCTGGAAGAAATAGCTGAAGGCACAGAAATCGGAAAAGGCAGACAGCTTAGCTTTAGTCTTTCCCAACAGGAAATACCTGCGGGAATACTGCCTTAATCAGTAACGTATTCTGATAAGATGCGTATATTTTCCGGTAAGTATCCACTACGGATGCGCCATTCTTGCGGATAAAGATTATTGCACGATTGCCGATGTTCTTCACAAATCCGAGAGGAATATGCCGATAAGTAAGCAAAACATATCCACGAGGGGCTGTTACCGGTAAGGTAATGGCCTCTTTTCGTAAATATGTGATGGCCTGTTCATAACTTATTTCTTCCGTAGCGAATGCTTCCCGGCATAAAAGTGAGGTACACATTGCCAACGCATGGTTAGGGATCAAATCCTTTCCTTTCACCTCGCCTATCTCAATCCCTGCCGACACGATTTTCAGGCTTTGCTTCATCATCGTCAATTCATTAGTGTAGTACTGCGAAAAAGCCCGGATATTTGTTCCTTCCGCCAATAAAAAATACTTGTCCGAATTTTCATCATTCAACCAGCTTTTAGCCATATTCAGATGTTCTTTCGATACAGGAGCAGATGCTGCTGCTCCTTTCTTATCCTTCTTCTTGAAAACTTTCTCTTTCGCGAAAGAAGATACCGGAATCTCTTCTTCCGTCTCCGGCTTACGAAAAGCCACCAGAAAAAAGCCTTCACCTTTCGTCTTATGAGGGAAAAAATGATAAACGGGAATAGAAGATTTAGAATGATCCCCTTTATCTGACAAAAGATCTCCTGTTATATTCCAATTCTCCTGCACCTGCACAGTTAATGGTTCGCCCCCATACTCTTGTTGAATCCAACGTGCATTCTCTTCATCCTCTTTTGTATTAAATGTACACGTACTATATATAAGAATACCTCCGGGCTTCAACGCATCCCAGATATCTGCAATAATCCGTCGCTGGCGCTGCCAACAGATTTCCACATTCTCGGGGCTCCACTCTTCCACAGCTACCGGGTCTTTACGGAACATACCTTCACCGGAACAGGGAACATCTGTAAGAATCACATCAAAGAAAGAGAGTAAAGCCGAAAAATCTGCCGGATCATTATTGGTCACTACCACATCCGGATGTCCCCACTTCGTCAGGTTTTCAGCAAGAATCTGCGAACGATTCCGGATTACCTCATTGGCTACCAACAGGCTCCCTTCGGGAAGTACACTACGGGCATGAGTCGATTTTCCACCGGGAGCCGCACAAAGATCCAACATCTTCACCGGTCCCGTGATATATTGCCGGAGTACCTGCTCCACAAACATGGAAGAAGCTTCCTGAACATAATAACAGCCTGCATGGAATAAGGGATCGAACGTGAAAGTGAGACGCTCCTCCAAATAGAATCCTTCGGAAGACCAAGGTACTTTATCCGATAAAGAATGATTGATTTTCAATTGATTCAACCGGATGCTAACCGGTGGTTCCTGTTGGAGGGCAACAGCCAGTTTGTCGTATTCTTCATCGCCCAATAGAGCGCGGGTGTAGTCTATAAAAGAAGCAGGTAATTCCATCTTTCGTTTATTAATTTCCGCAAATATCAAAAATATTTCGTCTCTTTGCAACTTTCTATGATATTAACTACGTCTAACAGATAAAGAAATAAATTAAAAAACTATTGATATGAAAAATTTTCTATTAGCATTGATGGTTGTACTGACCACTTGCACACTGGCTGTTGCCCAGACCACCGTTGTTCGTGATTCCATCGGGAAAGTAAAAGTAACTGTGACCAAAGACAATAAAGCAAATACGAACAATACTGCTGTCACAGTGATTGGTGTAGACACAGCAGATGCTGATTCTGCAGACGTAAATGCAAACTCAAGTAATGTTAGCACCACTCATGCAAAGCCAGCTTCACATTCGATTCGGATGACAGCGATTTCCCCTTCCACAATGTTAGTGCCGGCGGAGGTATTCTGGTAGCAATCATTGCAATCATTGCTGTATTCGGATTTCCGGTATTCATTCTATTTGTAATCTTCTTCTTCCGTTATAAAAACCGGAAAGCACGTTATCGCCTTGCCGAACAGGCACTTGCTGCCGGCCAACCGCTTCCGGCAGAGTTTATCCGCGAAAACAAAACAGTCGATTCGCGTTCACAAGGCATCAAGAACACCTTTACGGGTATCGGTCTTTTCATCTTCCTCTGGGCAATCACCGGCGAATTCGGAATTGGAGCTATCGGCTTACTCGTTACATTCATGGGTATCGGACAATGGATTATCGGTAGTAAACAACAGACTCAAGACGCAAATGCTACCCGGATGTATACGGGTAATAAGGATGAAAAAAGAACCCGAATAACGTTAGAACCGATAGTTTCGAAATCATCCCTTCCGAATCCGAAGAGAAAGACAAAGGAGTAAACGAAGAAAAGAACGACGAGAATAAATGAGCCAACTCAATGATATATCGTTAGTCGCACAGGTCGTGGTGTTCAAGAACACCAGGGCCTTTGACCAGTTGGTGAAGGAGTATCAGTCGCCCATCCGGCGATTCTTCCTGAACCTGACTTGCGGCGACAGCGAATTGAGTGACGACCTTGCGCAAGATACATTTATCAAAGCGTATACGAACATTGCCTCTTTCCGGAACTTGTCAAGTTTCTCTACGTGGCTGTATCGTATTGCTTATAATGTTTTTTATGATTATATTCGCAGCCGGAAAGAGACAGCCGACTTGGATACAAGAGAAATAGACGCCATCAACAGCACCGAACAGGAGAATATCGGGCAAAAAATGGATGTCTACCAGTCACTCAAAATGCTTAAAGAAGTGGAAAGAACCTGCATCACGTTGTTCTACATGGAGGACATTAGTATCGACAAATTGCAGGGATTGTAGGAGTACCGTCAGGGACAGTGAAAAGCCATCTGTCACGCGGGAAAGAAAAATTAGCAACGTATTTAAAACAAAACGGTTATGACAGAAATAGACAATGATAAGCTCTTGCGCGATTTCTTCGCAGAAAACAAGCAGGAAATAGCAGATAACGGATTCAGTCGCCGTGTCATGCACCACTTACCCGATCGTAGTAATCGCCTGGCTCGTATCTGGAGCGCTTTCGTAATGACTGTGGCTGCCGTACTTTTCGTATGGTTAGGCGGATTGGAAGCAGCTTGGGGAACAATAAGAGAAGTATTTATCGGTATGATTAATCATGGCACTACCAGCTTGATCCAAAGTCTATTATTATCGCAGCTGCTGTACTATTATTTATGGCTACACGAAAGGTAGCTTCTATGGCATAAACAAAATAGATACAGATTAAAAGTCCGAAGTATAAGTTCCCCGGACTTTTATATTCTTGAGTTAAATAATTCTTTATCCCTCTTTTTGTGTTAAACAATAATAAATCTACCCTTCACTCCAAGTAAGCCCAAACATAGATGTTGTATATTTGTTGCTCTGTAAACTAAAATAGAGAGAAGAGTTTTGAAGTTACGTATATTTATTTATTTCTGTTCCTGCCTTTATTACATGTTCAGGCAGATGTCATCGACAGTCTGATGACGCAGCCCAGAGACTCAATCGGACTAACAAGTGATTCCCTAGTATTGCATTTCTTGGAAGAATCGGGAATCCCTATATCTGATAATAATAAAGTAAAACTGCTAAAAAGCGGGCGGGAGAAATTTATCGATTTATTTGAGGCCATCCGGGAAGCTAAACACCATGTTCATCTGGAATATTTCAACTTCCGAAATGACTCCATTGCCAATACTTTATTCACTTTGTTAGCCGAAAAAGTGAAGGAAGGAGTTGAAGTACGAGCTATGTTTGATGCTTTCGGAAACTGGTCGAACAATAAACCGCTTAAAAAGAGACATCTCAAAAAAATACGTGAACAAGGAATCGAAATCGTAAAGTTTGACCCGTTCACCTTCCCTTATATCAATCACGCCGCTCACCGGGATCATCGTAAAATAGCTGTTATCGATGGAAAAGTAGCATATACAGGCGGAATGAATATCGCGGATTATTATATCAACGGACTACCCAAAATCGGAACCTGGCGTGATATGCACATGCGTATCGAAGGAGATGCCGTCAATGATTTGCAGGAGATTTTCCTGACTATCTGGAACAAAGAGACTAAACAGAATATAGGAGGAGAAGCTTATTTTCCTCAACATCAGGAACAGACAGACAGCACGAATATCGTTGTAGCAATTGTAGACCGTACTCCGAAAAAGAATAGCCGTATGTTGAGTCATGCCTATGCCATGAGCATTTACTCGGCACAAAAGAATGTTCATATTGTTAATCCTTATTTTGTACCGACCTCTTCCATCAAAAAGGCATTGAACCGTACAATCGACCGGGGAGTAGATGTAACAATCATGGTTTCCTCCGCTTCCGATATCCCGTTTACTCCGGATGCTGCACTTTACAAGTTACATAAACTAATGAAAAGAGGAGCTACTGTCTATATGTACAACGGAGGATTCCACCATTCAAAAATAATGATGGTAGACGACTTGTTCTGTACAGTCGGTACTGCCAACCTGAACAGCCGCAGTCTACGATATGACTACGAAACCAACGCTTTCATTTTTGATAAAAAAAACAACCGGTGAATTGAATAATATGTTTCGAAATGATATCGAGCATTGCACCGAACTGACACCGGAATTTTGGAAAAAGCGTTCTCCATGGAAGAAGTTCGTCGGCTGGTTTGCTAATTTATTCACTCCATTTTTGTAATTTTGTACGGAAAATCATTTTCACCACAGATTATGCAACTTATTCATTATGAAACAATATCTGGATTTACTCAATCGTGTACTTACCGAAGGCACGAAAAAGATGATCGTACCGGAACCGGAACAATCAGTATCTTCGGTCATCAAATGCGTTTTAACCTTGATGAAGGCTTCCCGTGCCTGACAACCAAAAAACTGCATCTGAAATCAATCATATACGAATTGCTTTGGTTTCTGCAGGGAGATACAAATGTGAAATACCTTCAGGAACATGGAGTACGTATTGGAACGAATGGGCGGATGAAAATGGTGACCTAGGGCATATCTATGGCTACCAATGGCGTTCATGGCCTGACTATAACGGTGGATTTATCGACCAGATCAGTGAAGTGGTGGAAACAATCAAACATAATCCGGATTCACGCCGTATCATTGTAAGTGCTTGGAATGTAGCAGATTTGAATAATATGAATTTGCCTCCCTGCCATGCTTTTTTTCAGTTTTATGTAGCAGACGGACGATTGAGTCTGCAACTGTATCAACGCAGTGCTGATATTTTTCTTGGTGTTCCTTTTAATATTGCTTCATACGCATTATTGCTGCAAATGATGGCACAAGTGACGGGATTGAAAGCCGGAGATTTTGTCCACACCTTTGGTGATGCGCATATCTACCTGAACCATTTGGAACAAGTGAAGCTCCAATTATCACGCGAACCTCGCCCATTGCCACAAATGAGAATCAATCCGGACGTGAAAAGCATCTTCGATTTTAAATTTGAGGACTTCGAGTTAGTAAACTATGATCCGCATCCGCATATTGCAGGAGCAGTAGCCGTGTAAAAAAGATGAGTAAAGTATCAATCATTGCTGCCGTAGACCGCCGCATGGCTATAGGCTTCGAGAATAACTTCTTTTCTGGTTACCGAATGATTTGAAACGTTTCAAAGCATTAACTACCGGAAACACTATACTTATGGGACGCAAAACTTTCGAGTCATTACCGAAAGGCGCATTGCCCAATCGCAGAAATATCGTTTTATCTTCCAATCCGGATATAGTATGTCCCGGTGCGGAAGTTTTTCCTTCACTCGAAGCAGCTTTGAAAGTTGTCGGAGGATGAACACATTTATATTATAGGAGGGGCAAGCATTTATCAGCAGGCTATTTCTTTCGCTGACGAACTTTGCCTGACAGAGATAAACAGTACGGCTTCCGAAGCGGACGCCTATTTTCCGGAAGTATCCCAGGAGCTGTGGCAAGAGAAAAGCAGAGAAGCTCATCCTGCGGATGAGAAACATCTCTGCTCCTATGCTTTTGTTGATTACGTGAGAAAATAATGATTAATCTTCATCTTCTATGTCGACCATAATCGGCATTTGCCGCTTAATGGCTTCATGGAAGGAGATTAATGTTTCGGTACGTGCCAAGCCCAATGGTTGCAACTTATCGTGAATAATACTCAATAAGTGGTGGTTATTCTTTGCGTAGATTTTGATAAACATATCGTATTTTCCGGTAGTGAAATGGCATTCCACACTCGGAATAGCTTCTAACGCTTTTGTTACCGAATCAAAGGATTCGGGGTCTTTTAGATATATACCAATATAAGCGCAAGTCTCATATCCGATTTTCTCGGGGTCGATGACATACTCCGAACCTTTTAATATTCCTAGATTAGTAAGCTTCTGAATACGCTGATGGATCGCAGCGCCGGAAACATTACATGCTCTTGCCACTTCCAAAAAAGGAATACGCGCATTCCCTGCAATCAGTTTCAGAATTTGCTCATCTAAAGCATCTAATTGATGATGTCCCATTTTTGAATCAAATTGTTTTTATCAATGAATCTTTTATGCAAAGTTAGCGATTTTTCGACAACAAATACTATAATCTATTACTTTTATTTGCAGAAAGCGAATAAGTCAACAATAGTTCGTACCTTTGCGAAAAACATAAATATACTATTTATATGAAACATATTTGCTGTATCATTCTGTGTTTCTGTACTTCTATAGGAAGTTACGCACAGAATTTTGCTGATTATTTTCAGAACAAAACATTGCGAGTGGATTATATTTTTACCGGGGATGCTACACAACAGGCTATTTATCTGGATGAGCTATCACAACTTCCTACCTGGGCAGGACGTCAACATCATCTTTCGGAACTTCCACTGGAAGGTAACGGACAAATTATTGTGAAAGACCTTGCCAGTAAACAGTGTATCTACCAAACTTCATTCTCTTCTTTATTTCAAGAATGGCTGTCAACAGACGAAGCCAAAGAAACAGCCAAAGGATTTGAGAATACCTTTCTTCTTCCCTATCCTAAACAGCCTGTGGAAGTAGAAGTTACTTTGTATTCTCCACGAAAGAAAACAATGGCTACTTACAAACATATCGTGCGCCCGGATGACATATTGATTCATAAACGGGGAGTATCACATATTACTCCACATCGGTATATGCTGCAAAGTGGCAATGAAAAAGCTGCATAGATGTTGCTATCCTGGCAGAAGGTATACAGAAAAAGAAATGGATGTATTCTATCAGGATGCACAACGCACCTGCGAAAGTTTATTTTCTTACGAGCCGTTCCGCTCCATGAAGAGTAAATTTAATATTGTTGCCGTAGCCAGTCCTTCTACAGACAGCGGCGTCAGTGTTCCTCGCGAAAACCAGTGGAAGCAAACAGCAGTTCATTCTCATTTTGATACCTTTTACTCGGACCGTTATCTGACTACCAGCCGGGTAAAGTCTGTCCATAATGCATTGGCAGGCATCCCCTACGAACATATCATTATCCTGCTAACACAGATGTATATGGCGGAGGAGGAATATACAATTCTTATACGCTGACCACGGCTCATCACCCTATGTTCAAACCGGTGGTAGTACACGAATTCGGACACAGTTTCGGAGGATTAGCCGACGAATATTTCTATGATAATGATGTGATGACAGATACTTATCCGCTGGATGTCGAACCGTGGGAACAGAATATTTCAACACGGGTGAACTTCGCTTCCAAATGGAAAGATATGCTTCCGTCAGGTGCTCCGATCCCTACCCCTATTGCTGAAAAGAAGAAATATCCGGTGGGAGTATATGAAGGAGGCGGCTATTCAGCCAAAGGTATTTATCGCCCTGCCTACGACTGTCGCATGAAAACAAACGAATATCCGGAGTTTTGTCCGGTCTGTCAACGTGCCATCCGCCGAATGATTGAGTTTTATGTTCCTTAATCAAATACAATCATTGATGACAGCCTATTGTGAATATTCAACAAAAAATAAAACCAGATACAATTATATTATTATCAAACTTAAAACCCAAACCTCATGATTAGACTTCAACCAATTAGTACGTCGGATTTACAACATTACAAATTCATGGAAGAGCTTCTAATTGATTCGTTTCCACCGGAAGAATACCGTCAGTTGGAACAACTACGCGAGTACACTGATCGTACAGGCAACTTTCACAATAACATCATCTTTGATGATGAGCTGCCAGTTGGCTTCATTACCTATTGGGATTTTGACAGTTTCTACTATGTAGAACACTTTGCAACCAATCCTGCTCTACGAAATGGAGGTTATGGAAAACGTACACTGGAATATTTGTGCAATTATTTAAAACACCCGATTGTATTGGAAGTAGAACGTCCGGTAGAGGAAATGGCAAAACGACGTATCAGTTTTTATCAACGTCAAGGCTTTACACTGTGGAAAAAAGACTATTACCAGCCTCCTTACAAGCCCGGAGACGATTTTCTCCCCATGTATTTAATGATACACGGAGAATTGGATTGTGAAAAAGATTTTGAAACAATCAAAAAGAGAATACATAAAGAAGTATATGGAGTAAAAGACAATTAAAAAAGAATCCCGATAGTTCCAATGACTACCGGGATTTTTATATCATACCATTATAGTGCTGTAATTAAGTCCAACCGTTACTGTATTTAAAACGATAACGAATATCAAATACCCTGCCATTCATCTGATAATATCTCTCGAACTCTTTTTTATCCGGATCTCCTAAAATCTCCCCTAAATTTGCAGTTTTTAAAGAGAGAACAAAGAATTTTCCGTTGGATAACCCGACTCCCAGTTGATTACCTTGTGAAGTTTCCGCATTTAAAGCTGTAACTTCCGCATCAAATGTTTTCAATTTTATCGGTTCATCTCTGTCTATCGTTGTACGGTCAACATAATAAAGATCGTTCCCTTTACCTATCAATAAATAGGTTCTATTATTAATATAAGGTGCTGTATAAATTACAGCTCCTTCTAACAAATTACCAAAACTAATTGGCTTGTTAATGGATGGAACAGCCGTTATCTGATTGCTAGTAGAAGCCTTGTTGACAGAATATTCCTGATACAAATACTCACTTCCCTTTTTCAGAATCAAAGTCATCACATACGTACCGTCAGTCAGTCCAGTAGTTTTTGGACGGGCATAACCCAGATACACAACTTCATAATCTAACAGATCATGCAACTTCGGCACATCATAAAAGCCATTCTTATCATAGTCTTCTTGCTTTACTGTAAATTGAAGCACTTTACCTGCGGACTGCTTGTCATAATCCATTAGAGCCAAAATACGTTGGTGCTGTCCCTTTTCACCTTCTATAAACGCCATATTCAAGGCTCGCATTTCTGGTATAATCAGAAATCTATCCACTTTTACCTCTTTATTTTCGAAAGTCAATGGTGTTGACAGGAATTTGCCTGTATGAAAAGCTTTCTCCGATAACTTTTTACGCGTGTATGCTTTTCCATCCTGATCTACTACGACGGTCAACCATTTTAATTCTGCAATCTGTTTTACTTTCAGATTATTTGTGAAACTGGGTTCCAGGAAAGCATCCGGCAGAACAAGGTCTTTAGTAAAAGCAGCACCTTCCAAATCCACACACTTATCAGCTTTCGGATTCACAATCCAGACAGAAGAAGGATTGCTACTTGAACCTCCCGAACGGAAATGTTCCAGTAGCCCCAATGTTTCCTTAGGAAGGGTTTCTCTATTTTGTTCTTGATAAACTTTTAGATGTTCCTCATAAATCTGCGAATCAGTACCCGTTGCAGTCATAAAGTTCAGATAAGAGGCTTGTTCATCTTTCGATAACACCAACCAACCATATAAGTTGTATTTCTGCGTAAAGTCCATCGCTGTACGACCGATGTATGTAAGACCGGTCTTCGGGTTAGTTACACGCAACTGACATTCCACCTGGCTTGCTATTTTCTCTACGGTAAACTCCAATACCCGTTTGTCAGAGACAAACTCACCATTCAATGTCCAGTTATATTCTAATTCTGATTCTGCAATTTCGCGTGTAGCAAAAGTAAGAGTCGGTTCCAATTTGGCTACATTTCCTACAACATAGGTATATTTAGCCCCTCCTAAATCAACTGTTATCTCATTTACATCCTCATAATCATAGTTTCCTTTGTCGCTATAGCAGCTTCCCAAAACCATTATCAGAGACAATAACAGCAGAACATAAATATTCTTTCTCATATTCAAATTCATTTTACTCATTAATAAACCGGAATATCAATATCCAATCCGTTTTCTTCAATATATTCCTTGAAGTCTAATGCATATTTTCTAATCAAGGTTTCATCTACACCTGTCAGGTCGTTGACTCCCGTACATTTGATAAACTCATCAAGTTTATAAGCATCATACGCACCCAAGTAACTTCAACTGTACTATCCCACCATAAAGGTTTGCTAGCTATATCATTAAAGTTTATTGTGATACTTCGCTGACCAACAAAGCCCGGCTGGAAGTTCTCATTTTCCTTAATGCCAAACACTAAGGTTACTTCTTTATCCTTCAATATATCATTCGGATTCTTTAAAGTCACTGTTATCTGATCTGTAGCAGTTCCCTGATGAAAAACCGGATGAAGATTCAATTCATACATATCCGGAGTAGCAGTTGTCTTTTCCGTATCAATATATAATTCAAAAGTTTTATCCTCTGTCAACAAGTCTCCCATCAGATTCACCTCAAATTCCAATGAATGAGTGGTAAGTCCGGGATAGTAAGAAAAAGAAAAGCTCTGTGATGCGGTTTCTTTCTGTGTAAAATAGACATACGATCCCAAATCGTATCTGCCTATCTGGTCTTTCTCACATGCAGTCAGCACCAAGACCATTGCAGTCAAAAATAAATATATCTTCTTCATCTTCTATTTATCTATATAATTAGTAAACCATCTCATTATCCGGCAATGGGAATATAAAATTGGCTTTTGAGTTAGGAAGTATATTGTATCTCTTATAAAAATAGTACAACTGACCTTCACCAAGAAATTCTTTACGGGCATCTTTCAGAACCGCTATCTTATATTCCGCCAAAGTAGAAATATAAGAGAAAATTCCGGCTGTGCATCCACGCGCCTGTGCTACCGTTTCCAGTTCTGCCGTTCCGGCTACCGGATCTGTTTCTGCTAAATATTCACCACGTATATAGTGCATTTCGCTCAAACGGATGACAGGAATAATACGTTTATCAAGATCTGTGTAAGATGCATCATCCATATATTTCTTAGAGATCACACAATACCAGTCATAGTCGCTATGAATTTCCATCATACCACCAGTCTCATTCCAGCGTCTGTCATTAGCATTTTCATCGAGAATCTCTGTATAATCGTCATAGTCAATAGAAACCATTCCACCATCTTCATCCCTATTATCCCATGCTTTGAAGAGTTCTACTTCCTTTGAATTTGAAAGAGCAAATATTAAATCGTCCTTCATTTTAGGATTCGTATTAAAGCTGGCATTGGCAGTAAAGGTAAACATCTTTTCTCCATTATCATCTGTGTAATTTATCACTTCCGATGCTGCATCATAAGCTTTCTTCGACTCTCCTGCATAAGAGAATACGCGAGCCTGCAAAGCAGTGATAGCAATATAACTCATACGAAAACCACGACTGGCATAAAACATGTCAGTTACCAAATCACCGCCTTCAAAGCGATAAGCTTTGGTCATCAACAACTTATAACCTTCCTGGTTGTCATAGGTCTGCACTAAACCACGTGCCTCTTCCAAATCTTTCTCTATTTTAGCCAGTACTTCTTTCACTGTCAGGTAGGGTTCTGATACAGAAGGGAAAGTCGCATAATAAGGAACATATTTCTTTCCATCATCTGCTGCGACACTGGGAGCAAACAAACGAAGAACCTCAAAGTGTAACATCGCTCTTAACGCCAATGCTTCTCCGTGAATCAGATCCTGTTCGAGCGTTTTACCCTGAAAAATAGAAGGATCGGCAGCTTCGATGTTTTTAATCAACTCATTACAGTTGGCTATCGCATTGTAAGCGGTAGACAGATGCTCTGAATAACCGGTTCCAGTGTTTTATCCGTATACTTATACTGGCAGGCCTGCCAATACTTGGAGTCCGTGCTTCCCAAATTAGATTTGGTATATTGCTGTCCCAATACGTCAGCCATTCCCCATGTCAGTTCTTCTCCCCAAAGATTCTGGCTGGACATCTGCTTGTAAATACCATTCAAAGCAATGCGGTAGCCACTTCCAGAGTTAAACAGATCTTCTCCATCAACTGATTATTAGGACTTACATCCAACCAATCGGAACAGGAACAAAACGTCAATGACGTACATAAAACTAATATAACATTCTTAATTTTCATATACTTCCTTTTATTTAATAATTGTCACGACCCACTTAGAAACTTGCATTCACTGTAAAATTGACACTTCGAGAGTAAGGATAACTCAAGCCGCGTTCTTGTTTCACTGTACAGAAACGGGCAAGGTCATTAGCACCTATTTCCAGACGAAGCATACTCAATCCCAATTTCTTGATTTGTTCTGCACCGAAAGTATAACCTAATGTGATTGAATTCAATGACAACAAGTTGTAGTCTTCAATGAAACGAGTCGATGATTTAGTTATCTCAATACTGTTCTTGCCATTATATAATGCTTTAAAACGAGCATTGTCTCCCGGCTCTTTCCAACGGTCGGAAAGGACACGTTTATCTACGTTAGAGTTGTAGATATCAGCATTTTCAACCTTGGATACCAATGTCGAATTATATCGCTGACCGCCATATTCATACATGAATGTAGTGTACAAACTGAATTTCTTCCAGGAGAAGTTGAAACCAAATGTTCCCTGAATATCCGGCTCGGTATCACCACAACTAATCATATCAGCTGAATCCCACTTAGTAGTCAATGTTCCGTCGCGCTTTTCAAAGATTTCTTTTCCTGTAGCCGGATCGATACCATGAGATTTCACAGCGGAGATAGCCGTAGTAGAAACACCTTCTTCGTATTTACGGAAAGGTTTCGCTGCATCAGCATCGTAGTTACCGAGTTCTGCATATTTCTGATCGACCAGATCGTTGTAAGCTTTCAGACTATTAGAAATCTTCACTAATTTATTCTCATTATGGCCCAAGTTGGCAAATAATGAAAGCTGCATATCACGTCTACGAATGATATTGCTGCGTACATTTAATTCATATCCGCGGTTCTGCATCTCGCCAACATTGTCTTTATAAGAAGTGAAACCGGTAGAACTGGGAATAGTCACATCATTCACCAAGTCTACAGTGCGTTTGTTATAGTAAGCAAACGAAATATAGAACAAGCGTTTTAACAAACCCAACTCAAATCCAAAATCTGTCTGGTAAGTAGTTTCCCAACCCAGATTCACATTACCCATCGCTATCATATTGGCACCCATTCCGGTTTCATACCATTCATCACCATTAATCTCATAAACGGTTTTTGCCGCAAAAGGCTCAAAGTTTACTTTACCGGAAGAACCATAAGTTCCACGAATTTTAAATTCATCAATAAAACTCAACTTCTTTATAAACTCATAGTTATGCAAAGCAAGTCCCAGACCAAACGACCAGAATAAAGCGGTTTTATTATCTGAACCAAATTCAGAAGAACCATCGCTACGAACCGAAGCATCAAGCAAATAAATGTTCTGATAACTATAGTTTAAAGTAGCCAACGCACCGAATAAGTCGTGATTTAGTATCGCTCCAATCCGGTTTTTCGTAGATCTTTTGTGCATAGTTAGGAGAATCGAAGTCGCCGGAGGGGAAACCCATATAACGTGCCGAAGTACTTGTGCCACTCGAAGAGGTGGCATTAATACCTACCGACAGATTGATATTGTGTTCCTTAATAGTCCGGTTATACGCAAGGAAAGCATTCATATCCCAAGACAAGGAGTTACCACTGCTGGTAGTCAATTCACCGGATATTTTATTCGTACTGCTCAATGCATCTGTATTCTTTGCAGACAACGGATCCAGGAAACGACGAGATTCTGAATAACTTTTAGTTAATGCAAACTGTCCTTTAATTTGCCAGTGATCATTAATATACCAGTTGGCAGACAAGTTATCAATGAATTCATCCGCATTAGAACGATCATAACTTTTCAATGTAGCCTCATACAAAGGATTGGCCAGATTGTCCATACCCAAATTGTGCCATTCGGTTGTTTTTGTCACATAATCACCATCATCATCACGGAAAGTATCATACGGCAGTTTAGTTGTATAATCCGAGAAACTTCCATAAGGTGATTCTTTAGAACGTGTTGACGAATAAGAAACATAGTTACGCACCTGCAAACGACCGATACGGTAATCTAAAGCCAAACCTCCACCTGTACGGTCACGATAAGAGCCTCTCATCACACCATCAGATTTGTTATAGCTCAAATCCACAGAGAAACGCAGATTTTCCGTACCTCCGGTCAAAGACAAACTATGCTTATGATTGAATACAGAATGAACCGGTTGCGAAATCCAGTCCGTATCAACACCCCGTTTTACATTTTGCAATTTACCGTAGTATTCTCTGTCGAGCGTATATTGCTCACCGGCATCCTTGCCAATATAGAAGCCGGCCAACCGTTCAGTTTCCAGTTTTTCAGAGGCATTCATCAGATTATAATCAGATAAGTCCGGCATTTGCAAAGTTCCGGTCATGCTATAATCGATCTGCAACTTGCCCGGTTTGGGAGGAACAGTAGTGATAACGACGATACCGTTTGCTGCACGTGAACCATACATGGCTGTTGCAGCCGCATCCTTCAAAATTGTGATATTCTCGATACGGTTAGGGTCAAGGTCATACAATTTAGTAGCTGAAACTTCAAAACCATCCATGATGAACAACGGGAGGTTCGGATTATTCTGCAAGTTGGATTTAGAAACAGTTTCCGAATCCAACTCTTTGATACCTATACCTGAACGACCACGGATATAAAGTTCCGGAATAGCATTCGGGTCTGATCCCCACTGGCTATTTTCCTGAATACGGAAAGATGGATCAAATGCCTGCAAAGCAGAGAATACATTCGTCTTAGAAACTTTCAACAGATCTTCTTTCTTGATCTGCACACTGTTACCCGTAAAACTCTTCTTATTAATGTTAGAGTAACCGGTAATTACCACCTCATCAGTCATCACAGCATCTTCTTTCAGCTTAATAACACGCGCCTTATCTTTAGACGCATCGTCTCCCAAACTGATTTCCTCTGTCACCATTCCTATATAGGAAACAATAATCACCGGATGCTTACGAACGGGATAAAAAAGTTTAAACTCTCCGTTAACATCCGTAGTAGTACCAAAATCGGTACCCTTCAAACGAATAGTCACTCCAATCAGTTGGAGTCCTTCCTGATCGACCACTTTTCCAAAAACAGCGCGGTACCCTGATGGTACTTCACTGTTTTCAACCTTTGTTTTTTGTACTTGCTGCTTGTTATCTTTCTGTTGAGCTACCACCGTAACTACCGACAAAAGATATAACAAGGAAAAAAGAAATACTTTTTCATAATTCGTGTTGTATATTCTATTTATGCAAATAATGTATGTGATTTATTTAAATTTTAGGGGCATCTTTCCAGGAACGAGTCATCAAGAACAATAGATATTTATAGTGGGCACGCGTTTGTTCATCCCCAGTCATTTGTTGTTTCTTGATTAACTCCGCCAATTTCTGATAAGTACCGTACCATAAATGATTCTGATTATCCGTTGCTATATTATACATGACAGCACGAGAGCCGTAACCCTGTTCCTCTATTGCGCTTTCAGCCTCTTCATCTTCCTCTTCGTCCAAAGCTCCTACTTTGTCTGTGTTATCATCCGACAAATAGTATTGTCCGAACCATCTCTTCTGACCATTTATATCTACACTGTTGCGCACATTCGATAAGAATTCAGCCTGCATAATACGTTCGGGTTCCGTCAACGAACGTCCCTCCATTGTCGGACGCCATACTAATTCATATAAATCGTCGATATATTCTTTCGGACTATAAGAAGACGGATCACGATAGTACGTCAACGAAACACGCTTAGTCTGATATAAGTCTGTAATCACATTCTTTTCCTTTACTACATAATTCTTCAGAATCTTACGGGCCTGTGAACCGGAGAATGAAAGTTTCTTAATGACGTCTTCATCATCAATCCATTCCAAATCCTTCAGTTGAGTAAACAGAAAATCTAAAGAAGCTCTTTGCAAATCCTTGGGTACTGCGGTAAGAGTTGCGTTAGCGTCACCAACAAAGTGCTCATTCAAATAGAATGAACCGATATTACGATATACATTAAACAAATATCCTCTCAATTGCTGTACGATAAACGGAAATACCATATTACGATAATCATAATTCTTATCTTCCGCATCCATCCATTCATGCATATGAGCTACAATGTAACGCAAATTATTAATACCGTATGTACTGGCTTTAATCGCATCGTTTCCTAAATCAAAAGAAAGAGCCGATGGATCGAATGTAGTCAGCAAATACTGTTTGGTTCCAAAACGATACATCGGATCACCGCTTTTCTCACTAATCCACTGGCGTACTACCTTATTCTCTTCCTGTGCAGTTTGTGCTTCTAAAATAGGTTTGTAGGCTACTTTAATAGCATAGTAGTCATACACTCCCAATTTAGGAGAAAGCATCACTCCTTTATCACCCGGTTGAGCCACATAGTTGAAACCTACTTCATCCATCACAGAGGCAGTTATTCCATATTTCTGCGTATAAGAAGCCGACCGTAAAGAATCCGTCGGTATAGCAAAAGAACCTGCCATATTCTCTATCAATCCTAAAGCAAAACCCACTTCCCGGCGAACGGCACAACGAAGCGTTTCACTCATCAAATCATCCGGCAAACGAAGATGACGCGCATCCGGATCAACCTGGGAAGTCTGTACAAAACGCTGGATATTATTCCACTTCAGCAAATCATGATAAAGATATAAAGAAGCATTCATGATTTCCCCGGTACGAGGATCAGCAAATGATGCATCTTTCATAGTCGTCACCACTCCGGTAGGAACATAACGAATCGTACTGTACTTTAAATTGTCAGGATCAAAATCCGGATCATCTTTCGGGAAATCCTTCACCTGGATAGCATCTTTGAAACCGATAGCCTCGAAAGCCTTATTCCAGTCATTTACTCCTGCTTTTACAGCTGCTCTCCAACTTACCGGGAAGTTTGGATCCATATAAAAGACAATCGGCTTTTTCGGTTCTGTCAGTTCACCACGTTTGTACTTATCAACATCCGACACCTCCAGATTCCAACGTTTCATCCGGTTGTTCCAATTCTTGG
>ENA-OQDE01000151-OQDE01000151.1-human-gut-metagenome-genome-assembly--contig:-NODE-151-length-44254-cov-5.911596_pt1 | contig 44254 bp, 39 predicted proteins | sample MGYA00242768_ERZ504595 | MGnify/ENA primary metagenome ERZ504595 (study PRJEB26092, sample SAMD00036307) | human gut metagenome | host: Homo sapiens | study: EMG produced TPA metagenomics assembly of...
GATGGCTGTTTCCATAAGTACTCTCAATGATGATCTGTGGTTTGGAAAGCTCCTCCGCCTTCCATCCCATACCCATGCGAAGCGGTCCATCTCCGGTGCAAGTTCTCTTACTTTCTGACTTCTTAATTCCATGATAGCCTCCATTCCTGCGCTGCTTTTTACCGTGAAAATCTATAATATACTAAATTTCATGCTCTGTGATTGCTCTGTCATTACCGTTTCTTCTACACGAAGAAAGAAATGATCAGTGCAACGATAAATCCGGTTCCACCAACCAATGTCTCCATGATCGTCCAGGTTTTTAACGTTGTCTTCTCGTCAAGTCCGATCAGTGATCTTACCAGCCAGAATCCGGAATCGTTAAAGTGTGAGCAGACTGTCGCTCCACCGGCAACTGCTGCAACCACACATGCAAGATACATCGGTGATAAGGATGCGATCTCCGGCATTGCTGCTACAATTCCTGCTGCCATGGTCATTGCTACGGTTGCAGAACCTACACAGATTCTTACCAGTGCTGCAACTAAAAATGCTACAATAACGATTGGAAGATTTATGGATGCCACAGCATTACCAATGATCTCACCTAAGCCGGAGTACTGTAAAATATAACGGAGCACGCCGCCACATGCTGTCACAAGAAGGATCAGTCCTGTCGGCTCTAAAGATTTTGTGAGGATCTTCTCTAATTCCGGCATCGTGTATCCATGTCTTGTTCCAAGGATGAACATTGCGGCTAATGTTGCGATCAGAAGTGCTGCAAACGGCTGTCCTAAAAAGTTAAATAACGGTGCCACTCCTGCCAATGCCGGAACCACGCCTGCAACAGATTTCAATATGATAAGTACCAGAGGGATCATGATGATGGTAACGACCGATGCAAAACTCGGAAGTTTGGATTCATCAATATCTTCCTGGTTTGCAATCTGATCCGGAACCGGAACATAAAATTTCTTTCCGCAGATAGCTCCCCAGACCGGACCTGCAACGATCATTGCAAAAAATCCACAGCATACACCGACTAAAATAACCCATCCAAGTTCCACATTTAACATTGTGGCAACTAATACCGGGCCAGGTGTCGGCGGAATAAATGCGTGTCCTACGGCAAGTCCTGCTAAAAGCGGGATCGCATAAAACAGGGAAGATTTCTTTGTTCTTTTTGCAAGAGAAAATGCAAGCGGAATTAAAATGATAAGTCCTGCATCAAAGAATACCGGGATAGAAATAACAAGGCCGGTGATTCCAAGCGCCCATGCAGCCTTCTCATCCCCAAATTTCTTTACCATTGTAACTGCTAAAGTCTGTGCTCCACCCGATGCTTCAAGTATCGCACCGAACATGGAACCGAGTCCTACCAGGAGGGCAATTCCCTTTAGCGTGTTTCCTATACCATCGTCCACCGCCGTTACGATTTCTTCAAACGGCATTCCTGCGATCAGTCCGATTGCAATCGCACCGATTAAGATCGAAAGCATTGCGTGAACCTTAAATTTGATGATCAAAACTAACAACAATGCCAGTCCGATAATTGCTGCGATAACCAGCCGGGTTGTATCTAATTCTGCGACGTTACCCATGATATACCTCCTTATTGATATTTGTATGACGTCTGATGTTTCATTGCGATTATTGTATTTTATTGATCATTTTTTGTCAATACATCTGATGTCTAGTTTGTTAAAACCTCTCTTTTAGACAAAAAAACAAGGTGTTTTCCTAAAAAAGCACCTTGTTTTTTGTATATTTTTCCGATATTGCATCATGTCATATGACGTCTTACCAGTTTTTGGAGTTTTTGTCCCTTACTCATTTTTTTGCTGCGCCTTTGCCTGTTTTTTCAAAATCATCTGACGATTATAATTGAGGTGCATGATCATCGCATATTTTGCACCCGCACTGTCTCCATTTAAGATTGCATCCGTGATCGCACGGTGGGTATCAATCGTTTCGTCTTTTAACTGGCGGTGTGTCAGGTTCACGAACGTGATGACCGCCGACTGAATGATCGGTACCAGTTTCTCAATGACTTTATTTTTGCTGCACCGCGCAATGTAAGTGTGAAATTCCACATCTTTCTGCAGATGGTTCTCCCCGGCAAGATACAGATTTTCCACCTCATCACACAGCCGCTTTAACTCCGCCTTTTCCTCGTCCGTCGCGTTTTCACTTGCCAGCATGGCGATCTCCGGCTCTAACATCAGGCGCACATTGCAGAGTCTAACGCCAGTTCATATTTGTCCGTAAACCCTGAAAGTCCTAACGGATCATCCTCTAAGCGGTTCGTCCCGATCACATAAGTCCCGGAACCCCTGCGGACCTCAAGCACACCTTTGGAAACCAGGCTTTTTACCGTCTCCCGCACTGTGCTCCGCCCAACGCCGAACAGCTCTGCCAGTTCAAACTCATTTGGCAGTTTCTCACCTATTTTCACCGGCGTATGCAAAATATAATCCATCAGTTCTTCTTCCACATGCGGTGCTAATAATTCCCGGCTCTTTTTTTCCATATTGTATTATTTTCTCCTTTGTCCTGTGTGATGCATAAAGACATCATACCACTTTTTGCCGGATGTTTGAACGCAAAATTTTTAACGTGCCTTCGCAAAATAGTCATTCAAAATTTCCTTGATGTAGTGATAGCGTCTTGCATAAGAGTTTTCCACACGGATGATCTGCATATGGTGCGCCTTACAGATCTCATTTTTCTGTCTGTCCCGCTCCCGTACCACTTCATCCTCAAAATGCTCCTTGCCGTCGAGTTCGATCGCAAAAACGGGCAGCTCGCTTTTTCCCCTCTTTTCATAGACAACAAAGTCGAATCTTCCCATATAAAACAGATTATCATAAGTGACATTATCCCGGAACACCTGGGATATGGCAACCTCTTTGTGGATCGTATATTTATTCCGGGTGAGCCAGATATTTTCCAGCGCATGTGTCAGGTTTTTCATAAATGCCGCTTCTGTTTCCGTGGAAAACGGCTGGATTCCAAGTGCTCTCGAACTGATATGCTTTTCCGTAATTTTGGATTCCCCGTTCATTTTCACATACTGCACCAGCTCGTACAGATCATCATCCTCATTTCCCTGATGAAGGCGCTCCAATTCTTTCCCGTCCGCAAGAAGGATCAGCTTGTCCTTCGCCCGCGACGTTGCAACATTGATCAGTTCCTTATTATTTTTGAGCCAGTCATAAGTTCCCTTTCCAGTCCGGTCGCTTAACGCCGTGGAAAACAGCACCACATCCTTTTCGTCTCCCTGAAATGCATGTACCGTTCCGCACACGACATGCTCAAATCCGTTTTCTTTGATCCCTCGCTCGATCAGTATCCGCTGATTCACAAACGGTGTGATGACAGCAATACTTTTATCAGGATTTTCCCCCGCATAGCGCATGATCTCCTCCACCTCTGCCGGAGAGGTATTCTTCATGTCACCTGGCCCGCCATCCACATTGACATAGACAAGCGGCTGTCTTTCCCTGCTGTCAGACTGCACCTGAAGTTTGGAGTTATAATATTTTTTATTGTTAAAGTCTATGATTTTTTTATTACAGCGGTAATGATTTCGCAAAAGTATCTCATCGCTGACCGCATCACAGGCAAGATATGTCTTATAAATGGAATTTTCGCGGTAATCATATTCATCCGCAACATGGTATTTTCTGCGCAGTTTCCGGTTCGTGAGTTCGTCCAATAAAATAACCGGCTTTAACTGCTGCGGATCTCCCACCAGCATCAGTTTTTCACCCCGGATGATTGGCACAAGTGAGACCGCAACATTGCACTGGCTCGCCTCATCCATGATTGTCATGTCAAACAGCGGTTCCGGTTCACCCAGTTTATGGGAAGAAATGCAGGTCGTTATCATGATTGGAAATACCTTCTGCAGCTTCTTTACATTCTCCGATTTCTGCAGATACTTGTTAAATGCTGCTGCCTGCTCATTCACATCTTCATCATCATCTAAAATTTTCCGTAAATCCTGAAACCTGTTACTTTCCAGCTCCTTGATGTATTTTGCGGAGGTATAATACAGATAACTGTAAAATTCATCCTCATTGCGGTCTAATAGAGCCATTGCATCCCGCTCAGATATCTCACCGATCTTTCTGATTTTATCATCCAGATTCCGCAGCTGACGCCCCTGCAGATCCGTATGAAAATGAAAGAGCGTCGCCACATTTTTCATCCGTTCCTGATACTCCATGACCTGCGTTAACGTTTCTTTGCGCTCCGTCAGGTCTAAGACTTCCTCATATTCCTTTAACCTGCCGGAAAGCTGTTTCGCCCGGTCAATTCTATCACCTTTTCGACGATCTAACGTGGAAGAAAATACTTTAATGCCCTGCACCTCTCTCCGCAGCTGGTTGATGTAACAGATACATTCTTTTACTTTTTCCTGATTTCCAAGGCGCAGTACCGGAAATGCGACCCGTTTTCCCTTATAAGTCAGGGAACTTAATTTTTCAAATACATTGTTTATGGGTACATTGTTGTAAGACGCAAACAGTACCGTCATATTGTTAAAAAATGCCGTCACGATCGTGTTTAAGATCGTATTCGTCTTGCCGGTTCCCGGTGGTCCCTGAATATAGGCAAGCGGATATTTCATGGCATTGTTAATTGCAAGAAGCTGGTCAAGATTGATGTTCTGGTTTAACAGCGCGATCGGATATGCCTTCGTTCTTCGCGGACGTTCCAAAAGATCGCCGAAAAATGCCCGGATTGGAAAAGTCACCTGCTCTTTTTCGTACATGTCAAGAATCGCCTTATACTCTTCATGCAGATTTAATGCACAGTCCATGCCAAGTCCGATGACATAGGGCATGTCATCCACAACTGCCCGTGCACCGTTTTTTTCTGTAATCGCATCTTTTATTTTTTCAAGATTTTTTTCAAAATCGGATAACAGCTCATATTCATCCGCATCTAAATACCTTCGGATATTTTCCTGCTCTCCCCCTATGGTAAACTGCGTGCAGATCGTGATATCTTCATCCGGTTTAAATGCCTTGTTTTTTACATCCAGATTCAGATTCCGGTATGCCAGCACATACAATCCATTTTTTGTATGGATGCTTAAAATATTTAGTGCCAGCTTTTGAATATGAAACGTTTTCCCCTGTTGCGTGCCCCGGTTCATGCGCCGCTGAAAATTTGTCACGATCTCTTTAAACTGTTCCTCCGACAACTGGTACTCCCCGTCACGCACCTGATCTCCGTCGATATAGCGCACCAGTTCATAATCGGTCGTATACGGCGTGGCATCCAGTTTGCTGCACATTTCCAGATAATTCAGTATTTTTAAATTTGCCGTGTTTGCAAAAAGGTTCTGGTAGCGTTCCGGGTGCAGCGCGATGTCTTCGATCAGCCGCTCATTCTCCGGGCAATACGAGCCTTCCACGATCTCGGTCGAGAGGATGGAATCGATATAGATCTTATCGTATCCCTCAATCGAGCACCGGTTGAGATGAAGTCCGTCCACTTTTAAAGTCTTGTTCCGTGGGTCTAAGTCCCGGATTCCGATCCAGTAGTTCGTGTGCCTGCCCTCTTTGTTCAGATATTCAATTTTCAGCCATTTTCCTTCGTGGATAGCTTTGAAGATATCTCTGTGTATACTGTTCATATGTTTTTGCCAGTCTTCCCAATCCTCCTCGCATACTCCGCCAGCTCCCGGTTCGCTTCATTTAACGGTCCAAACTCTTCCACCGCACAGATACATTTTTACAGCTGTCAATCAGCTGCTTTGCCGCCTGCACCTTATCCTGTCCAACCGGGTAAAATGCCTTTTCTGACACAACTTCTGACGCAAGTGCCACAGCCGCTTTGTACTCCACATCATTTTCCTGCAGGATTCCCGCTGCAAATGGAATGTTTTCGCGCCACAGCCTGTTGTATACCGGGATGCCGCTGCCCGCACCGCCGATCACAAAAATCTGTGAACTGACCGGATCTGGGACTTGACTGCCACTGCAGAAATCTTTACTGCTGCAATTCTCTATGTCAGAATCTTTGAAATCTCTTGTATTCTGATATCCCGTGCACAAAAAAATCTGTCCCGTCACCGGATCAAAACTCTGATCCGCCACCCCGTATAATTCCTGTACATAATTTCCGGCAAAAATCTTCTCCGGTGTGCCGATGCGGTCGATGCGGTCGCCTCTGACACAGGCGATCGTATCGGAAACTTTCTGCGCAAGGTCAAGCTCATGCAGTGACATAATGACCGCCATCTTTTTATCTCTTGCAAGCATGCGGATATTTGTAAGTATATCCATCTTAAAGCCCATATCCAGATAGGAGGTTGGCTCGTCTAAGATCAGGATTTTTGTATCCTGACAGATTGCCCGCGCAAGCATCAGACGCTGGCGCTGTCCGTCGCTGATTTTCATGAAATCCTGATCCTGCACTTCACCTGCATGGACAAGCGCGATCGCCTCATCCACTTTTGCCCAGTCCTCTTTTGACAGGATGCCAAATCTTCCCGTATAAGGATAACGCCCGGAGGCAACCACTTCCCTGCCGCTCATCAGCTCCGTGCGGAGGCGTTCTGTCATGACCATGGACAATCGTCTGGAAATCTGGCTGTCTTTTAATTCATCCATGGATGCTTCGCCCAAAAATACGGTTCCATCCAGTTTCTTTAACTGCTTTGTAATCGTCTTTAAGATCGTGGATTTTCCGGAACCATTCGGCCCGATCAGTGTCAGTATCTCCCCCGGCCGGACAGAAAGATTCACATCCCCGATCAAAGGTGTTTTATCATAGCCGACAGTCAGATGCTCTGTGCGGATCTCCTGCATATATGACTACCTCCCCTCCTGTTTTCTCAACATTGCTGCGATCACGACCGGCACCAGAAACAGTGCCGTAACCGAGCTGATACTGATTTCCGTCGGCGCAAACACGGTTCTTGCAATTCCGTCACAAAAAAGTGTCACAACTGCACCACACAAAAAACACCCCGGAATCAGGATAATCGGGCGCGCTGTTTTTGTCGCCATCCTCACCAGATGCGGCACTGCAATTCCGACAAAGGAGATCGGTCCCGCAAATGCAGTCACGCAGGCAGACAGAAGGCTTGATAAAAGGATCATCGTGACCCTCAATACTTTTACATTGACACCAATATTTCTGGCATATGCTCCCCCATCTGATATGCCCCGATCGGTTTTGCCAGACAAAAAGTCACAAGCACTGCTGCGCCGACGATCACGACGATCATTTTTATATTTTCCCATGTCATGCCGGAAAAACTTCCCATCGACCAGTTGTGAAGATTGACGATATTCGAATCGCTGGCAAATGTGACGCAGAAGTCCGTGATGGCGGAACAGATATAACCGATCATGATCCCACAGACCACCAGCAGCGACATTTTTGACACGCGAAATGAAATTAAAAGCACGAATCCCATGGCAAGCATGGAACCCACAAACGCAGCCATAACCATGCCAAAGGAACTGATCATAATGCCTTTTTCCAGCAGGAAAATCATGGTAAGCGCCACCACCAGTTTTGCGCCGGATGAAATTCCAAGCACATACGGTCCTGCAATCGGATTCTGGAAAAAGCTCTGAAGTAAAAATCCCGACACTGACAGTGCTCCTCCTAACAAGATCGCAGCAAGGATGCGCGGCAGTCTGATTTTCCACACGATCTGCGAAAATGTCTCATCTTTTCCACTTCCCGCAAGGATTGCAAACAGATCCGATGTGGATATGTCCACACTTCCCGCCCCGACATTCCATAAAAACAATACCGATAATATGATAATTGCAACAACAAAAGAGATGATATAACGTTTTTTTCATGATTTCCTCTGGTTTATATGAATTCCTGTCAGTTGATTTTCTTCAAAAACCGGTACTCTGCATCCGTTTCCCCATTCAGTACCTTATTGAGATCCTCAATGAAATCACAGGTTCCACTGGTCTGCTGGTAAAAATTGTTTCCGGTTGTGTAGACCTGTCCTGATTTTACTGCTTTAAAGTCGGCAAACAGACTGTTTTTCTGTACCAGTTCAGCGATCGATGTCAGTTCTCCCTCTATTGTACCATTGTAAATGAGAATGTCAGCATCTTTTTCGGCCGCATAGAAATCTTCCATCTGCATTTTTAATGTGGAGAGTGCATTTTCCTCTTCCGGGACATAACCATTTAAGGAATAAGTGCCCCCCGCAAGTTCGATCATTGATGATACATAATCATTTGGTTTCCGTACCGTAATCGTTCCATCCGATGCAACTGCAAAAAATGCTACCGACAGCCCCGTTTTTTCTTTTTCCAAAATCGGCTCAATATGTGCTGCCTGCGCATCAAAAAACGCTTTGGCCTGCTGTTCTCTCCCGAACAAAACGCCAAAAAGCTTTATCCATTCGAGTCTTCCAAGCGGGTGCTTTTCATAGCTGGAGCGCTCGATCATGACCTTGATCCCAAGTTCTTCTAATTTTTCTTTCACTTCCGGGTTGTGCGTAATCATCGTATTTTCAATCGCAAACGTGCATCCACCGGAAAGTAAAAGTTCATAGTCAGGCGCACTGTATTTCCCGGCATAGATCAGATTTCCCGCTGCCATCGCATCTGCCGCCTCTTTTACATACCAGTCTTTTTCTTTTACTCCTGTATATTTCAGATCGGAGACAGCACCGATCTGGCAGACTAAATCCATCACCGCACTCGACACCAGATATACATTTTCAAGCGGCTGTTGTAAAACTGTCACATCTGCCGGAACATCCGCCGGCACTTTGACACCTTTTGGCACAAGCAAAAAACGACCGTTATCCACGATCGTAATCAGCTTATAAGCACCATATTGTTCTACTTCAAACTGGTCGGCGTAGGATAACTCCATACGCCCATTGCAGTCTAAGTCTTTAAAACCTGCCGTTTCCGGAAATTGAAAAGTCAGGGTGTAATCAATCTCATGCGGCGTACTCATTGCCGTCGTATCACCGATCACATCCATTTCACATGGGATTCCATCAATTGGAAATGTGAATGTAGAGTTTCCACCTTCATTTTCATTGAGATATTTCTCCCCGTTCACGATCATGTAATCGTAATGCGTACTGCTCCATGTGATCGTCGCATATGCCACTCCATCCTTCACAGTAACTTTCGCCTGTGAATCCACAGTTGCTTTTCCGCTGCCGCCTTCTAATGTGACTTCCACCGTATATTCGCCATCCTCAGGAACTGAAACTTCTGTGCTGTCTGCCCGTTCTGCGGCATCATTTCCAGTCATGCTTTCTTCTGTTCCATCCTGATCTGCCGTTCCCTGCACATTTTCCTCTGCTGTCTGTGCATTTTCCTCTGTGACTGTACCTGCCGCTCCCTGTGCACTTTCCGTGGCTGTCTGACCAGCCCCGCCTTCTACTGCAGCGGCATTATTTTTTGCACCGCATCCCGTGAATATCTGCATGCACATCATTGCGGATAAGATTACTGCGGTCACTCTCTTTTTATTCATACAAATCTCCATTTATTAGTTATCTGTCTCCTGCGGATCAGAAACGCTTACTTTGTGATCGTACCACTCGCCTTTTGTGCCGAGGATTGCAAGATCAAATTCTTCATCTAATGCTTCTACCGGCACATCAAAACCATATACCTCGTCGGTGGTTCCATCACTGTATTTTACAGTATCCGTTGTCGGCTCTAAAATATCAGCACCGTCTTTTTTCGCATCATCTGCTGTTCCGACAAACAGATTTACAATTTTTTTTGAAACAAGGCTGATATGGATCGTCATTTTTCCGTTTTCTACGGTAAGGATACCACGTCCCTCATCTGCCTCATTTACATGAAACATGCTGCTGTCTGTATCAAACTTTGCGGTGTAAACACCATCCTCGAGAGTACCAACGGTACTCTCTGTGGTGGATGTTGACTCAAGGTTTCCAAGGGAATCAATTGCATCTTTTGTATGATCAATATAGATCTGCTGGATTGCTTCGATTCTTCCAAGTCCTGAAATCTGTGTATCAACGCTGTCAAAATATCCACTTGCTGTGAACTGGCTCTTCCAGGAATCTTCGTCGTCACCTGCCATATCGTTGTTTGCATGATCTCCTGCAACAACCATAAGAGGTCTTAAAACAACTTTTGTATAACCGGCTTCTTTTACTGCCTCAATCACATTTTCGCATGCTGTCTCTTCCGGCTCACCCTCAACAGTTCCGATAAACACATTATCATAGGAAGATCTTTCATCTGTGCTGCCATCTGGCTGTAGCTTACTTTTGCAGAATGAGAAGTTCCATGTCCCATAAATACGAATGCAGTTCCATCTTCTTTTGCTGCATCTAAAGAATCATATCCTGCTGTCTTTACTGCCTCTGCTGTAATTGCTTCTGCAACTTTTGCCTTATCCTCATTGATCACAGTTGCGTCAGATCCTACTTCACCAAGCATTGGCTCTGCAACGGTAACTGTCTCAAATTTGTCTTTATAATTGTCAAGTGTCTCTACCAGCTCGTCATACTCTGCACCATGCATTAAGTGTGTCGGCTGAACAACAAGATTTTTTACTCCGTTGTCAACAGCTCTCTCTAATGCCTGATCCACATTATCAATCTTTTCGTCATCTCTTGCCTGTACATGGTTGATGATGATCTGTGCGGTAAATGCTCTTCTTACAGACCAGTCCGGATATGCTGCTTCCAGTGCTTTTTCGATTCCACTGATATCCTCGGCACGACTGTCGTTAAATGAGGTACCAAAACTTACTACAAGAAGTTCATTTTCTCCGATATTATCTTCATTTAACGGATCATCCTTTGAGGCATCTCCTGTATCTCTTCCGAAATAATCCGGATCTGCGTTCTCGCCGGAAACTAATTCCTTCTGTGCATCTGTCAATGCATCCCATGCCTCTTTTGCCTCTGCACACTGTGCGTCCGTATCATCATTTCTTGTCTGAACATAGATCGCATCGATCAGTTCTGCGACGTGATCGGCTGCCGCCTGATCGTCAACTTCCGTGCTCTCTACGGTTTCCGTTGCCTCTGTTTTCTCTGAAGATACTGTCTCAGAGGTTTTTGCTGTGTCTGTTGCTGCTGTGTTGCTTCCGCATCCGGCGACCATACCTGTTGCAAGCGCTAATGTGGTAAGTAACGCAATGGTTCTTTTCTTCATAATGCTCTCCTTATTATAATATAATGTATCGTTCATAGTACACAGTGGAATTTTTCCACACAAAGAAACACTCCGCCTTATTTGAGGGCGGAGTAATAAGTCTGCATAAATAAGCTGACAATCTGACAGCCTACATTTACGGTACGACCAATTACTCGTGATCCGGGAAATATTTCCCTGTACCAGACAACTGGCAGGTTCCTGGCTGAAAGATCATCACACAGATTCCGCCTTCCCAACATACTGCAAAGTACATCAGTGACTTATCTTTGGAATCTGCACTCCCTAATCACAGTGACGAGATCGTACAGGAATCGCACCTGTTTCCCTTTTAACCAACCTATTTTTAATATGAAAACTATACTGTACTTTATGTACTGCTCCATTTCCCGGATAAAAACAGCCGGCACCAATTATCTTCTCTATGAAACTTTTAATATACTAGCATATCCACTACCTATTTACAACAACCACTTTTCTCTTGCAAATCATTCAAAATATGGTATACTAATCAAGTATTTGCAAAAACATATCTGGAGACGTATCGAAGTGGTCATAACGGGGCGCACTCGAAATGCGTTAGCCCTCCGGGGCACGAGGGTTCGAATCCCTCCGTCTCCGCTCTTCCAAAAGGAAACACAATTTGCTTTATATTCGTGTTTCCTTTTTTCTTTTCACACTTTTTCGTGATTACCCACAATTTCATAGCCAAAGTACCATATTTTTTTTAATTTATGTCTACCATTTTTGTCAAAAAATAGTAAAATAAGTGTAATTAACCTATAGGAAAGGGAGCTTGATATCCATGAAAAGCAAAAGCGTAAAAAATTCACTGACACTAATGTGTCTTATGATTGTTCTTGTATCTGTCATAGTCATTGGCGGTATTTCAATTTCAAATATCAGCACTATGACTTCCACGGCAAACAAGAATTATGAAAATGCCAGGTTAGATGGGTACAATACTGAGATCAAAAGTCAGGTACAGTCTGTCATCGCTATTTTACAGGCAGAATACGACAAATCCCAAAACGGTGATCTGACTGAAGACGAAGCAAAAAAAGAAGCAGCAGAGATCGTCCGCAACATGCGTTACAGGGATGATGGAAGCGGTTATTTCTGGATCGATGATACCGACTACAACCTCATTATGCATCCGATCTTAACCGATCAGGAAGGTAATAACCGTTACGATCTGACAGATCAGAATGGCGTCAAGATCATTCAGGAGATCATGAAAGTCTCGACCGGTTCTGACGGCGGCGGCTTCAATGAATTTTATTTTACGAAAGCCGACGGTGTTACCGTAGCACCAAAGATCGCGTACTCTCAAATCTTTACCCCATGGAACTGGGTTGTTTCCACCGGTAACTATGTAGATGATATGGAAGCGGAAATGAATAGTTCCAAAAACGAAGTTCAGGCGAAATACCATACTATGATCACAGTCATAATTATAATTGATCTGATTTTTACAGTTATCGTATTCATTGCTTCCCGTATTTTCGGTAATACGATCTGCAAACCTTTGATCGAGATTCAGAATTTTGCAAACAGGATGTCGACCGGAGACCTGACTACCGGAGTCAATGTTTCAAGTAACAATGAACTTGGAAAAACAGCCGGTGCACTTGATCTTGCACAGCAGGAGGTTGTCGGACTTATCTCCAACATTGATGGAGTTTCCTCTCATTTACAGTCCGCCGTTTCGGATTTCAAAAAGAATTTTGACAGCATGAACGAATCTATCCAGAACGTTTCGACTGCAATCAATGAAATTGCCCAAAACAGTAACTCTCAGGCAGCATCAACTTCAAGTGCCTCTGAAAATATTGCTGAAATTGCCGATGGCATCGCAGATACTTCCTCAGAAATGGAATCTCTTGATCAGAATGCACAGCTGATGCAGGATCGTTCCAATAAGTCCATGGAAACTTTACACAGACTGATTGATGTCAATTCTACAACCAAGACTGATATTGATTCTATGTATAACCAGACTGCCCAGACAAATGATTCCGTCAACAAGATCAGTCAGGCAGCTACCCTGATCAGCGAAATTGCATCCCAGACCAACCTGCTTTCTTTAAACGCTTCCATTGAGGCAGCGAGAGCCGGTGAAGCCGGACGTGGATTCGCAGTTGTTGCAGAAGAAATCGGCGGACTTGCCACCCAGTCTGCGCAGACGGTCAGTGAGATCAACAATATCATCAGTGAATTAAGCCAGAACTCTGAAAAATCTATGGAGCTTATGAAGAAAATGAGCGAGGCATCTGACGAGCAGGTTGCAGCACTTGAAAGCACACAGCAGATGTTTGAAGACTTAAAAGGTGCTCTCGATTCCTGTATGGCGTCCATCCAGACCATTACAGGAAAGATCAAGAATGTCAATTCTCAGCGTGAGCTTGTCACAGAGAGTATCGATACCCTGACACAGCTTGCAACCGACAATGCATCCTCCACAGAAGAAACTTCCGCAATGGCAACCGAGCTCGATGCCGTTGTCCGGAAATCTTCGGATCTGGTATCTGCTTTAGCAGATGATATTGAAAAACTTTCTGCAGATATGAAACAATTTAAGCTGTAAATCATATGAACGATATACAAATTAATATTTGCTCAAAAAAACCGTGCGGTAATTTTAATCCGCACGGTTTTTATAACTAAAAAGCAGAACTGCACCCGTGCAGCCCCAGCAGTAAAACGAGTGGAGCAGGCTCAATGCCGCTTCCTCTTAAGCAAAACATTTTTTGATCTGTTCTGTGATCTCACCGTCTATCCATCCCTTTTGCACCATATTTTCCAATATCTCACATGCTGCTTCGTGCGTCATTCCGGATTTATACGGTCTGCTCTCCGTCAGTGCCTGATAGATATCAATGCACGCCATGATACGTTCCTGCCTGTTTAGCTCGTCGGCAGTTTTACCGAACGGATACCCGGTGCCATCGAGTTTTTCATGGTGGAGCGCCGCCCAGTCACGGATATCTTCCATTCCTTCTGCCTGTGATAAGATCAGATATGTGTATCCCGCATGATTTTTCATTTTAGAAAACTCCTCGTCCGTCAGGCGTCCCGGTTTTTCTAAGATATCATTTCCGATTGCTGCTTTCCCGATATCGTGCAGCGCGCCTGCCAGGTACATTTTCAGCACCGTCTCCTCGTCATCACCGAGATATCTGGATAATCTGGCTGCATTTTCCGCAACACCGAGTGAATGGCGGCTTGTAAATTCGGATTTATAGTCGATGATCTTTGCAAACAGATTGGCAAAATTTTTGCACATTTCGTCGCTTAAATCCCGCTTTTTTCTCGGAACAATATTCCACAGCCGTTCTTCTAAATCTGCATCTCCAAGACTCAAAAAATGTTCTTGCCCAAACACTTCCAAAAAAGTATCTACGCATGCAGTATCAAATTTTGTCCCTTTATTTTTCAAAAGATAATCTTTCGCGCGCTGCCACACGGCATCATCAAATACCGGCGTCCGGCAGAACGCATCTAAAATATCACACAGATGAATGATCCTTGCAAAAAGAGGGATCTCTTCCCACGTTTTTCCAAATGGTCCGCTTCCATCAGCATTTTCATGGTGATATAAAATCACATTTTTCACATCCGTCAGAAACGGGTACATTTTTAAGTTTTCCTCCCCGTAAATGCAGTGGATGCCAAGCTGCTTTGACGTTATATTTTCCGTATTATTTTTTGTAAGATCATTGTGAAATTCCTCATAAATATACTGCGTCAGAGCATTGTCGTGCAGCAGCGAACACGCCGCGAGATCCTGCAGGGCATCTCCTGTAATTCCCATTTTTTGTGCTGTGCATACGCTCATATATGCAACTCTTTTTCCATGTTTTGTCGCAACATGGGTCAGTTCCGCTTCGACACAGTCGAGTGCATAAGAGCATGCACCAAGCAGACCAATAATATCTAATTCCATTTCCCATTCACTTTCTTTTTATTTTTTCTATCTTAGCACACCAAAATCACTTTTGATACCACAAAATTGCTTTTCATTTCAGAAAATTATTTCTGCGGGTGAACACCGCTTTTTTCCAACAGTTCGGTCACTTCGTTTTTTCCACCGTGCTCTGACAGCATGAACGGCTCATTTTCCAGATTTTCAATTTCAATCTTTTCTTTTACGCAAAGTGGATGTGCCTCAGGCAGCACAACCATGTATTCATCCATTTTTGACATATCACTTTAGCAGCTTCTGCCACACACTCTCACTGTGACCGGCATCTTTCTCATACAAATTGATATACTCTCCCGCCGTGCTGTGATCCTTAAATGCCGGGTACAAAAAACCTCTCTCCGGCACGCCCGCTCATACTCGCCCTCTAACGGACTGACCGCACAGATCAGATATTCGTACACTTCCTCTGAGCTCTCCTGCCATGCCTTATCGGTCCCTTTGACCGGGACATCGTATCTCCCGTGGAACAAAAAACACGCATATGGGCATCCCGGCTGATATTTCTCTCCAAGCAGCTCATAGAAAAGATCCGGGAATGCATCGTCTTTCAGACCTGTCTCCCTGATCCCGTCAAAGAGCTGCCAGATACTGCCCGGCTTTCTTTTTTCTTCCGGGATCCGGTATTCTCTTAACTGTTCATTTGTTTTTGAGATCAGCACCGTCTTGGCAAGTTCTAAGTTTTTGGCTCTTTCGGATGCAGACAGTTTTAAGAAATGCGTATTGAATGTTCCATCCACATATCCCTCTTCGTCAAAATATGCGCCTGCGATCCGGTCTATGGATGCCCGTGCGGGAGTCATGCGCCTGGTCAGTTCTAACATGTCGTCGCGATTTATCATTTTGGTCCTTTCATTCCCGTAATTTATTCCATTAAATTTACACTATTTTTACACTATTTTTCACTATTCTTTCACTATTTTTTCTTAATTACTTTCCTTTTTTACACCAGCCCCTGAATCAGGATAAACAGGATCAGCAGCGGCAGTATAAACTGGAAATATGGCTTTAACTTTTTCGAAATCTTAAGGCCCTCTCCCGAATTCGCCTCGTCGATATATCTGTCAAACCCCCAGCCCCACTTTGTTACGCTAAACAGCAGATAAATCAGTGAACCGACCGGAAGAAGCAGGTTGCTGACGATAAAGTCCTCACTGTCGAGCACATCGCGGCCGCCTATCAGATGCAGGCTGCTCCACACATTGTAACCCAGTACACACGGAAGGCTTGCGAGCAGGATGATCACTCCATTGATAAGTGCGGCTTTATTTCTGCTCCAGTGAAACATATCCATACAAAATGACATAATGTTTTCAAACACTGCCATGACCGTCGAAAAACTTGCAAAGGTCATGAAAAGGAAAAACAGACATCCCCAGATCCGCCCACCAGCCATATTGACAAACACATTTGGCAGCGTGATAAAGATCAGGCTCGGTCCGGCATCCACTTCCACTCCATAGCTGAAACATGCCGGGAAAATGATCAGTCCAGACATGATCGCCACAAAGGTGTCAAGACCGCAAATTCTTGCGCCCTCACCGGCAAGCGAGTGATCTTTGCCCATATAACTTCCGAAGATCTCCATTGCGGCAACGCCAAGACTCAGTGTGAAAAATGCCTGATTCATGGCTTCCGTTATCACATTTTTAAGCCCTGTCTCTGCAACCGTGTCCAGATTCGGGACAAGATAAAACTTCACGCCTTCTGCTGCACCCTGCAGTGTAATACTGTGCACCGCGAGAACAACAATCAGAATCAGCAGCGCGCTCATCATGATCTTGCTTATTTTTTCCAGTCCGTTCTGCAGTCCCCTGCTGCACACAAAAAATCCCAGTATCACGGTAAGTATCATCCAGAACGCCATCTGTCCCGGATCTGCGAGCAGATTAGAAAATACTGCCGCAGTATCGTCCGCAGTCATGCCGGTCTGGAATTCGCCTTTTAAAAATTTAAAGAAATACGATACCATCCAGCCTGATACGGTCGTGTAATACATCATCAGCATATAGCAGCCAAACATTGCGATCCAGCCGTGAATATGCCACTTGCTGCCTTCTTTTTCGAGTGCTTTATAACCTAACACGGCGCTTTTTCTGCTGGCGCGCCCCACGGCAAATTCCATGGTGAGCACCGGAAGTCCCATTGCTATTAAAAATATCAGGTAGAACAGGACGAAGATGCCGCCGCCGTTTTGTCCAGCCACATAGGGGAATCGCCAGACGTTTCCGATTCCGATGGCGCAGCCGGCGCTTACGAGCAGAAAGCCCAGGCGGGATTTGAAGGATTCTCGTTTCATTTTTATTTTGCTCCGTTTCTATTTTATTTTTTACTTGGTGGATTCAAATTCTTTTAGGGCGCTAAGTGCCTGACCACCAAGCAGATACAATATTCCTGTATTGAAGATCGTCATCAGACCGATTCCGACGTCGCCGAGGTCCCATACGAAAGTGTAGGCAGCGATTCCGCCGATGAACAGCATAACCAGTGCAAGGATTTTGTACAGGGTCTGAAAGATCCATTTATCTCCAAATAAATAGGCGACATTGCTTCTGGCATAGAAGAGGATGCCTAAGAATGTGGAGAAACTGAATAAAAACAGTGTCACTGCGATGAATATGACGCCAAATTCGCCCAGGTGATAGCGCATTGCGGACTGGAGAAGATCCATGCCTTCTTTTCCTGCTACGATATTTTCCGGTGCAGTGAGCATGATCATAGCAGTGCAGCTGCAGATCACAATGGTGTCGACAAATACGCCAAGTGCCTGTGTCAGTCCGGCGCTGACCGGTGTCTCACATTCGGCTGCTGCGGCTGCACAAGGAGCAGAGCCGGAACCGGCTTCGTTTGAAAACAGTCCACGCTTGATGCCATTCATAAGGACAGCGCCGAAGCCGCCGGAAACTGCCTGTCTTAGCCCAAACGCCTCCTCAAAAATCCGACCAAAAACCGCCGGGATGCTTCCAATATTTTTCAGGATAATAAATATCGTGATCGCAAAATAGCAGACCGCCATAACCGGTACGACCACGTCAAGCACTTTTACCGTCGCATTTTTCCGAAGGACGATCACCGCCGCGATCGCAACCAGTACGATCGTTGTGTAGAGTGGCGGGATGCCAAATGCATTTTCAAAGGAAGATACCACGGAATTGCTGATGACCTGGCTGATGCCACACCAGCAGATCAGTCCTGAAATTGCAAAAAGTACCGCGATCAGCACATGCTTTTTCTTTTTTTTCAATTTTTCTTCACAGAAATGATGGATATAATATGCGGGACCTCCGCGATATCCGCCATACAAAGGATCTTTTTCCTTGTGTAACTGTGCGAGCGTCCCCTCCACAAATGCGGTCGAGGAACCGATCAGCGCAGTCACCCACATCCAGAACACAGCACCGGCACCGCCTGCCGAGATTGCCGCCACAACGCCTACCAGATTTCCCATGCCGACTCTGGTAGCCGTCGAGACGATCAGCGTCTGAAATGTGGAAAGACTGTCCTTTGTTTCCTTTTTGCCATAAGTGCTTTTATCATATCTGGGAAAAGCCTGACCGGCAAAAATCTTGTGCGGATCGTAAAATAGATTCCTGTCGGAATCAGAAGAATTACAAGTAAAGAAATCCCTATGCTGCTTTCCTGCGGCAAAGATCGTAATCAGATCTCCCCATAAAAATGCGTAGATCTTTTCAATGACCGAGACTATCATAGTATATACCTTTTCCATCCTTAGTTTGTACTTTCTCTATCATACTATAGATTGTCTCTTTCATGCAATAAACAAGTGATAATTTCATGTAATATAGTTGAAATATTTTTATTCTGTTACATTTTCAGTTTCCGGAATTTTAAATTTCTGGATCATTCCCTGCAGACTCTCTGCCTCACTGCTCATCTCCTGACTGGCAGCCGCACACTCCTCAGATGTTGCAGAATTTGTCTGCACAACGTCATTGATCTGCTCAATTCCCTCATTGATCTGCTGGATTTCTGTTGTCTGTGTCTCTAATGTATCCGCAATATGTGTAACGTCTTCCGTAATCAGCTTGGAGTTCTCTGCTACCTCCTCCAGCTGTGCCGCAGTCTCTTCCGCGATTATCATACCTTTTTCTACCGCATTCACAGATGTTTCAATCAGTGATGCTGATTCTTTTGCCGCCTGGGCACTCTGTTCAGCTAATAAATTTACCTGATTCGCTACAACTGCAAATCCTTTTCCTGCCTCTCCGGCCCTTGCCGCTTCAATAGAAGCATTCAACGCCAACAGATTTGTCTGGGAAGCAATTTCATTAATTGTTGCAATAATCTTATCAATCTCTTTTGATGCCTCATTAATCTCATGCATAGAAGCAACCATTTCATGCATCTTACCATTGCTGTCTGAAATGGCATTTCCAAGTTCATCCACTCTTCCACTGATTGCTTTTGCAGATTGTGAATTTTTTTCTACCTGTTCAGAAACCCCGGCAACTGTAGCCGTCAGTTCTTCTACAACCGCTGCCTGATTCGTAGCTCCATCTGCAAGATCATTGGAACTTGATGCCACCTGGTCTGCTGCACTTGAAACCTCACTCGAAACATTTTTAATTCCTTTGATCGTTTCTGCCATACTCTTCTCAAATGACATGAAAGAATTTAAAATACCGACAAAATCTCCCTTCCACTCTACTTCCGGCTGAACATCAAAATTTCCTTCTGAGAACAGTTTCATTGCACGATCAATATCATCTACATAAGTTCCCAAAATACGAATTGATTTGCGCATACTGTGCGCCAGTCTTCCAATCTCATCTTCCGAATGATATTCCAGCGCACTGTGTAAATTTCCTTCTGTCAGTTCCCTTGCAACGTCTTCCACTGCACGTAACGGATCCAGAATTGTTTCAAGTACCTTTTTACTTATTACCTTAGCCAGTGTGCATGCACAAACCAGACAGATAATAATACACACCATTCCTGCAACAGCAAAAATAATTGTAGTTCTTGCAGACTGCTCACTTACTTCATCTGTGATCTCATCTAATCTTATGGCAATTTCCACAAGTTTATTTAATGCAGGTGTACAACTATTAAAAATTTCATCAATCGCTTTCTCTTTTTCGCCATTTTTAATTTCTTCTATAATCGAATAACCAATGTTTCCCCAATCAGAAAGAGCAGATGCATACTCATTATATTCCTCATCCGGTAAGACTTTGGTTTTCTTTAATATTTCCAGCTGCGAATCCACTTCTGTAAGCAGCTTTTTTACATTCTGCTCATAACTGTCATAAGCAGATGTATCATTATTTAATGCCATTTCCCTGATATTTCTCGCTGACGTATTCACATTGATCCTGCAGATTTTTACCGCCTGATCCGCAGCATTGACATCATCTATATAATGTAACATATTAGCAAATAACACACCTATGACCACAATAGAAAACAGACCCGAAATCAACATCATACTAATGACTTTTCCGTAGCCATAGTTTATCCTCTCCTGCAGATGCATATTTTCCAATTTGTCTTTCATTGTACTCTTTTGTGACAACATAGATTGTTATTTCCTTTCTCTATTGAATTTTTGAATTTTTACTCTTATATACCAAATTCCATTTTCAAAGTCAATACGGTTTCGGTTCAATTTTTCATATTCTACTTTTCGCATAATATTCAGCACATCCCACGCAAAAAAATTCAGCACTTTTACCAAAAAAGAAAACCACCACTCCCCGGCTCCCGGTTTGTGATGGTTTCCTGCTATATTATTCTGTCCACTTCTTAAATTCTTCATCCGTACATTTCACATAATGTGTCCCGGACACCAGATGATCCGTTCCCTTATTATAATCAATGCCGGAAGTCTTGTAATCGTAGCTCAGTGCCACACGATTTTTTCCACGACCGGATTCGGTGCAGGTATCGCAGAAAGAAGGCTCTTCGTATATGGGTGGATTGGATTCTCAAAGATTTCCTCCGTTGTTCCGGTCTCTAAGAGATGTCCCAGATGAAGTACCCCGATGCGATCCGAAATATATTTGACCATGGAAAGATCATGTGCGATAAACAGATACGCGGTTCCTGTCTCCTGCTGGATATCCTTCATCAGGTTAACGACCTGTGCCTGAATGGAAACGTCCAGCGCAGAGATACACTCATCTGCAATGATCAGTTTCGGGTTCATGATCAGCGCTCTCGCAATTCCGACACGCTGTCTCTGTCCACCGGAAACTGATGCGGATAACGGCCCGCATGTTCCGGCGCAAGTCCAACTTTTGCCAGGATGTTTTTGATCTTTTCCTCACGCTCTGCGCGTGTCTTGTACATATGATGGATATCTAACCCCTCGCCGATGATATCGCGCACCTTTTTTCTTGGATTTAAGGATGCCATCGGGTCCTGGAAGATCATCTGCATCTGCGTGCGCAGTGCCTGGCTGTTTGCCTTATTGATCCTGCCGCTGATGTCCATTCCATTAAAATTGATCTCCCCGGCGGTCGGATCATAAAGTCTTATGATACTTCTTCCGATCGTTGATTTTCCGGAACCGGATTCCCCGACCAGACCATATGTCTCACCCGGATAGATCTGAAAACTTACGTTTTCTACCGCATGCACGGTATATGTATTACTTACCTTAAAATATTGTTTCAAGCCTTTCACGGTAAGAAGAGGCTTACTGTTTTCATTCACCGTCATCGATCTTAGCCTCCTTCTTCATTCGCGCAATACGCTCTTTTAATTCAAGCGGCATCTCTGCCTTCGGTGCCCGCGGATCTAACAGCCAGGTAGCCGCATAATGTGTATCTGTCACCTGAAACATTGGTGGATCTGCCTTGTCGTCGATCTCAAGCGCAAACTGGTTACGCGGTGCAAACGCATCGCCCGGTTTTTCGTTTAACAGGTTTGGCGGCGAACCAGGGATCGTGTAGAGTCTCTCATCCGCAGTGTCAAGATCAGGCATTGCAGAGAGCAGTCCCCAGGTATACGGATGTTTCGGATCATAGAAGATCTCATTGATCATACCTTTCTCAACGATTTTTCCGGCATACATGACATTGACGTAATCTGCCACTTTGGCAACCACGCCGAGGTCATGTGTGATGTAAATAACGGAAATGCCTCTCTCTTTCTGTACCCTGCGGATCAGCTCGATGATCTTTGCCTGAATCGTAACATCCAGTGCAGTCGTCGGCTCATCACAGATCAGAAGATCCGGGTTGCAGGCAAGCGCGATGGCAATGACCACACGCTGTCTCATACCACCGGAGAGCTGGTGCGGATAGTTTTTCATACGTTTTTCCGCATCCTCGATACCAACCTCTTTTAACAGTTCTACTGCCTTATCCCAGGCTTCTTTCTTCGGTGTCTTAAAATGCCAGATCATACCTTCCATGATCTGTTTTCCGATCGTCATGGTCGGATCAAGACTCGTCATCGGATCCTGGAATACCATAGCAATTCTTTTTCCATTGATATGTCGTCTGATCCACTTTTTATCTTTTGTTAAAATGTCTACCGTCTGCGGTGTTCCATCCGCATGATGATAGGAAAATTCTATAGTACCGCCCGTTACTTTCGCATTGGATGCCAAAATACCCATGGCAGCTTTCATTGTTACGGATTTACCGGAGCCGGACTCACCAACGATCGCAACTGTCTCGCCCTTCATCAGGTCAATATTGACTCCACGGATGGCGTGCACGCTTCCTGCAGTCGTCTGAAACGTAATATCCAGGTCCCGTATTTTTAAAATCTGTTCTTTTGTCTCTGACATATACGAATCCCCTTTCTTACATTTCTTTCAGCTTCGGATCTAATGCTTCACGTAAACCATCTGCTACAAGGTTAAAGCTTAACATCAGAAGCGCCATTACAACGATCGGCGGAATGATCTGGTACGGATGTGTGGTAAAACTGTTAAATCCTTCGGAGATCAGTGAACCAAGTGAACACTGTGCACCGGAATACCAAGACCTACGAAACTTAAGAATGCCTCGGTAAAGATCGCTGTCGGGATGGAGAACATTACCTGTGTAATGATCGGTCCAATGATATTTGGCAGAACTTCTTTAAAAATAATAAAGAAATTTCCTGCTCCAAGTGTCCGTGATGCAAGTACAAATTCCTGCTCTTTTAATTTCAGCATCTCAGCTCTTGCGATACGCTCATGCCGACCCACTCCGTCAACATCAATGCAAAAATAATGGTAAGCATACCCGGCTGCAGTACCAGTAACAAAAGTGTTACGATTACAAGACGCGGAATACCGTTCGCGACCTCCAGAAACCGCTGCATGAACATATCGACTTTCCCGCCAAAATATCCGGAGATCAGTCCATAACTCATTCCGATCACCATATCGATGATAGCGGCTGCTACGGCGATAATCAGGGAAACGCGTGCACCGGACCAGGTACGTGTCCAGATATCACGTCCGAAGTTATCACTTCCGAACCAGTAGTAAAGATCATCCAGACCTTTTTCTTCATAGTAATTGATCTTTTTGGTTCCGGTCGTTGTCTTCATACCTTCACTACCATCAAAGATACCAAGTTTTTCAAGACCTTTTACCCTTGGCGCAAAGTTTTTCTGTGTCAGTGACTGTTCAGAGTAACTGAAATCATTCATTCCCGGACCAATGATTGCAAATACCGTAATGATAATGATCAGGATCAGACCGATCACTGCACTGATTTTTTTGAAATAGCGGATCAATACGTCTTTCCAGAAACTCTGTGCTGCAAAGTTATCATCTAACGCAAGTTCGCCATCCGTATGTTTAAATTTAAAATCTGCCTCGACCGGTATGTAGCCGGCAGCATCATTTCCCACATTCATGGTATTTTCCTGTGACACCATATCAGTCTCCTTTCTTTGCCAGACGAATTCTCGGGTCAATGATTCCGTAAAGGATATCTACCACAAGCATGATGGCAATGTACATTGCAGAATAAATAAAGCTTAATGCGATAACCACGTTGTAGTCGTTCGACTGAATGGCATTTACCAGAAGACTTCCGACACCCGGTATTGCAAATATTTTTTCAACAACCAGAGAACCGGTCATCAGATCGACGATCAGCGGTGCAAGCACAGTGATGATCGGGATCAGTGCATTTCGCAGCGCATGTTTAAAAATCAGCGCTGAACCCGAAATTCCTTTACTCTCCGCAAGCAGCATATAATCGCTGCCGAGTACTTCAAGCATTTCACTTCGCGTAAAACGGGCGATCGACGCCATCGTAAACATCGAAAGTGAGATACTAGGCAGCACGCTTGATCCGAAAATATCGCTCTCCGAAAACAGCATCGGGAACCATCCTAATTTAAATCCGAAGTTATAGCTGAGTGCCAGCGCAAACACATACGATGGCACCGACACACCGATAACCGAAATGATCGTCGCTAACGAATCCCATATCGTATCATGCTTTAACGCCGCAAGAAGCCCGAGCAGAAGCCCGACCACGGCACCGATCAACACCGCATATCCTCCGATACTGATGGAGATCGGAAGTCTCGTCTTTATCAACTGGGAGATTGGTGTATTCTTTGAGATATTGTAGCTTACGCCAAGGTCTCCTTTTAACATATTGCCTACATATTTCACAAATTGTACCGGCAATGGCTGATCCAGTCCATATTTCGTATACAGTGCTGCTCTCTGGTCTGCATTTAACTTCTCATCGTTGAATGGAGAACCCGGCATCAGCTGCATCAAAATAAACAGAACGAGCAAAATTGCAAGCAGCGTAAACAGAGACGTTACGATTCTCTTAAGTGCATATTTTTTCACGTTCTAATCCTCCTTGTTTTTCCGTTCACGACATAGGAAATTCCTGCCTCATTTCCTATAGCGTCAACAATATGATGAAATTGCCGCACCAAAGTTTTGCACTTTAGTGCGGCTATATTCATTTTCCTGTAAAACAGGATTTCTACTGTCTAAATTTCTTTATTCAGTCTTTACAGCATCTTTGTATACACGGTTGATAGCTACCGGATGATACTCAACGCCTGTTACTTTAGAAGAAAGCATCTCTGCGTTGCACTGTGTGTAAAGCGGATAAATAACTGCCTCATCCATAACGATCTTCTCAGCATCGTAAAGTCTTGCCCAGCGTCCCTCTGCATCTGTGCAAAGATCACCGGTTGTACACTCATCAATGATTGCATCGTAATCTGCGTTGCTCCACAGACCGTAGTTGTTAGAGTTATCTGTTACCCACATTCCAAGATATGTCATTGGATCTGCGTAGTCCGGTCCCCAACGTGTTAAACCTAACTGGAAGTTACCGTTCTGCATGTCTTCCACACGCTGTTTCTTCGGCTCAACAACCAGGTTTACGGTCAGTCCCGGAAGAGCTGTCTCCCACTGCTCTTTTAATACCTGCGCTACTTTCTGAGGTGCGTCATCTGCATCTACTACCATGTCTAAAGTGATCTCAGATTCACCAAGTTCCTCTAAACCTTTTGCCCAGTAATCTGCTGCTTTTGCAGTATCATAAGCACATACATCAGAGAATTTTGTCTGATCTTCGGAGAAGTCAGATCCGTCCGGACCTGCTGCGAACTGCATCGGAACTGCTGTGTATGTAGAAGCGGAACCATCTTTTAATACATCTGCTGTGATGGAATCACGGTCGATTGCCATTGTCATTGCAAGACGTATATTTAAGTTTGCGAGTTCAGGAACAGAATTCATATTCGGGCTGACATACCATAAGTAGCCTGCACCAACAGTTGTGAATTCAGGATCGTCTTTTACCTGGTCAACCTGCTCACCGTTTACTAATGTTGTATCAAGTGCACCTGTCTGGTAGCTCATTAATGCCTGCTGTGAATCCTGGATTACCTGATAACTTAATCCGGAAAGTTTTACTCTGTCGGTATCATAGTAGTCTGCATTTTTTGTTAAATGGAATGCAGTTGCTGCCGGCTGATAAGAATCCAGCACAAATGCACCGTTTGATAATACTGTCTCAGGACTTGTTGCAAATGTATCTCCACAGGAAGTAAAGAACTCCTCATTTACCGGATAGAAAGTCGGGAAATACATCAGAGAAGTGAAATAGCTGACTGGTGCATTCAGTTCGACCTGAAGTGTATTGTCGTCTACTGCTGTCACACCAAGTTCACTCTTGTCTTTCTCACCTGCGATGATCTCTGCTGCATTTTTAATCTGACCGATATCGCTTAACATATATGCATACTCAGATGCGACATCCGGATCAACAGCTCTCTGCCATCCGAATACGAAATCTGCTGCGGTAACCGGTGTGCCGTTGCTCCATTTTGCATCGGTACGAAGATGGAATGTATAAGTTAAACCATCGTCTGATAAATCATAGCTTTCTGCGATTGCCGGAACTGCCTGTCCGTCTGCATCCATCTGCATCAGACCGTCGGTATAATCAGCGATTACCTCAAAGGATGTTCCGTCGGTAGCCTGCTGCGGATCGAGTGACTCGACCGGAGTTTCAAGCATAACATTCATGTCTGATGCGCTTGCTGCGGCATCTGTTCCTGCAGCATCACCTGCTGCACTGCCTGTCTCTGTGCCTGCGGTTGTTCCCTGTGTTGCAGAAGAACTGTTCCCGCCACAGCCTGCAAGACCAAGCATCATTGTTCCGGCCATCAAAATAGCCAAAACTGCTTTGGTTTTTTTCATAATAGTAATCCTCCTTGTTTTGCGGAGCAAAATGCGACTGCCTTTGCAGGAGCAGAGGATTTTCCTCCTTGTTTTGCGGAGCAAAATGTCTGCTATGCCTGCATAGCATGTGCCTCTTGCAGGAGCAGAGGATTTTCCTCCTTGTTTTTGCGAAGCAAAAATCCGAGTCCTCTGACGAGGAGAGGATTTTCCTCCTTAATAAAAATGCGCAAAGATGGCTCTTTTCCTCTGCGCCCCTTTACGCTGATAACACTTTAGCACATCACATTACAAAATGCAAGTATTATGTTATACATTTTGTACTTTCGTACTATTTTTCCGTTAATATAATGGGTGAATAGCTTTTATTTTCCCTCACTCAAACAATCATGATTTTAAAATTTTGCCACCTTAATCCTATGATGTTGAGCTCAAATAGTGCAGTTTGTCAATCAAAAATCTTGCATGTACTATTGTCATCCTATAAAGATTCGGGTGTCAAAAGGTGGTTTTCAATTTTGGGTCTGTCAAATTGCACAAAACCGAACTTGTTTTGTTCCGTTGTCCGAAAATAAGAAAAACTAAGATTTTCTAATTTTCTCCCAAAGTCACAAAAACAGTCTCGGCTTTGTGCAATTTGACAATCGCTAAGTTATGAACCACCTTTTGACACCCTAATCCTATAAAGAAAAAAAGCCCTCCAGCCATTAGATTTTTCATCTAACTTCTGGAGGGCAGTTCTCAAACTGGAGTTTTGTAACTAAAAACAACAAATCCATTCCAAAAATACAGTCTATTTTACTTTGTAAGATCTTTGATGACCTCTCCTGCAAGGATCAGTCCTGCCACAGACGGCACAAACGCAATACTTCCAGGGATATCACGGCGCTCGGTGCATTTGTGGACGGTTCCCGGAGGCAGACGCAATGTGACCGGCAGCTGATACTCATATCCTCGATCGGTCTGATCGGCTGCTCTTTGGAATATACGACCTTTAATTTTTTGACCCCGCGTTTTTTTAACTCACGGCGCATGACACGCGCGAGCGGGCAGACTGACGTCTTGTAAATATCAGCCACCTCAAACTGGGTCGGGTCTAATTTATTGCCAGCTCCCATGCAGCTTATGACAGGCACATTGCACTCTTTTGCGCGCATGATGATCTCTAATTTTGCAGTGACCGTATCCACCGCATCCACGACATAATCATACTCGGAAAAATCAAACTCATGCGCATTTTCCGGCAGATAAAAACATTTTCTCGCTTCCACTTTTGCATCCGGATTGATCTCTAAGATACGCTCCGTCATCACATCAACTTTATATTTTCCAACCGTTTTTCTGGTCGCAATGATCTGACGGTTGATATTCGTCAGACATACCTTGTCATCATCCACGATCACAAAAGAACCGACTCCGCTCCTGGCAAGCGCCTCAACCACATAACCGCCGACTCCGCCGATTCCAAAAACTGCAACTTTTGCATTTGCAAGCCGTTCCATATTATCTGAACCCAGCAGTAACTGGGTTCTTGAAAACTGATTCAACATATCCTGTGCTTTTCTCCTGTTATTTCCTTATCTCTTAGGTCCTATTATCATTTGTGCAAAATTATTTTTTTCCATATCGGGAAGTTCATTCCTGCCTCTTGTACAAAATTATTTTTTCTCTATATCAAGTGTCTCATTCATACTTCCCATACGGTATCCGCCAAGGTCAAGCGTCACATAGGCAAATCCAAGCTGTTTCAGGTAAGAATAAATCTTTTCCCTGTTTTCCCCTTCTACCAGTTTTGCGATCTCATCCGGCAGCACCTCGATACGCGCAATATCCCCATGGATCCTTACGCGCACCTGATGAAAGCCCATATCCAGCAAAAGCTGCTCCGCCTTATCCACCATGCCGAGTTTTTCTTCGGAAATTGTCTCCCCATAGACAAACCGGGAGGAAAGGCATGCAAATGACTGCTTGTCCCAGGTGGGCAGTTCCATCTCTTTGGAAAGTGTACGGATCTCTTCTTTGTTCAACAGAGCCTCCCTGAGCGGACTTTTGATACCAAGCTCTGCAACTGCGACCAGTCCCGGTCGATAGTCACCATTATCATCCATGTTGGATCCCTCAGCTACGGCATTGATATGATACTCTTTTGCAATTTCCAGTATTTTCTCAAACAATTCATGTTTGCAGAGATAGCAACGGTTCTTCGGATTCTGGCGAAATCCCTCGATATCAAGTTCTTCCGACTTGCATACAATGTGTCTGATTCCCTGCTCCTTGCAAAACTGCTTTGCCTCCTCTAACTCCCTTTTCGGGAAAGAACAGGAGGATGCCGTAACTGCGATCACATGATCCGCACCAAGTGTTTCCTTTGCCGCTGCGAGCAGAAATGTCGAATCCACGCCACTGGAAAAAGCGACTGCAACACTGCCCAGTGACTTTAAATATTCCTGTAAATTTTTATATTTTTCCTGTACTGACTGCATAATAATCCTTTATTTCATATAATTTAATCTATTCTTACCACTGTATAATCGCCCATGGCATGACTGACATAAAAGATCACATATACTTTCCCGTCGTGCACATAAGACTCTCCCATCGTCTCATCGGCTCCGTAATCGTCCACATCTCCGTCAAAATGGGTAAGACTTGCCGCAAGTGCTTCCTCCGTTGGTTCCATCCAGATGAAATTAAATTCCAAAATATCTTTCATCGTAATTTCAGTAGTCGGATTTCCTTCCGGATCCAGCACGGTATAGCCCTGTGCAGTATCTGTATTGTCTTTTCCGGCAAATAAAATTTTAGCCGTCTCATCCGGATCTGCAAAATCAGAAAATGTCATTTTTTCTCCGGTCTTCATGTTAATATTAACGGAAGTAAGTGCTGCAGAAGGATGCGCTGATCCTTCATAATCATAATAACTCTGACAGGTCAGAGAAAGCATATCCTTTGTCTGTTCCTGCACGGTATATGTGAGCACCACGGAATCATTTGCACCAGGTTCATCTCCTCCGTATCTCCCGTCATTTCCCCGGCAGCTTCTTTTGCCGTATTTTCAAAGTAAGTATTCCATTCTTCCTGTTTTTCGGTATCACTCCAGCCTGTAATCTTCGGATAAGAAATATCAACCAGATCCGTCTTTTTGTAGCTTACCATCTCTATCTGATAATCAGACTGTGCGTCCTGCCCTGCCTCTGTTGTGGCAGCGGCTTCTGTTTCGTCCTGTTCTGAATCCTCCGAAACCTGTGAGGTTTCTGGCTCCGTTTCATTCTGTACTGTAGTCTCACTGGTTTTCTGCTGATCCATAGAGCCTGCCGCACCAGTGTTTTTATTTTCACCACAGCCTGCTGCAAACGTGAGTGACAGTGATAATACCGTAATTAATATAAGATTTCTTCTTCTCATATAGATCCCCTTTTCTGCGCAGTTTTTTACACTGAATTCCTTTTCTTTTATAGATAAATTAGTCTGCCAGCATCTACTGCTCCAAAAACTTCACAATATCTTCCGGTTTTTCTGCAAAATTTGTCGCCCCGTGTTCCATCAGGAACTCCTTATCACGGAATCCCCAAAGCACTGAGATGCACGGCAGTCCTGAATTTTTTGCCGTCATGACATCCACATCCGAATCACCGATGTAGACTGCCGTATCCGCCGGTTTTCCAAGTTCTGCAAGCGCCGTGTGCACCATATCCGGCGCTGGTTTTCTCGCCACACCTTCGCGCTCCCCGATCGCAGCCTGCACAATGCCTTCGAAATAAATCTCGTTTAACTCTTTGACTGCAAAATCAATCTTATTCGAAACGATTGCAAGCGCATAACCTTTTTCCTTTAATTTGCGGAGCACCGGAACAACACCATCGTAAGCTCTCGTTTTGTCATTGCAGTGTTCTCCATAATACTTTTTAAAAACAGCAAATGTTTCTTCGAATTTCGGATTGTCAAATCCGCCCGGAACGGAAAGCTCCATCAGACGACGCACACCGTTTCCAACAAATGCACGCACTTCCCCGATCGTGCGCTCCGGCATCTGCATCGTTCGCAGCGCATAGTTTGTGGCATCTGCCAGATCCTCTAACGTATTTAATAAGGTTCCATCCAGGTCAAATACGACTGTTTCATATTTTTTCATAATAATCCTCATTTCTGCTTGTGATAAATCTTTTGATCCACACATATTTCCTTTTTCTAATTGACACTCACGTTTCCCGCAAGCACCTGCCTGTAATCTTCGTAATTCTTTGCAAGGAGCGCCGGTGTATCCAGTCCATACGGACATTTGCTCTTGCATTTATTGCAGTGCAGGCAGTTTTCGATCTTTTTCATTTTCGCCTGAACCTCCGGTGTGAGCTGCAGTGCAGACGGAGAGCGGCGCAGCAAAAGCGACATACGCGCACAGTTGTTGATCTCAATGCCCGCCGGACACGGCATACAATAACCGCAGCCGCGGCAGAAATCGCCTGCCAGTTCTTTTCGGTCATTCTCGATCAGTGCACGGATCTCATCCGTCATTGTTGGCGGATTATCAATATATGAAATAAATTCATCCAGCTCTTTTTCCCGCTGCACACCCCAGATCGGCAGTACATTTTCATACTGCGCCTCAAATGCATAGGCTGCCGCAGAGTTCGTGATCAGACCGCCGGACAATGCCTTCATTGCGATAAATCCCATGTCTGCCTTTTTACATTTTTCCACCAGTGCAATATCCTTATCCGTTGCCAGATAGCAGAACGGAAACTGCAGTGTCTCATACAGCCCGGATTCGATTGCCTCCTCGGCAACCGCAAGCCTGTGGTTCGTGATACCGATATGACGGATCTTCCCTGCGCCTTTGCCTCAAGCATCGCCTCATAAAGTCCTGTTCCATCTCCCGGTTTCGGGCAGAAAGAAGGATTGTGGAACTGATAGATATCAATGTAATCCGTCCTTAAATTATGTAAGGAAATCCCAAGCTGTTCCCAGAATTCGTCCGCATTTTTTGCCGCCGTTTTGGTCGCAATGTAGACTTTTTCACGCATTCCGTCGAATGCCTCGCCTAATTTTTCCTCACTGTCCGTGTAAAACCGCGCCGTATCAAAAAACGTAATGCCCGCTTCATACGCTTTTCTCGCCAGTTTTACCGCATCCTCCGTGCTGACTCTCTGGATCGGCAGTGCGCCAAATCCATTCTTATTTACTTTGATCCCTGTACTTCCTAAAACTACCGCTTCCATAACTCTTATCGTTTTCCTCCTTAAATCAATCGTGTTTTAACCACTATTTGCGCCCAACATCATCTATGCAGCAGAATGCACACCCACGAACATTCTATTGTTTTAAATAAGGGAAAAATAACCCGCTCTTATTCCGCTTATCAAACATATTATTATACTGCAGTATCTCATAATTTTTCAGCCATTTTGCATCCTCGCCGGCCGCATCTTCCACATGTAAAAATTTTCCCTGCGATTTGGAATAAAATCCTCTCGAATTGACCGCCGGAATTTCTTCCATCATGTCGGCTAAAAACTGATTGTATGCCGGAAGCGCAATGCCCGCGCGCTCCAATGCCAATGTTGACAGATAATTAAGGCTTGTCAGTTCCACACTTTCTTTGCCGCTGTCATAATTCGTCCAGATAAAAAACGGTACGGTGTAAAGATTTTCAAGTTCAGACAACGTCAGTCCGCCCAATCCTTTTCCATTCAGATACGGATAAAAACTGGATGACAAACTCGGCTGATGATCCCCGAAAAAGACGATCTCAACCGGATCATCCACTTTTTCAAAATAGGAGATCAAATACTCTAATGCCGAATCACTCTCGTGGATCAATGACAGGTACTGGTTCACGTCCGGATAATTGATGCCAAGCATACGCGCTTTTTCATCAAAATTGTCATATTTCTCCGTATAACCGCCATGATTCTGCATGGAAATACTCATAATGAATAAATCCTCGTTGGATTTCTTACTCTCATAACGGTCGACGATCTTCTCATACAGTTCCTGATCTGTAATATAATCACGCAATATCTTCGTCTGGTCAAAATCATCGATAAAATGCGTTTCATCAAATCCCATATTCGGATATACGATATTGCGGCTCCATCCGGTATCATAATAAGGATGCATTGCCACACAGGTGTAACCGATATTTTTCAGATTTGACACCAGAGAAGTCGGTGTATCCGTGATATACTGCTGATAGACAACCGAACCGCTCGGCAGAAATGCCATGGAATTTCCCGTCAAAAATTCCCACTCGGAGTTTGGTGTTTTGGCGCCAAACACGGAAGAGAGCGCATGCCCCTTGATCGTATTTTCCTCCAGTGAATCGTAAAACGGTGTCAGATCGATATTGGTTGAAAAATTACCCACCACACTAAGGTCCGCATAGGATTCACTCATAACCACAATAATGGTCGGCTTCTTCTCCGTTTCTCCGGCGACTGTATCCGTCTCTTTGCTGTACTGATCCTCAAGTTCCTTGACTGCCTCTTTCGAATACCCATCCGGTTCCGCAATAAAGCAGTCGCGGATACTTAACACAAAGTTTAAGATATAGCCGTTTCTGTAACTTCCTTTTTGTTCCCATGTCTCCGTCACAACACCCTGCGTATGTTTTCCAATGTATACACAACACAGCACGGCAAGTGAAATGCACACGATCGACATCGGAATCCTTTTCTTAAAGGATACGTGTAATTTACGGATAAATGCAACATACAGCGTGGAAAGAAGTATGACATAGCCCGCCCTTGCATCCAGAACAAATTCATAATTCCCTGCTACGGAAAGTCCCGTCTGGATAGATTTTAAATCACTGAAAATAAACTCATTTCCACGAAACAGATACACAAAATAATTGATCCCGGCAAGGGACAACAGTACAATATGCGAAATCAGACAGGTCAGTCCTGTATTGTTTGTAAATATCTGAATGACCAGAAAAACTACCAGACAGCACAATACATTCAAAAACATTTTATTGTCGGATATTTTTGCTCTCAGTTCTGCATCCAGTAACAGATACTGGATATGATATGCTGTAAAAATGCCGCCTGTCCCAAGCATGATCGCACTCCACAGCCATGACATTTTTTCATTTAATTCAATCTTTAAACTTTTAATTCCAAAATAAAGTACCCCAAACCCGAACAGTACCCATACCGGAAATCTTATCACTGCAAACATCACTGCTGCAAACACCATTGCCACAGCAAGCCGGATCAGATTCTCTTTTTCAAAATATAACCTTATCTTCATGATTTCCTCATATTTCCATCTTTTATCGTCTCTTTTTCAACAAAGTTATTCTATCATTACATACAGATTTGTCAATTTTGTGAAGATTAAACTTTTCTTAGTTTTTTTCTTTTTCATTTACGGAATATAGTTTTATATACATAAAATCCCCCTTAAGCAGTTTGGAAACATTTACCCTGTCTGCTTAAGGGGGATCATACATATCTTTGTGCGTTTCCTATTGATTGGTCAGCCTTTATTTTGTCTGTTTTTTAAAGAAATCATCGATCGCTGCATGCAGTTTCTGCGCATCCATGCTTTTTAACAGGTAACCATTCGGCTTTAACGACATCACGTCCATAACCGTCTGTGCATCGTTTTTTCCGGTAAGAAAAATGATCGGAATGTTCTGAAATTCCGTATCTTCACGAATCATCTGCATAAACTGTCTGCCATCCACGATTGGCATTTCATAATCTAACAAGATCAGATCCGGTATATTTAAGGCAAGATATTTGATCGCCATCTCGCTGGAATTGACAGGAATTACCTGATATTTATCTTCCAGCAGTGTTTTAATATTCCGGAGGATCACTCCCGAATCATCCACCGCTAAAATAGTTCTTTTTTTCATTTTATAATATTCATCCATCTGCCTTTTGATGTTTTCCACCATCTCCACCACATTGATCGGTCTTATAAAAATATCGGTAAACATCTGTTTTGGAAGTGTTTCCCAGAGTTTCTCAAGCTCTTCCACATTTCCCATGACAAACACAGGCGTTTTATGCTTGATTGCATGATCTACGATCACTTTAACCCCAACCGCCTTTAATCCCGCAATAACCCTGTCATGGTATCTGTCAATTCCATAATCTCTTCCATCGATACATCCGCCACATAAACACGCAGCTGATCCATGGATTCCCTGATGCATTCCGGAACCTGATATTCTTCAAGTTGTTCCATGATCTGATCCACTCCATCAAGGTCAAACTGTTCTATGCACTGGTGTATCTGCTGTAATGCAGTGATCCACTCCCCGTCCGAAAACTCTTTTTTTGCATCCTCTTCCTTCTCTGCATAGGGGCGCAATATATTTTTTAAATCACGGTACAGGTAAGCACATCCGGTGTTTTTTCCTCTAACACCTCTGTCTTACCCTGTTTTCCATAATCCTCAAGTTCCTTTGCTGCCTCCGACAACGGTACTGCACCGATCAGAAGTGCAGAACTTTTTAACGCATGTACTTCAATCACATAATCACTGATCAGACCCTCTTTCAGGCACTGTTCGATCTTATTTGCCTTACTGTCGATCGTACGGTAAAATATCCGGATCGTTTTCATCAGTGCTGCCTTCGAACCACAGTGCTTTACTCCCTCTTCAAAAGAAAATCCGGTTTCCGGATTTTCCGGCTGTATTTCACTGTCAGAAATATCATTCATAAGCAGCTGCTTTGCTTCTTCCCCGGGAACTTCCTGTACAAGTTCCTTTGGAAGCCACAGCTTTAACTGATTACAGATCCGTGTGAAATCGATCGGCTTTGCAACAAATCCATTCATCCCCGCATTCAAAAATTCTTTTCTGGCATCCACCATTGCATTTGCAGTGAGCGCAATGATCGGCAGCTTTTTATACTTCTCATCCGGCAGTTCCCGGATCGTTTTCGTTGCCACAATGCCATCCATGACCGGCATCATGTGATCCATCAGCACCAGATCATACTGGCTGCCCCTGACCATTTTTACTGCCTGCAGTCCATTTTCTGCCGTATCAATCTGCATCCGGAGAGGTTTTAGCAGTTCTTTTGCCACCACAAGATTCAATTCGTTATCATCCACAAGTAAAATGTGTGCCTCCGGGGCAATAAACAGACATTCCGCTTCTTTTTCCGTCACATTATCTTTCTGCCCATTATAATTTACCGCAGAAACAGGCGTCGGATCAATGATTGTCTGTTCTATCGTAAAGAAAAACCTGCTTCCCTTTCCGTATTCACTTTCTACTTCGATAACCCCTCCCATCATATTGACTAAATTCTGGGAAATTGTCAAGCCCAGTCCGGTTCCTTCCACATAACGGTTTCTGTCCATCTCCACGCGCTGAAACGCATCGAACAGAATTTTCTGATCTTCCTTGCGGATTCCGATCCCGGTATCTGCCACCTCATAATAAAGCATTACTTTATCCGTATTTTTCTGTCTGACATGCACGGAAAAGCGGACGCTGCCTTTCTCTGTATATTTAATGGCATTATTCACCAGGTTTATGATGACCTGACGGATACGCCCATATCCCCTTTCAGCTTACATGGAATATCCTGATCAATATCATAGATCAGTTCCAGACCGGAATGTCCGATCCTGTTTTCCATACTAATCCTCAGATCATGAAACAGTGAACATGTATCATACGGTTCATCAAACAGCTGCATTTTACCGGCTTCCATCTTTGAACAATCCAGCACATCATTGATGATTGTAAGAAGCACACGCCCGGAACTCTGGATATTCAGCAGATATTCCTGCTCCTTCGGTGAATGCCGGGAACGCAGTAAAATCTCTGTAATTCCCACAATAGAGTTCATCGGCGTACGTATCTCATGTGACATATTCGAAACGAAGTTGGTTTTGGCACGGTTGGCATCTTCCGTCTGTAATACAAGACGCTTCATCAGATGGTTCTGCTCTATGATCTTTGTCACATCAACAATCGTCATCATATATCCCTGTATCAGTTCATTGTCCTTTAATACCGTTTCTTCCACCTGATAATGCCGGTCTTTCCAGTCAAAAAAATCCTGACTGCCTGAATAAATGCATATATCTTATCATCCGTGCTATATCCCTGTTCCTTATTTATAGAAGTAATAATTTTATCCGCCATCGAATTTAAAAAAAGGAAACGGTGATCCGCATCTGTTACAATGACAGCTTCTTTCAGATTATCAATAATATAATTTTTTTGCATTTTTGACAGGATCAAACAAGCCGTATTTTACAACGGCAATGCTCATAAAGATACAGGACAACAGAATTCCAAGAGGTGTTGGATCATCTCCTTTTAGAATTTTTAAAATGCGCAGAGACAACAGGAGCATTGGTGAAAGCATCGCTGCGATCATAAGGAAATGGATTTTTCCTTTATTGGGCATACTTCTCTGAGAGCAGTAGGAAGAGATGATGATGCCGATCGTAGTCATGATTTCTGCCAGTAAGAAAGCCATATAGACATAGTACATTGGTGCTGGAGAGATTTCCAGCGTATATCCGTTCAGGTTTGCCTTCGAAGGAGCCAGCCAGTAATCTTTATAGTATAGATGATGATAATCAACGGTTGCGATCATAACATAAAATCCCATGTTTACCACAAGAAGCAGATGGATCACCCACTGTGGGATTTTTATATTTTTCCAGCGTATCATAAACATGAGGGCACAGAAATTACCATTATACCATGTCCTGGTGGGTTTGATAAATGTTTTTTCGTAAATTTTAGTTGACTTTAATTTTCAACATCTGCTGCCAAAGCTGCCCGCACTCTCTTTTTTCAAATCCGGCTTCTTTTCAAACGTACATGATGGATTCCTTTTACGAAACTCATTTGATTTTCCTCCTTATCTTCCCTGATATCCGCGGCCTTCCCTTCCCGGCATATCCTCACTTTTCACATAGCGGGCATTGAACTCCATATTGATCTCACGCAATTCTTTTTTCCCGTCGATGTAATCCTGGTACATTTCCACGAGTCCGGACATGCAGCCATCACAGGCTGCATCAATATTTCCTAATGATTCCGCCACGATCTTCTCCCGCTCTTCTTTTGTTGTCTCTGAAATTAAATAGCCCATTGCATTTCTCCTTTTCACTCATGCCGCTTTTCATTATACCATCTGTCATCTCAAATATCTCAATAACTTTATCCGCCATCTCACATCCTTTTTCCGTGAGTGCAGTATCAGCTTTGCCAGGTAAAGCTCACTCCGGAGATTCCATTGATCATACATTCATTTTATACCAAGAGCCCGACTTTTTCGAAGCCGGGCTCTTAAATTTCTTCACATAAATGCTGTGTCATAACCGATGACATTCTATTTAGAGTATCATGAAAAATCTCAGACTTATGCAGATCATTTTTTCAATACAAATGAAGCTTTATTACCTGTCAAACTGTCTTTTCCGATAAATATTTCAAATTCTCCTGCTTCGCTCGCATAGATTCCATCCTCTGTCAAAAAACGCAGTTCCTGTTCTGTTATGGTAAAGACTACCTTTTTTTCCTCTCCAGGCAAAAGCGTAACCTTCTTAAAATCTTTCAATTCTTTGACCGGACGCACTACAGAAGCCGCAATATCATGGATATAAAGCTGCAAGGTTTCTGTTCCCGTGCAGTTTCCTGTATTTTTTACAGTCACCTCCGCTTCAATCTGTCCCGATGTATCCATCCATGTCCGATCTAAATGAATATCTGATACCTCAAATGTTGTGTAACTCAGGCCATATCCAAATGGATACAATGGCTCATTTGGAATATCCAGATATTTCGAGCGGAATCTGTCTTTATCTTTGCCTTCTATATGTGGGCGTCCTGTTGAATATTCATTATAATGTACCGGTACCTGTCCTACACAGTATGGAAAACTCATCGGCAGTTTTCCGCTTGGATTATATTTTCCAAATAAAGTGTCCGCAATTGCCCTAGCTCCTTCTGTTCCAGCAGCCACACCTGAAGGATGGCTTTTGCCTTTTTGTTTATTTCACGTATGTCTAACGGGCGTCCTGAAAATAAAACCACTACAATATTTTGATTGACTTCCGCAATTCTATCAAGCAATGCTTCCTGTACCTCAGGGATTCTGATATTTGCGTTACTGGTTGCTTCACCCGACTGTAAACGGTCTTCTCCTATTGCAAGTACAACAATATCTGCCTCTTTTGCTGCCTGTACCGCCTCCTGCAGCATATGATCCTCCTGCTCCCGTGTATAAGATTGCTGCTGCTGTTCTCCAAATCCTTCCAGACATACATCCGCCCCTAACATTGGTGATCCCTGGCAAAATGTACTGTTTTCTGAAACGTACTGTTCCTGTACTGCCTCTTGCAGCGTCATAACATCTTTTGCATCTGCGATAAATGACCAGGCACCAAACAGGTTTCTGTTATCTACATACGGACCAATAAAGGCAATCTTTTTCTGTTGCTCTAAAGGCAGGATATGATCCTCATTTTTCAACAAAACAAAAGATTTCTTTGCAGCTTCTCTCGCCAGATTCCGGTGCTCCTCACATAAAATATATTCCTGTTCTTTTTTCTGATCTGCATCTTTATATGGATTCTCAAAGAGTCCCAGCTTATTTTTAAGCCGCAGAATACGAAGACATGCCTCATCTATAAGTTCTTCTTTTATTTTTCCATCCCTGACCATCTGACACAGATTTTCACAGTAAATGCCTGTCATCATGTCAATATCTACGCCTGCTTCCACTGCACGCACTGCTGCCTCTTCTCTGTCTGCACAATATCCGTGATAAATGGTCTCCTCGATGGCTGCCCAGTCTGATATAAGTACACCATCGAACTTCATCTGCTCTCTCAAAATGTCCCGCATCAACTTTTTATTTCCGGTTGCCGGGATTCCGTTAACTGTATTAAAAGATGTCATAACAAGAGCTGCACCTGCATCGATTCCCGCCTGATACGATGGCAGATAGAACTCTCTGAATGTATGTTCGGAAAGTTCTACCGTATTATAATCTCTCCCTGCTGTCGGTGCACCATATCCTGCAAAATGTTTGACACATGCTGCAATTGCATAGTTATCTTTCAGGCTGTTTCCCTGAAATCCACGCACCATTGCTGCACAGAATAGACTGTTCAGGTAAGGATCTTCTCCCGTTGATTCCATGACACGTCCCCACCTTGCATCTCTTACCAGATCTGTCATAGGTGCAAATGTCACATGAAGACCGCTGACCGAAGCCTCCTTTGCTGCCACAGATGCACACTGTTCTGACAATTCCGGTTCAAAGGAAGCTCCCTGCGCAAGCGGAATTGGAAACACCGTCTTATAACCATTTATGACATCTAGCATAAACAGCAATGGAATATGGTGCGGATGCTTTTCCATATAGTTTTTTTGTATACTTTTCAGGGTTTCAGCGCCCATGGATCCGATGACTGATCCTGCAAGATTTACATTGTCTTCTGTAAATCCCTTATCCGCCATAGGACCTGTGACAACGATTTCACCATTAAAAAATCCTCCTGTCACCTGACTCATCTGATTTACTTTTTCTTCCAGAGACATGTCTCTCAAAAGTTCTGTTAATTTCTGTTCTGTCATACGTATGTTTCCTCTCCAAATTTTCTTCTATATTCCAGTGGCGTCAATCCTGTATTCTCCTTAAACATTTTTGTAAAATAGGAAAAATTACTATATCCAATATGTAATGAAACCGTATTGATTGGAAGACTGCTGCCACACAAAAGTTTTTTTGCTTCGTCTACCCTTTTCTGCAATATATAATTGCTTATAGATACTCCCTTTTCTTTTTTGAACATCCGAGACATATAGTCTGTATTCAAATAGACTAATTCTGCCAGTTCATCTCTGTGTATCTCTTCCCTGAAATGACTGTCAATATAGGTACATATCTGATCTGCGACAGTGTCTTCTTTTGTGATATATAATTTATATCCAACCGCTTTCCGCATGAGATTTTCTACATACTCCATCATTTCGTTAAATCCATTTACAGCGCCAAGCATGTAATTCTCACTCTCTTTATCTGAAAAAGTGCATTGGCATAAATCCCCATCTCTGACAGCCATACATACACCATCTGTGTAACGTCCGTCCTTAATGACACCAAAAACTGCCGTGTGATCATCTCATTCTTCCTGACTGTCTCCAGATAACTGCGTATGCTTGCTATGACTGCTTCCACTTCCTCCTCTGCCAAAAGGGTTTTCCATGTATCCAGCTCCGGATTTTTATAGACTGTTCCACTCGGCTGGAACTCATACAGATATATAACCTCATTCCATACCGACAGACTGCTTTCACGCATCTTCCGCAAATCGTCAGCCTGTGCGGTCACTTCAGAAAATCCACTCCAATTTCCCGCTCCACACCAAAAATAGGAATGTACATGATCTGTCATCCATTGCACAAAATGATTGAGCAGATCTTTTTCCCTTATTTTTTCTCCTTCTTCCGGCATTTTATCCGTTGACAGAACCACCCAGTATCGACATTCGTTTTCACAAAATACGGTGTCCACTCTGGCATAAAAGGAATGAAATAACTCCGTCAACACATTTTGCATGACAAATTCGATGGTGGAAGGTCCCACTTTTGTGTCTCTTCCGCTTTATGATCCATATAAAAGCAGATCAGTTTAAAATATATCAATCCATCCTGATACAGATCCATCCTTTTTGCAGATTCGCAGAACTGGTTTTGTGTCATGTTACCGCTCAATAAATTTCTCCAGATATCCTTTTGCAGGATTATCCGGTCTTTTTCCCACTGCTCACTCGCTTCTGTAAGTTTTTCGATATGTTTTTCCTGAAGCACTGCCTGTTCTGCTTTTTTTAATGCTTCCTCCAGTTTTTCAAAATCAATTGGCTTTAGCAGATATTCAACGCTTTCCAGCTGTATCGCACGTCTTGCATAGTCAAATTCCGCATAACTGGTCAAAAAAATAACCTGTATCCTGAAATTCTGCTCCCTCACCCATTGCACCAGATCAAATCCTGTTGCAGCAGGCATCACAATATCACTGATAATAATGTCCATTTTAACAGCTGTTATAATTTCCTGTGCCTGTTTCATAGTAAATGCTGTATAAATCTCAGTAATACCTGTCCGCTCCCAGCAGATATTTTTCTTTATACTTTCAATCACATAACGTTCATCATCCACCAGCAATAATTTCATTCCTGTGTATCGCTCCTTCCGATTTTATATGGAACATGAATATCCACAACGGCACCACCTAATGGACTATTGCTGAAATGGATCTCTCCCTGATCCCCATAATAATACTGAAACCGCCTCATACAATTCCAAATACCGATATGTTTTCCATTGTCAGAAATGTTTTGTCCATTTTGTAGTTTACATAATATTTCGTCCGGAAATCCCTTTCCCGTATCCGAGATAAAAATATTAACGTATTTTTCATCGTCCCTGTCCTCAGGATATACCGTAACTGAGATCAGCATTTTTTCATCTGCCATCAATGCCTGTTTTGCAGCATTTTCAACATAAACCTGTATTAAGAATGGAAATATCTCCGCATCTGCCACTTCATCATGAACTTCAATATAATAGGTAAACTTATCCGGATACCTCAGCAGCAGGATTTTTAAATAATCTTCACAATGCTTTGATTCCGCTAAAACCGGAACTCTGTCCGTTGTATTCCGAAAAATATATGAAAGATAATCCGAAGTGATTTTTGTCATTGCCCTTGCGTGTTCATAATCGCCAAAGTCGATCATGCTGTAAATAAAGTTCAGGCAATTCAAATAAAAATGCGGCCGGATCTGCATTTTCAGATAATCCATCTCAATTTTCTGTTTCTCTAATTCCCGTTCATATAGCGTGATCTTCAATTTGCGGATCTGATGGATCATTGTACGGAATTTTCCATCAATCTGCTCTAATTCAAGCAGATTTCCTTCCGTCATGTTCAGCATATATCCACCCTCATCATATTGCTGAAGGTTTTGTGTGAACACTTTAAGCGGTTTCATAATATTGGAATACACATGAAATAGCGATATCCCACTCATAATAAGAATCATAAAGATCAATACTGTCATTCCGAGCAGACTTCCCGCCATCAGGCTTAAGACACCGCCTAAAGAAATCCCGATCCTGATCTCAAAGGGTGCTCTGGATAATCCCTGACGGATCGTATAAGTATTTTTGGTATTCATACTTTGCGGCTCTGATATGATTCCGCTCTGGTCTAACATACCTATACAGACCTCATCCTGATCGACAAGGCTTACATATCCATGCTTTCCCAACGAAAGCTTTGAGAATGGTTCTAAGATACTTTTTACATTTACAATGCATCCTAATACAATTCCATTTTTTTGTGCAATTTTACAGATATATACCTCATTATCACACTCCAAAACATCCCACTTCCGCTTCACTGCATATGTCTTTTCATCTAATTTGTCTATCTGCTCACGGATAGACGCTGCAATATCAGGTGACATTGTGTAATTTCCATCCGAAGACAGGGAAAGCTGATATAATTTATCCGTATCATGTGTGTATAAAAAAATCCTGTATTCCGTTCCATATTCCCATGCTGAAGAAAAATATTCTTCTCTGAGTTTTCCGATCGCATACTCCGAATAATCCCCATTCTTCATCAGATTTACATTTCCATAGAACGTGGAATTTGTCTCATTGGTATCCATGATCGTAGAAAAAAGATTCCGGCTGATCCTCAAAAAACGATTGTCAAGCTCCTGCGCATACAGCTGTGCCATCTGGCTCATCTGTTCGTAAATCTGCCCACTTGTTTTGTTTAAAACATAAGTGCATCCTCCCAGAATAATTACCAGAATGACTGTCATTAAAATTAATATTTGCTTACTCTGTTGTGCTAAAGATTTCTTTTTTCGTCTTTTTAAATTCATCTTTTTTCCAAACGCCATGATATTCCTTTAACCTTTTACTGCCCCTAGCGTAATACCCTCTGCGAAATATTTCTGTAAAAACGGATAAATGATAAATAATGGAAGCATTGCTATAAAAGCAATTGCCATCCTTATGGACGTTGTCGGAAGTTTTGCAACTTCTGCCCCTATATTTCCGGCAACCTTACCGCTTGCAAGATACTGGATATCAGTGATCATCTGATTCAAAAGATTCTGGATACTATATAATTTCTGTCCCTGATTTCCTGATAAATAGTATAAACCATTTGTCCAGTCATTCCAATATGCCAGTGCCGAAAATAATCCCATGGTTACAAGGATAGGTTTACCAAGTGGAAACGTAATCTGAAAAAAGATTTTTGTATGTCCTGCGCCATCAATTTTTGCCGCTTCATACAATGCTTCCGGAATACTTGTCATAAAATAGCTCCGTATCATCAGCACATTGTTCGCACTCAGCAACAAATTAGGAATTATCAGTGCCCATATTGTATTTTTTATATGAAAATAATCTACATACATCAGATATGTAGGTACTAAACCGCCATTAAATAACATTGTAAAAAAT
>ENA-OQDE01000152-OQDE01000152.1-human-gut-metagenome-genome-assembly--contig:-NODE-152-length-44041-cov-3.176914_pt1 | contig 44041 bp, 54 predicted proteins | sample MGYA00242768_ERZ504595 | MGnify/ENA primary metagenome ERZ504595 (study PRJEB26092, sample SAMD00036307) | human gut metagenome | host: Homo sapiens | study: EMG produced TPA metagenomics assembly of...
GGTCCGAGAATATCAAATATATTCATCTTTCGTTCTCCTTCTTCTCTTGTCTATTATTGTAGTATAGCAAGTTTTTGTCAAAATATCCATTCCAATCTGCCAGCATGATACATAATCTTTCGTGCTCTTCCTGCAGCAATTTTCTTCCATGTTCTGTGATCACATAAGACTTCTTCTTCCTTCTTCTTTTGTCCTGAAAATAATCTGATTTTCCTCAAATTTAGACAGCATTGTATACAGCGTTCCCGGACCAACCTTCACTCTTCCGCCGGAAATTTTTTGCACCTTTTCCATAATGTCCACTCCACAGCATTCTTCGGATAACGCGATCAAAATATAATACATCGGCTCTGTCAGTGTCTGAAACTGCTCTCTTGCCATAGTCCACACCCTTCTTTATTCTTTCAATTTCAGTCGTTCTTCCACAACCTGAATCTGTTCTTTTGTCAGAGGTTCTTCCACTGAAAGACGTAAAATTTTCTGACCATAACAGATGTAGTAAATTCCGGAAATGAAAAATGCCATCCAGATACTGCCATTTCCTTTAGATATTCTGCAAATGCATCACATTCCAGATATCCAAAACTACGAAACACTCTTTTCTTTGTTCTCATGAGATTTCCTCCTCCCAAAAAGAAATATCGAGTATCGATAATTTATACATTCATTATATTATCGATATTCGATATTGTCAATTTATTTCAGAAACTCATTTGCAAACATCGCCAGTGCATTCTCATCCGACTGTTTCCGATTCCGTGGGTATCCACAAATTCTTCCGCTCTTCTGGCATCCTCATGCGTAAAACGATATACTTTTCCACCATTCTTTTCCATGTCTTTTCGATCACATCCTGATACTCCTGTTCCTGATACCATTTGGAGTCTACATGAAGTCCTCCGTTTTTACTGTATGCTTCTTTTTCGTCCTCTGTCAGAGCGTCTGCATCCACATTCTCATTGATCCGATAATATTTTTCACTGATAAAACGAACATTCTGTTTATGCGGTGCTTTTGGAATTTCTCCATCCTTGACAACATACACAGTAAACGGCCGAACCGTTTCTTTTCCTTTGCCATCCGGACCCATGCTGTCCTGAACATGCCAATTCAACACGATATACCCTGAATCCGTAAATTTTTGAAATTCCTCCGGATGAAAATCAAGCAGTTTCAATTTTTCAGAAAGATCTCCTTCTTCCGTATCATTGGCTTTTACTTTTCCTTCTGATATTGCCTGAGTCTTTAACACTTCTTCCGTAATTGCACCCTGCTGTGCCTCTTGAAGAGTAAAATAGCGATCCTGTGCTTCAATCACCGGAAATTCATTATATTTGATCTTAACGCTGCAGGACTCTTCTGTAATATTTCCAATGCTGTCCGTAACCTGATATACGACTTATGTGTGACCGGGCTGTCTTTTTTATCCAGCTGCAAAAACCACGTATCCAGAAGTTCTTCGGATGACATTCCGTCTTTCCATGTTTTCACCTCTTTATCCGCTTTTCCGTCTTCTGTCAGTCTGCCGGGCGCATATTCAATCTGAACGATCTTAATCTGCGTAGTTAATTCCCCATCTTCCCGATCCGTACTCTGAACATCTTTCAACAGATCCTCCTTTTTTACGGTCTCTCCTTCAAAGTACTCTTTATCCGGTGCTGAAATCTCCGGAGCCCGGTCCCAGATCGCATACAATGCCACTTTTGCCATTTCCCTGCTCTCCCCGGTTTCGGTTCTCTGACTGGCAGCAATCTTTCGAAGTTCTTCATAAGAAATTCTGTTTTCGCGATTTTCCTGAAATGCCGCTTCTTTTGCGCCCACATCCGCACGCTGATCCCAGCCTGCAAATGTATGTCTGTTCCTCTTATAATCTGTATAGCCTTTATTTTTCTGAATCCGGTATCCGTTTTGGAGACAATCCTCATAAGAAACAATTTCCGACTTTTCCTGTCCTTCTTCTGCGTGATTTCCCAGATAACGGATCGATACCCGGTCCTCCCAGATTGCATACAGCGTCAGATCCTGATTTTTCTCAGCAAGAAGATTTTCTCCCGGCTGATATTGTCCCTCTTTTGCCGTCTGATTTTCATTCCATCCCAGAAACGGTACGTCCAGCCATTTTGGAATCTGTTCCGAAACCGCTGCTTTCTCATACCAGTATTTGACAGACGGTTCCGGCATCTGTTCCACCTGTGCTTTCGTGTTTTTATCATACTGCACCGTATATTCACTGCTGATCGTAACTGCTTCTTTTAAAGTACCTGCACGCCGATCCTGATAATCTCCCGGGCGCAGGCAATATCTGCTTTGTGGTGTCAGCAAAAACCGCTCCCACTCCATACTTCCTGTACGGTTTCCATAATTTACCTTTACCACCATTCTGCCATTCTCATATCGGTCCGGTGTAACTCTTGCCGCAGGAACAGACTGAAGCTTTTGCATTACCTCAATGTATTTTTCAGCTGGCAGATATACGTCATTCCCTTCATCTACCAATGCTGAACCACTCATCTGGTAAATTCCATCCTGATAAACACCGGAACCGATCTCTGCCGTATTCGCGGAAAAATTTCCCCCTTCCTGTTTCACGGTTCCATTCTGATTGTAGATTCCTCCGCCCCGGTTTTGTGCACGATTTCCATAAAAACTGCCGTCTTTCAAAAGAATCTCCCCATCCTTTAAATAAATGGCGCCTCCCCGATCTGCCTGATTCTCACAAATCGTTCCGCTATTCCATATAATCGTTCCCCCATTGAGAAAGATACCTCCACCGTTTCCTTTCTGTCCGCACTGTTCCGTATTCGCTTCTTTTGCATTGTTTCTTGCCAGAGTCGTATTATTAACCACCGTGCGCCCTTTACTCATCGTTGCAATTCCATGGACGCCATTCTCATAGCTGCATCCATTCACACTTGCTTCTACATTGGAATTGCAAAATCCGGTACTGAACCATCCTGAGTAGAGATCTCCCACATTCGGATGCTGTGAAGTACTTTGCCATCCATGATACCTCTCATTGGACACATTTACCTGAAACGCAGAAGCTGCAACCGAAGTACCCTGACTGAAACTTTCCCCGATATAACAGTTCTGAAACGTATTTCCCTGAATCCGTGCACTTATCGGTCCGGTATATGGAGCTTCATCACTTCGGATTCCGCCAATCCCGATCCGGCAGTTTTTAAATACATTGTTCTGAATCTCTGCACGGATATTGGCCCTATGTATAGAAAAGTGAACCGCTCCGATATCCGCAATCCCATCAAACACAGAATTTTGCACGCGAAAACTGATTTCTGTCGGCGTGAATGCAGAACTTGCCTCTGTAACAACTCCCACTCCATTGTCGCAATTTTGAAATTTACACTGATCCACTGTTACAGAACCATATTCTCCGTGGATCATCCATCTTGACAGCTGATCTCCATTTTGAAAAACGCAATTTTCAAATGTCACAGAACTTCCCTTATTTGCACAAATGGCACCACAATACAAATTATCCGAATCCGGAACGGAAGTCCCACTTAAATCAAATGTCAATGGATCGCTTCCTTTACTTCCGATCGCAACACTTGATTTTGTAAATGCCAGCCTGTGCCGGTCCGGCATCCTGACCGTTCTCGGACCGCCCTCGGGCAAAATCCGGACATTCTGAAACTTCTCGTTCTGGTCTTTTCCACATATACAAAACTATCCTTCATCGTATGACTCTGTACAATATAAATCGTTTCATTATCCTTTACTGCATGCAAAGCCGCCGAAAGATCCTCATAGTATGTATTTCCAATCCGGCAGGCGCTTCTGCTTTCTGCTCTTTGGACACGTTGTCCGGCAATGTTTCTTCTTTTTCAACAGGCTCTTCTTTATCATCTGTTCTGCTGTTTCGGATTTTTTCCAGGCATGATTCCACCGAAAAAGACACCTGTGTCTGCAAAAACTCTCCATATCGCTGCAGACTGTCCACCCGGCTTTCTTTTCCATCAATCACATAAGATTGCCCGTTTTCCGGAAGCATTTTTATAAGCGCTTCCGTAAGGCTTTGCTTTTCTTCCTCACTGATCAGTGCTTCCTCCCGTCTCATCCATTCCTCAACCACTTCCAGATACATTTTGGTATCCCACGCAGCCCCTTCTTTTCCAATGTGTTCTTTGATCATCAGATAAGGTAAAATTTCCTGCAGCTGATAAAGCTCTCCCGGAGAAAGTGCCCCCACAAACTGTATACGCTCTTTCATCTGACTCAAATATGTATAAGGCTGCTCCGAAGCGATCAGTATTTCCATGTTACTTTTTTCTTCTTTCTGTATCTTTGTTTCCCATCCGGCATCCGGCTCCTCGGCAGCCCATACCTGCAAACCGCCAAACAACAGGGAAAATACAGTCAAACCTGCTGCCAGATATCTCCGATTCTTTCTTCTTATATTCGCACCTCCATTTCTTTTCCTACTGCTGTCAGACAACTGTCGGCGGAGCGCGAATGCCATCAGTCTCCTCCATCTGCTCCCTCCTTTCGGGTACAAAAATAAAACAAACTTTTCGTCTATCTCTCCTGTATGCTTCTTGCTACAACTGGAATACATTTTACTGATGTGATGAAAACCATCACTTCTGAATCATATAAAACGATGAATCTGTACTTCAGATTCCATGAATTTTTAGAACTCAGAAACCAGATCTGTCTCTAAGTGATATGGATTATAACACCTGTTCTGAAAAAAAGCAAGCAGAATACACAAAATGAGCAGACGAATACTGCCGCCTGCTCATTTCACATATTTGCTTGCTTTAGAGATTATTTTTGTATGATTTGTAATATCGTTTATACAATTCCCTGCGCGGTCATTGCTTCTACAACCTTCTCAAATCCTGCGATATTGGCACCAACTACATAGTTTCCTTTCGCGCCATATTTCTCAGCAGCATCTGCCATATTGTGGCAGATATTTACCATGATCTGCTGTAATTTTCCGTCTACCTCTTCGAATGTCCAGCTTAAACGCTCGCTGTTCTGAGACATCTCCAGAGCAGATGTCGCAACACCACCGGCATTCGCTGCTTTACCAGGTGCAAACAGAACTCCGTTTTCCTGCAGGTATTCTGTAGCTTCCATTGTGGTCGGCATATTTGCACCCTCTGCAACCGCAATACATCCGTTTGCAACCAGTGCTTTTGCGTCTTCCAGATGAAGTTCATTCTGTGTTGCGCACGGAAGTGCGATGTCCACTTTTACGCTCCATACGCCTCTTCCTTCATGGTACTCTGCGTTTGGACGATAATTTTTATATTCTGTAAGTCTTGCACGTTTTACTTCTTTGATCTCTTTGAGTGCCGCCAGATCGATACCTTCCGGATCATATACCCATCCTGTAGAATCGCTGACTGTCACAACTTTTGCTCCGAGCTGCTGTGCTTTTTCTGTCGCATAGATTGCAACATTTCCGGAACCGGAAACTGCAACTGTTTTTCCTGCCAGTTCGATTCCGTTTAATTTCAGCATCTCCTGTGTCAGATAGAGAAGTCCGTATCCTGTTGCCTCTGTACGTGCCAGAGATCCTCCGTAAGTAAGCCCTTTTCCTGTCAGGACTCCTTCAAATACTCCGCGGATTCTCTTATACTGACCGAACATGTATCCGATTTCTCTTGCTCCTGTACCGATATCTCCTGCCGGAACATCTGTATCAGCGCCGATATATTTGCATAACTCTGTCATAAAGCTCTGGCAGAATGCCATGATCTCTCTGTCTGATTTTCCTTTCGGATCAAAATCAGAACCACCTTCCTCCACCGATCGGAAGTCCTGTCAGAGAGTTCTTGAAAATCTGCTCAAATCCAAGGAATTTGATGATTCCGAGGTTTACAGAAGGATGAAGTCTCAGACCTCCTTTGTAAGGTCCGATCGCACTGTTGAACTGTACACGGTATCCTGTGTTAACATGTACCTGTCCGTTGTCGTCAACCCATGGCACACGGAATTTGAACTGTCTTTCCGGCTCAACAAGTCTTTCCAGAAGTGCATCTTTACGGAACTTCTCCTCATTTGCTTCTACTACTACTCGCAGGGATTCCAGTACTTCTTTGACTGCCTGGTGAAATTCCGGCTCTGCAGGATTTTTCTTTACAACTAAATCAATTACTTCATCAACGTATGACATCATTATTACCTCCTGAAAATAGAAATACCCAAATAGATAAATTGCATCCGGGTTTTACGAGACATCTTGTCCTTTTTCTATATTATAGTGATATTTCCCGATTGTCAAGAATTTCTTGCATCAAATTTCATTGTTTTAATACTTTGTCTTGATAAAGTTTTTGAAATTTTAGATTTGAAATCCTGCATTTTTCTTCTTTATTGCATAATTCGTATACTCATAATCTCCCTTGCATGAACAACTGCCTCTGCAATCTTTAATTCACATTAAAAATAGAGTGTCTTACGACACTCTATTTATCTGCACATATTAGTTATATTTACGTTTTCTAGCAGCTTCAGATTTTTTCTTACGTCTTACGCTTGGTTTTTCGTAATGTTCTCTTTTACGAATCTCCTGCTGGATTCCAGCTTTTGCGCAATTTCTTTTAAATCTGCGTAAAGCGCTGTCTAACGTCTCGTTTTCTTTTACGATTACATTTGACATAGTCTCACACCTAACCTCCCTCCAGCCTGGTATTGTGCATCATACGACTGTTCGGGTATTTTTATTGCACTACAAAGAATTATAACATATTTTCCGGAAACGTCAACTGATTTTTTTCATTTTTTTAAGAAAGTTGTCCTTCCAGTGCTTCTGCTGCTTTTTTCAGTGCTTCCTGGATTCCTGCCGGGTTCTTTCCACCAGCCTGCGCCATATTCGGGCGACCGCCGCCGCCACCGCCAACAAGACCTGCAATGGCTTTTACAAGGTTACCTGCATGAGCACCCTGTTTCATTGCCGCATCTGTCGCAGTTACCATCAGGCTGACTTTTCCATCATTTCCGGATGCCAGAACAACAACACCTTCTCCGAGTTTTTCTTTGAGCTGATCTCCAAGATCACGAAGCCCGTTCATATCGACTCCATCCACCTCTGCTGCAAGAAGTTTCACACCTTTGATCTCCTGTACCTGATCCATGACATCTCCCATGGCATCCTGTGCCAGTTTGCTCTTCAAGCTTTCCACTTCACTGTGCAGCGCCTTGTTTTCTGCTGTCAGATGCGCAATCTTCTCAGCCAGATTATCTGGTGTCGCTTTCAGTACTTTTGCAGCTTCATTCAGTTTCTTTTCCAGATTGTCATAGTAACGGATCAATCCCTTGGATGTCAGTGCCTCGATTCTTCTCACACCGGCAGCAACTCCCGATTCAGAAAGAATCTTGAACGCCATGATCTCATTTGTATTCTTTACGTGAGTTCCTCCACAGAATTCAATAGAGTAGTCTCCCATATTGACAACTCGTACCACATCTCCGTATTTTTCACCAAACAGGGCCTGTGCTCCTGTTTTTCTTGCCTCTTCGATCGGCATGTTTTCTACTTTTACAGGAAGTCCTGCCACAATCTGCTCATTCACGATTTCTTCCACTTTCTGCAGTTCTTCCGCTGTCATGGCAGAGAAATGAGAAAAGTCGAAGCGAAGTCTGTCTTCGTTCACGCTGGATCCTGCCTGCTCTACGTGTGTTCCAAGAACGGTTCTCAACGCTTTCTGAAGCAGGTGTGTCGCACTGTGGTTTCTTGCAGACAATGCACGTTTTTCAGCATCTACACACAATTCTGCTGATCCCCTGTTTTGATCATTCCTTTGATGACCACTCCTACATGACCGATCTTTCCACCTAAAAGTTTTACTGTATCTTCTACTTTGAATTCACCTTCTGCTGTACGGATGATTCCTGTGTCTGCCTCCTGTCCTCCGCTTGTCGCATAGAACGGAGTCTCTTCTGCAAATACAGTACCTCTCTGTCCGTCAGAAAGCGCTTCTACGATTTCTGTGTCAGAAGTCAGAACCGTAATCGGAGACTTCCATGCCAGATTCTCATAGCCTACAAATGTACTTGTGATACTTGGATCAATGGATTCGTAAACCGTCACGTCCGCTCCCATATAGTTCGTCTCTCCGCGGGCTGCACGGGCAGTCTTTCTCTGAACTTCCATGGATGCGTGGAATCCCTCTTCATCACCTGCATTCCTTTTTCTTCCAGGATCTCTTTTGTCAGATCGATCGGGAATCCATATGTGTCATACAGCTTGAACGCATCTGCGCCAGACAGAGTTGTTGTCTGCTCTGCTTCCATTTTCGCTGTCATTTCCGCAAGAATACCAAGTCCCTGATCGATCGTCTTGTTAAACTGATCTTCCTCTTTTGCAATGACTTTAAAATAAAGTCTTTCTTTTCTTCCAGTTCCGGATATCCGTCTTTTGATCCTTCGATGACGGTCTGTGCCAGTTCCGGAATAAAGCTTCCCTCGATTCCGAGCAGTCTTCCGTGGCGGCATGCACGTCTTAACAAACGGCGGAGCACATATCCTCTTCCTTCATTGGACGGCATAATTCCATCAGAAATCATAAAGGTCACAGAACGTGTATGGTCTGTGATGACACGGATGGAAATATCAGCCTGTGCATCTTTTCCATACTCTGTATCAGCAAGACGGCAAATGTGATCACGCAGTGCCTTGAGTGTATCCACATCAAAGATCGAATCCACATCCTGTACAACAGATGCCAGACGTTCCAGTCCCATTCCGGTATCAATATTTTTCTGCTCCAGTTCGGAATAATGTCCATGTCCGTCATTATCAAACTGTGTAAATACGTTGTTCCAGATTTCCATGTAACGGTCGCATTCACAACCTACCGTACAATCCGGGCTGCCGCATCCGTATTTTTCCCCTCTGTCATAATAGATCTCGGAACAAGGACCGCATGGGCCGGAACCATGCTCCCAGAAATTGTCTGCTTTTCCAAAACGGAAAATACGCTCTGCCGGGATCCCCATTTTCTTATTCCAGATTTCGAATGCCTCTTCATCTTCTTCGTATATGGACGGATACAATCTGTCTGGATCCAGACCTACTACCTCTGTCAAAAATTCCCAGGACCATTCGATTGCTTCATTCTTAAAGTAATCTCCAAACGAGAAGTTTCCAAGCATCTCAAAGAATGTACCATGACGTGCTGTCTTTCCTACATTCTCGATATCTCCTGTACGGATACATTTCTGGCAGGTTGTCACTCTGCGTCTCGGCGGGATCTCCTGTCCTGTAAAATATGGTTTTAACGGAGCCATCCCCGAGTTGATCAGAAGAAGACTCTTATCATTGTGTGGCACCAAAGAAAAACTCTTCATTGCCAGATGTCCCTTGCTTTCAAAGAACTCCAAAAACATTTTTCTTAATTGGTTTACTCCATATGGCTGCATACCTTATCCTCCGGTTTCATTCGCTAATCTCACAAAAAGGGGCTGCCGCAAGACATTCGTTTTGCAGCAGACCCACGTCTAATTTATCATACCACAGCTTATTTTTTTTGTAAATCCTATTCTAGCTCAATTTCTTCCAGCTCTTTCGGCGGAATCGGCGTAGTTGAATTCTTTACATAAGCTGCCAGATCCTTTTTCGCCTTCAATACCGGAATATTCGTTCCTGCTCCTGCAATACATCCTCCGGGACATCCCATCCCCTCAATCAGGCAGCCGTTAAGTCTTCCGGCTTTGGCAAGCGTCAGTGTCTTTTTGCACTCGGCAAGCCCTTCTGCATGCTCAATGCTGACTTCCACATCCGGATAGTATTCATTGATACACTTTTCAATCGCTTCTGCTACTCCGCCTGCACAGGCATATCCTCTTCCGGCACCTGTCGCATCGTGGAAAGAGGACTCTGCTTCATACTGGGAAAGATCAATCTCTTTGGCATCAAACATCGCCTGCAGTTCTTCAAAAGTAACTACAAAATCCACATCACTTCGAACACTTCTTCTGGAAGCCTCCAGCTTTTTCGCCGCACATGGTCCGATAAAGACTACTTTGGCATTCGGATGCTCTTTTTGATACTTCTCGCTGTTGCCACCATTGGTGTCAGTTCCTGTGAAATCTGATCGATCAGATCCGGGAAGAATTTCTTCGCCAGCATTGCCCAGGAAGGACAGCAGGAAGTCAGAAGGAACGGCAGCTCTCCGGTCACGACTTTTTCTACATAATGATGCGCCTCGCAACTGCACCGATATCTGCTCCCAGCGCCACCTCATGCACGCCTTTGAATCCCAATTCAATCAATGCCGCCTTGATATTTCTTGGATTAATATTCTCTCCAAACTGCCCGACAAATGCCGGTGCAATCTCCGCAATGATCTCGCTTCCCTCTTCCTGTAGTGCTCTTGTGAGCTGGAAAATCTGGGACTTATCCGAAATCGCTCCAAACGGACAACTCACCATACACATTCCGCAGGACACACATTTTTCTGTGTCAATATAGCACGGCCGTATTTGTCAGAAACAATCGCTCCCACACCACAGGCATTTTTACATGGGCGCTCTTTTTTCGCGATCGCATCATACGGACAGACTGCCTTACATTTTCCGCATTTGATGCATTTTTCCTGATCAATATAGGATTTTCCGTTGACCATGGAAATGGCACCCTTCGGACAGACCTCACTGCACGGATGTGCAAGACACCCCTTGCACATATTGCTGACTTCATATTTGTTCTCCTCACAGCTTTCACAGGCAGACGGAATCACCTGCATCAGCGGCGGCTCATAATATTTTTCGGAAATATTACTTTCCTGCACTCCCGCCGTCAGATGTACCGGCTTGTCTTCCGGGCGCAGGGAAAGTCCCATCGCAAGACGAAGTCGCTCCCGAACGATCGCACGGGAACGATACGTACTCTCTCTGTACTTTACCGTATCATCATTGACAATCTCATACGGAATGGCTTCCATATCTTCCAGCAGGGTCTCTGAATTTGCTTCAAATCCAAGCTTTGCCACTTCCTTGAACACACGTCTGCGAATTGCTCTCACCTGGGTATCCAGGCCTCTCATATTGGACATTTTGATTTCCTCCTTTGTCTGTGACTTTTTATTGCTGCAGCAGTCCTTGTGCGTAATACACGGACTGCATTGCATCTTTTCCATAAAAATCTGCACCGATCATATCTGCATATTCCTGATTTAGGACAGCGCCTCCTACCATTACTTTGCACCACGGTGCTTTTTCTCTGAGCTGGCGGATCGTCTCCTCCATACTGACAACAGTCGTGGTCATCAGCGCACTCAATCCCACAAGCCGAATCTGCTGTGCAACAACAGTATCTACAATGGTCTCCGGCGGCACATCTTTTCCAAGATCCACTACCTCAAAACTGTAATTCTCCAGAAGAACTTTTACAATATTCTTGCCAATATCGTGAATATCGCCTTTGACTGTCGCAAGCACGATTTTTTCTTTTTTCTCCTGCACGTCTCCACTGTTCTCCAGCCCTTCTTTTAAAACTGCAAATGCTGTTTTTGCAGCCTCTGCGCTCATCAGAAGCTGAGGCAAAAAGACCGTTCCTTTTTCAAATCCCTTTCCCACGGTATCCAGCGCGGGAATCAAGTGTTCATTGATGATATCCAACGGCTTTTTCTCCTGCATCAGCACATTTGTAATCTGATGTGCTTCCTCTTTTAAGCCTTTTTCAATCGCAGCCTGCAGTGTCATCATCCCCCCGGCTGTCTGCCCTGTGCCGGTTGTAATACTTCCGGGCGCAGAAGCGAACTCTACATTAGCACTTCCGTAGCGTCCAATGTAATTTTCACAGTTCGGATCCAGATTCATCAGTACATGATACGCATAATAGGAACGCATCATATCTTCCGATGCAGGATTGATGATGCCGGCGCTTAATCCCTGGAACATGGCCATCGTATAAAAATTCGCATTGATGATCGGTCTTCCCGGCAGTCCAAATGAAATATTGGAAACACCAAGAACCGTATTCACACCAAGATCATACCGGACTCTGTGCAGTGCTTCCAGAGTAATCTTTGCCCCTTCCGGTTCTGAGCTGACGGTCATGGCAAGTACATCGATCACAAGATCTTTCTTGTCAATGCCATACTTTGCCGCCTCACGGATGATCTTCTCTGCGATTGCCACACGGCCGTCTGCCGTTTCTGGAATCCCGTCTTCATCCAGCGTCAGACCGATCACTACACCGCCGTATTTTTGGATCAGCGGGAATACCGCATCCATGGATTCCTGTTTTCCACTGACTGAATTCACCATCGGTTTTCCGTTGTAGATCCGCATTGCCTGTTCCATCGCCTGAATATCCACGGTATCGATCTGCAGCGGAAGACTGGTCACACTCTGAAGCTCTGTAATGACTTCTTTCATCATCGATACTTCATCAATATCCGGCAATCCTACATTCACATCCAGAATATGCGCTCCATTATCCTGCTGCATGATCCCTTCTTTGAGGATATAATCCAGATCATGATCTTTGAGCGCCTGTTTGAACTTCTTCTTTCCCGTCGGATTGATCCGTTCTCCGATGATCCTGGATCCCGTACCAAGCATCACTGCCTGTCCGTAAGAAGATACGATCGTATTGAACTTTTTTCTCCGGTGTTTTGATCAAAGATCCTTACACTGTGCGATCATTGCCCGGATGTGATCCGGTGTCGTACCACAGCATCCGCCGATCACACAGGCTCCTGTTTCTACGATCATTTCCATCGTCTTTGCAAACTGCTCCGGCTCTACATCATAATAAGTCTCACCATCTCGCTGTTTCGGAAGTCCTGCATTTGGCTTGACAATCACCGGAAGAGACGTATATTCCAAAATCTCATGCAGGATCGGCATCATCTGCTCAGGTCCCATCCCGCAGTTGATCCCCAGTGCATCCACGCGCAGTCCTTCCAGAAGTGCAACTACAGAAGGTACATCCGCTCCGGTGAGCAGCTTTCCTCTCTCATCAAAAATAGTCGTCACAAACACCGGAAGGGTTGTATTCTCTTTCGCTGCAAGTACCGCTGCCTTCAATTCATAGGTGTCACTCATCGTCTCGATATGGATCAGATCTGCTCCGGCCTGTTCTCCATAGATCATCACTTCCTTGAAAGCTTCATAAGCGGTCTCAAATTCCAGATCCCCCATGGGCTTTAACAGCTTTCCGGTAGGGCCGATATCCAACGCGGTATACACTTCCCGGTTGTCTCTCACCCCCTGTTTCGCCGCTTCCTTCACATGAGAAACCGCAGAGAAAATAATCTCTTTTAAGGAACAGCTCTCATCGTGAAACTTCAACGCATTTGCTCCGAATGTATTGGTCAGGACAATATCACTTCCGGCTTCAAAATAACTGCGGTGAATCTGACGCACTGCCTCTGCATGCGTCAGATTCCAAGTCTCCGGCAATTCTCCGGGAAGAAGCCCCTTTGCCTGAAGCAAGGTTCCCATCCCACCGTCAAAAAATAAAAGTTCTTTTCCCAAGCGTTCTAAAATCATATCGTATCCCTTCTATATTCACAGTCCTTTTTTTCACAAATCTCGCAGCCCTGTATCGGACACCGCTCTTTGATACGGCTCATTCCGATCACTGCTGTCACCGATTTTGTCGGAGTCATCATAAAACTGTCCGTCATGGTCAGTCCGATCGTTTTTGCGCAGTCTAACATCTGCATCAATGGCTTCTGATACTGAATATCAAAATCTCCATATCCCGGACTGAACCTCGGACGCAGATACCAGCCTTCTTTTTCCTGCTGCTTCGCAATTTCTCTCTGACACGCATCACAGTATTCCTCCAGCATGGCCGCTGCGCAGGCCTGAAGCACCACTGCTTTTGCCATGTCTGTCAGAGATGCCCGCGTAATCAGCCGGTCTGCTCCTGTTCCCAGTGTCGCTCCAAAGAGAATCAGCTTCTCACATTGTTTTAAATTTCTGCCCAGACTTCTGCTCTTCATCCGGATATTTCCAATCTGAAAGCACTCCTCGCTCTGATGCTGTAAATCAAAAATACGGCAGATGGATTTTGGACTTACTGCAGATCTCAGACCCTCAAAAGAGTCTTTGATCAAAGCAAGTGTCTGTTCATCTACCGCATTCCTTCCATAGCCCAGATAACGGATAGCTTCTTTTGTCATTCTATCCATTACTCCGTCTCCTAACACTGAATGATTTCTGAAATATTATGCATGATAGCTGCTGCCACTTCCGGTCTGTTCATCGAATAAATGTGGATATTCTTCACTCCGTTTGCCAGCAGGTCAATGATCTGGTCGGTAGCGTATGCAATTCCTGCCTGTTCCATCGCCTTCGGCGAATCCCCGAACCGATCCAGGATTGCCTGAAATCTCCTTGGAAATACGGTTCCGGACAACTCACAGCTTCGTTTCATCTGTCTTGCGCTTGTGATCGGCATGATCCCCGGCAATACCGGAACAGTGATTCCTGCTTCACGAATACGGTACAGGAAATTATAGTGGATATCATTGTCAAAAAACATCTGTGTTGTCAGAAAATCCACACCACTGTCTACCTTTTGTTTCAGATACTTGATATCATCTTCTTTATGCTCATTCTCCACATGCCCTTCCGGATAACACGCAGCTCCGATACAGAAATCTCCATGTCTGCGGATCTCTTCTACGAGTTGATAGGCATAATGAAAACGATCCTCGCTCGGAAATACCATATCTTCTGAAATATCACCCCGCAATGCCAGAATGTTCTCAATCCCCTGTTCTTTCAGGCTGGCAATAACGCTGCGCACCTCATCTTTTGTGGAAGAAGCACACGTCAGATGTGCCAGGCTTTCTACGTGCAGATCATGTTTGATATAGGATGCGATCTTTGCTGTGTTTTTGCTGGTACCGCCGCCTGCCCCGTAAGTCACACTGATAAATTCCGGCTTTAAGCCTGCCATTTCTTCTGCTGCCCGAATTACTTTGTCATATCCCGCATCTGTCTTTGGCGGAAAAATCTCAAAGGAAATATGTATCCCGTCTTCTCTGAGTCTGTCAATAATCTTCATGCATTTTTCTCCTGTGTATATTTTGTCTATTCTCCAATAAGCTCTTTGTACAATGTCTCGTACTGTTTTGCAGAATTCTTCCATGAGAAATCCTGTTCCATCGCACGCTCTACAATCTTATTCCAGTCCCGCTTTTTGTCATAATAAATATGCTCTGCATACCGGATCGTGCCAAGCATCTCATGCGCGTTGTAATTGGAAAAGCTGAATCCCGTACCTGTCTTCTCGAACTCATTGTAAGGCTCTACCGTATCCTTGAGCCCGCCTGTCTCCCGCACGATCGGAAGCGTGCCGTAACGCAGACTCATCAGCTGGCTCAATCCACATGGTTCAAACAGAGACGGCATCAGAAATGCATCTGCAGATGCATAGATCTTATGCGACATATCCTCTGAATAGAAAATATTGGCCGATACTTTATTCGAATATTTCCATGCAAAATGGCGGAACATATTCTCATATTTTGCTTCCCCGGTTCCCAGTACTACAATCTGTACTGCATCCTGCAGAGCTCATCCATCACATAATCAATCAGATCAAATCCCTTCTGATCGGTCAGTCTGGACACAATACCGAGCATCATCACCTTCGGATCCTTGTCCAGTCCAAGCTCCTCCTGCAGAGACAGCTTGTTGGAAACCTTGTTCTTGCGGAATGTATCGACCGTAAAACGTTTTGCGATCCGTGTATCCTTAAATGGACAGTACTCATCATAATCCAGTCCATTTACAATTCCACAAAGGTCATTGGATCTTGCACTCATCAGACCATCGAGACCTTCTCCAAAAAACGGTGTCTTGATCTCCTGCGCGTATGTCTGACTTACCGTTGTCACTTTATCCGCATAGACGATACCGCCTTTTAACAGATTGGCATCCCGGTATGCTCCAGCTTATCCGGAGCAAAGTAATACTCCGGAAGCCCTGTGATCTGACGTACAGTGCTGGTGTCCCACACGCCCTGGAATTTCAGATTGTGGATCGTCATGACACTCTTGATTCCTCTATAATATTCACCCAGAAATCTAAAATTGTCCAGATAAACCGGAATCAATCCTGTCTGCCAGTCGTGACAATGGATCAGCTCCGGACGGAAGTCGATCACCGGCAAGATACTCAGCACAGCCTTTGAGAAAAAGGCGAATTTCTCGATATTCCATCTCGGATCTCCGTCATACGGTGCAAATCCATTAAAATAATACTCGTTATCAATAAAATAAAATGTGATCCCGTCCTGCACATATTTCAGAATTCCTACATAACGGTCTTCTCCCGCCAGATTCATATAAAAATGATCCATATATTCCAGCTGGTCCTTCCATTTCTGGTTCATACAGGAATACTTCGGAAGTACCACCCGCACATCGTATTTCTTTTTGTCAAAATATTTTGGAAGTGAACCGACAACATCTGCCAGTCCTCCTGTTTTGATAAATGGCACACATTCTGAAGCTGCAAATAAAATGTTCTTCATAGCTTTCCCTCCCATTTCCCTCCGTTTTACTAAGCCAGTATTTTTCTACATTATACTCCATTTCCCGAAGATTGCAAAGGTTTCTGTGTGGTTTATCTGTGTTTGTATTCCAACTGGATCGTATCTGCGATCAATGCCACGAATTCTGAGTTGGTCGGTTTCCCCTTTCCGGTACTGACCGTATAACCGAACAGCTCATCCAGTGTATCCAGTTTTCCACGATTCCATGCCACCTCGATCGCATGACGGATTGCCCGCTCCACGCGGCTGGATGTCGTCTGATACCGTTTTGCTACAGTTGGATACAGCACCTTTGTGATCGCATTTAACACATCCATATCCTGCACTGCATGATGATCGAATCCCGCAGATAATGATACCCCTTAATATGTGCCGGAATTCCGATCTCATGGAGCAGGTTTGTCACTCTGTTCTCCAAATCCCCTTCTCTGATGTATGGAACCTGTGATGACAGTTCATCATTCCTCTTTTCGCAGCTTCTCACTGGTCTTCTGACTGTTTTTATCCGATTTAACAGCATTTCGTTGTTAAACGGCTTCATGATATAGTAATTTGCGCCTCGATTGAATGCATCTTCTGTAATCCGCTCCTGGCCGACTGCTGTCACTACGATAAAGTCCGGACGCTTCTGTACATTTTTATCCTGATTGATCTTCTCCATCACAGTCAGACCATCCATTTTCGGCATGATCAGGTCCAATAATACGACATCCGGCTGCTTATTTCGGATGATCTGACACATTTCTTCCCCATTTTTTGCTTTTCCTACAACATGAAGTTCTTTGTCCATGTTGATGATTTCCTCCAGAAGATCCAAAATCCGCTCATTATCGTCAGCAATCGCCACGTTTACCTGTTCCATAGTTCCTCTCCCTCTGTTCACTGCCTGAACTTTTAAACGCCACGCTTTTCATTATATCTGCCCTATCTGCCAAAATGCAAGAAAATCAGGGAGACCTTATTCGACAAAACTAGGCAGAAAGATTCGACAACATATTCTCAATAAAAATACCGTAGCCTTTTGCCGAATCCTGTACAAACACATGCGTAACCGCTCCGATCAGCTTTCCGTTCTGTAAAATCGGGCTTCCGCTCATCCCCTGTATGATGCCGCCGGTCGCATCAAGCAGTCTCTGATCTGTGATCTCGATCACCAGCCCTTTGTTGATTTCCTGTCCGGAATCGTCGATATCTGTCACCAAAATGTCGTAATTTTCTACTTCTCCGTTAACATAACAGCGAATCACAGCTTTTCCTTTTTGTATTTCTCCCCGCTCTGCCACCGGAACCATCTCCTGCTGCAAAAACAGTTTTTCTGCGGATTCAATCGTCCCGTAAATCCCCGCCTCCGTATTTTTATCTATGGTTCCAAGACGATTATAATGACTGTACACAATCATTCCTTCCATACTCCCCGGAATTCCGTTCTGTCCCTTTTGAATCGAATGAATACTGGTCTTATAAAGACTCCCCTGCCGTATCGACAAAAGCGCACTTGTATCCATATCATGAATCCCATGCCCCAGCGCTCCAAAAGCTCCGTCTCTGGTCATAAAGGTAATCGTCCCAAGTCCCTGCACATTGTCTCTCACCCAGATTCCCAGCTTATATTCGTCTGGTTTCGTTTCTACGGGTTTGACCGCAACTGTCAGCTCCTGCTGCCCTCTTCGCAGTGTCAGCGCCACCTGATCTTCGTCCAGATCGGATAATTTCTGGAACAGTTCTTTTTTATTTTCAATCTTTTCATCATTCCATGCCACAATGTAATCTCCCGGCCGCACCAGATTCTCTGCAGGCTGATACTGTTTTCCGTCTGCGCCGGTGATCTGGTCTGTACCAAGTACCATAACACCATCCGTCTCCATGTAAATCCCGACCGGCATGCCGCCTGGTATGACGCCTTCCTCCATGACTGCCTGGGTACTGGCTTCTCTGACCTTTTGTGTCTCCTTTTTGGGAGACATCGCACAGCCGGAGAGACACACAAGGAACATAAGAACAGCTGCCAGTTGCCTATACTTTCTTTTCATCTTTGTCACATCCTCTCTGCCAAACGTAAAAAACGGACACCAAAAGGTATCCGTTTTAGTATGTGACATTTTTTATTTTCACACTGGAATTCTATACTCTCTTTGCCATTTCTTTCATTTCTTTTGCACTGTCCAGAATATTTTTCGTTACCTGGGCGCCGCCGAGCAGACGCGCCAGCTCGCCCACAGAAGCATCCTCATCCAACGGAAAAATGCCTGTTTTTGTCGTTGTCTGATCCGTCTGCTTTTGAATCAGATAGTGAGCATCGGCAGCTGCCGCAATCTGCGGAAGATGGGTGATACAGATCACCTGACGCTTCTGTCCGATGATATGCAGTTTTTCCGCCACCTTTCCAGCTGTGATTCCACTGATGCCGGAGTCGATCTCATCAAAAATCAGTGTTGGCGTGTCTTCTTTATCTGCCAGCACAGTCTTGATCGCCAGAAGGATTCTTGAGAGTTCACCTCCTGAAACCGTAGTTCCAAGCGGCTTTGGCGGCTCTCCCGGATTTACAGAAATAAAAAATTCCGCGTCATCCATTCCCAGAGCAGACATTTTTGCCTCTTGTAAGAAACGCATTTCCAGCTGTACATCCAGAAAATTAAGATCCTCAAGCCCTGCTTTGATCTCTTTTGTAAAGGAAATAGCTGCTTTTTTTCGAATCTTACTCAACTTTTCGGCACAGCTTTGCATTTCCTTTTGCGCCGCTTCGGTTTGAGACCGCAGATTTTCAATATAAGTCTCATAATGCTCCAGTTCATTTAGTCTCTGCCGTTTTTCCTCTGCGTATTCCAGAATTTCATTGACTGTATTTCCATATTTTGCCTTTAATCGATTAATCTCATTGAGGCGGTTCTCTGTCTCATAAAACTCTTCTTCTGAAAATTCAAAGCTTTTGGCATACTCCGAGAGTTCCCGGTTAAAATCATTGAGCAGACTGTCGATCTCCACCAGCTGTCCATACAGTGCATTTCCTTTTTCATCGAAATGTTCCACTTCCTGAAGGGAACGGATTGCACGGCTTAAGAGGTCGCTGGCGTTGTTTCGGTCATCTTCACTGGTGTACTGGTATGTCTGGGCCACCGCACTGGTCAGGTCTTTACTCTGCGTCATCCTCTGATAGAGACTTCCAGATCTTCGTCTTCCCCCATGCGTAAATGCGCGCTTTCAATCTCATGCAGTTCATACTCCGTCAGATCAATCTCTTTGCGCCGCTCCTTCTCTTCCATTCCAGATGCTTCCAGCCTGCGGCTGTACTCCTGATATGCCCGGTAAGCCAGGGCCATCTTCTGTTTTGGCTTTTCCACCTGCTCCTTGGCATATACATCCAGAAACGTCAGGTGATTGCGCTTATTTAACAAACGCTGATGTTCATGCTGCTCGTGAATATCAATCAGGAGACTTGCCACATCCCGCAGTACTCCCATCGTCACCGTCTCTCCATTGATCTTGCTGACACTTCTGCCTTCCATCAATTTCCGGCTTAAGATCAGCATCCCGTCTTCCGGAAAGATATCCATTTCTTCCAGCTGACGGATCAACTCCTGATTTCAATTGAAAACATCAGTTCCACAAGTCCGAACCTGGCGCCCTTTCGAAGCATATCCGCATTGTATCTTCCGCCGAGTGCCAGATTTACGGAACCTAAGATAATGGATTTACCGGCTCCTGTCTCTCCTGTGAGAATATTGAGTCCCGGTCCAAAATCCACCTCCACCTCGTCGATCAGCGCCAGATTTTTACATGTAATTTTGAAGCATATTTTTTCCTATATCCCTTTTGACACAATCTTTCGAATCTTATCCATCACATGTTCCGTATCCTGTACGCTTCTGATCGCGCACATGATCGTATCGTCCCCTGCGATACACCCTACTACTTCTTTCCATTTCATGGCATCTACTGCGGCCGCTACCGCCATTGCCATTCCGGAAACGGTCTTGATCACCAGAATATTCTGCGCCATATCCATGGAAATATATCCGTCTCTGAGCACACGGATATATTTTTCATTCATCTCATCCTTTTCCGGTGCCAGTACCACATATTTCTGTCTGGAGCCGTCCACTGCCACTTTTGTAAGCCGCAGATCGCGGATATCTCTGGATACGGTAGCCTGAGTCACCTTAAATCCCTCTCTGTTCAAATATTCTGCCAGTTCTTCCTGTGTTTCAATGTCATGTTGTGCGATCAGTTCAATAATTTTTGCATGACGGCTTACTTTCATTGTATTAGTTTCCTTTCATCTTTTTTCTCATTGTCTTCATAAAGCTCTCTTCACTAAGTTTTGCAAGTCTTGTCACATGATCTGATCTTTTGATCGTGACACGGTCTCCAGTACCAAGGCGGAGCATATCTGCCCCGTCAAACGTCACCAGTGCCTGCTCGTCTTTTCCATATCGTCCCTGGCTGATCACAATCTCGATCGTATCTTCCGCCGAAAGCACGATACTGCTGGTATTCAGCGCATGAGAACAGATCGGCGTAATCACAAACATACTGGCTGTCGGTTCTACAACCGGTCCGCCTGCTGACAGATTATAGCCTGTCGTTCCTGTCGGAGTGGAGATGATCACACCGTCAGCCATATAGCTGTTGAGCAACGTTCCATTTACATAAACATCAAAGTGAACGATCCGAAGACTTCCATCTCTGGTGATCACGATGTCGTTGACTGCTACATTCTGATAACTGCTGTTGCCGGAAACCTCACCGGAAAGCATCATCCGCTCCTCAAATCCCACTTGATTTTTAAACAATCGCTCCAGCGCATATGAAAAATCCGACCGTTCCACTTCTGCCAGAAATCCAAGCGTCCCCAGATTGATCCCGATCAGCGGAAATTCATATTCTGCAAGCTCTCTTGCCGCACGGATCAGTGTTCCGTCACCGCCCAGCACGATCCCGCAGTCCACATTCTCCGGCACAGTTCCGGGAAAAATAAACCCCTGCTCATCTTCTTTTGCCAGAATACACTCTCTGCCATGCTGTTCTATATATTTCTGAATCTCCTTTGTAATCCCATAATCCGGATCTTTCATCAGATTTGTAATAATATAAAAACGCTCCATACCACACCTCTTATTTTGCAAGTGTCTCAAATGCCCGGTCCACAACCAGACTCAAATCTTCCAAGAGTGCATCCTCCACCGGATTCGGCCATTTTTTCAGATGGATCAGATATTCAATATTTCCCTCCGGTCCTTTGATCGGTGAAAAATCAATATTCAAAATCTTAAATCCGATGGACTGTGCATACAGCGCTACTTTCTCAATCACTTCATGGTGGGTACTCTTCTCGCGGACTACCCCTTTTTTGCCGACTTTTTCTCTGCCCGCCTCAAACTGCGGCTTGATGAGCGCCACGATCTCACCGTCTTCCTTCAGGTAATTCCGGATCGGCTCCAGCACTTTTGTCAGCGAAATAAAGGAAACATCAATGGAAGAAAAATCAATCGGTTCTCCCAGATCTTCGGGCACTACATAACGGATATTGGTCTTCTCCATACACACAACCCGCTCATCCTGTCTGAGTTTCCAGTCCAGCTGTCCTCTTCCCACATCGATCGCAAATACCTTTCTGGCGCCGTTTTGAAGCATACAATCCGTAAATCCGCCGGTGGATGAACCCACATCTGTACAGACTTTTCCATCCACACTGACGTCAAAGTTGGCAATCGCCTTTTCCAGCTTCAATCCGCCCCTGCTCACATAAGGGAGCACATGACCGCGCACTTCAATCTGCACCGTATCCGGAAATGTCGTTCCGGCTTTGTCCTCTCTTTGTCCTTCTACAAACACATTTCCTGCCATAATGACAGCTTTTGCCTTTTCTCTGGACTCTGCCAGATTTCTTTTTACAAGCAATACATCTAATCGTTCTTTCATGTCAATCTTTCCCTATCGTCACATAATCTGCAATAATCTGTTTTACAATCGTCTCCGCATCCAGTCCGACTTCCCTGCGCAGCAAGTCTACATTGCCGTGTTCTACATAATCATCCGGAATTCCGATACACCTGACACCTACATCCAGCTTTGCTCTCGATACATAGTGAAGTACCTGTTCTCCAAATCCGCCGGACAATACATTTTCTTCAATCGTCACAAAAAGTCTGTGATCCTTTGTCAGAGTTTCCAGCATCTCTGTATCCAGAGGCTTTACAAATCTGGCATTGATCAGTGAGCAATGATATCCGATCTCTTTCAGTCTGTCACGCACCTGAACTGCCAGCTCTGCCATGTGCCCCACAAAGATCACCGCAATATCCTCCTCTTCATAAAGAATCTCACTTTTTCCATAGACGATCGGAGTACGAAACGCCGACAATCCCTCGTAAGCGGCGCCTCTTGGATAACGCAGTGCCACCGGATACTGGAAATCTGCACAAAACCGCACCATATCCGCCATCTCCCACCTGTTTTTCGGTGAAAGGATCGTCATATTGGGGATCATATTCAGAAATGACAGATCGAAAAGTCCCTGATGTGTCTCTCCGTCACTGCCACCAGACCGGCTCTGTCCACTGCGATCATCACCGGCAGGTTCTGCAGGCACACATCATGAATCGCCTGGTCAAACGCCCGCTGCAAAAACGAGGAATACACCGCAACAACCGGCTTTAGTCCCCCTGCTGCCAGCCCTGCTGCAAAGGTCAGCGCATGCTCTTCTGCAATCCCGACATCAAAGAACCGATCCGGAAACATCCTTGCAAATCTGGCAAGTCCGGTTCCATCCGCCATGGCTGCTGTAATTCCGACTACTGCATCATTTTGCTTTGCAATATCACAGAATACTTTGGAAAAAATATCGGTATAGCTGTCCTTAGAGCTCTTCTCTTTTGCCTCCCCGGTCTCAATGTCAAACGGAACGATCCCGTGAAATCTGGATGGATTCTCCTCCGCGGGACCGTATCCCTTTCCTTTCTTGGTGAGTACATGAACCAGAACTGCATGATCTACCCGCTTGGCCTCCTGAAATGTCTTATACAGCTTTCGGATATCATGCCCGTCCACCGGTCCCAGGTAGGTGATTCCCATATCTTCGAAAAACATACCCGGAACAAATAATTGCTTGAGTCCGCTTTTCGTCTTTTTCATCTGGTACAGGATCTTCTCACCCTGTACCGGAATCTTCATCAAGGTATCCTCAACACCCTTTTTCAGTCCCGTATATGCCTCTGCCGTGCGCAGTCCGTTCAAATATCTGGACATCCCGCCCACATTTTCAGAAATTGACATATTGTTGTCATTTAATACAATGATAAAATTGCTTTTTAAACGGGACGCATTGTTCAGTGCCTCATATGCCATCCCTCCGGTCATGGCTCCATCTCCGATGATAGAGATCACGCTGTGTTCTTCTCCCTTGATATCTCTCGCCGCCACGTACCCGAGGCCTGCGGAAATAGAGGTGGAGCTGTGTCCGGTATCAAATGCGTCACATTCACTTTCCTTTCGCTTTGGAAATCCGCTCATGCCGCCATATTTTCTCAGATCGTCAAATCCGGCGCGCCGTCCTGTCAGGATCTTGTGTGTGTAGGACTGATGTCCCACATCCCAGATCATCTTATCCTGCGGCAGTTCAAACGCCAGATGCAGCGCCATCGTAAGCTCCACCACACCGAGATTCGATGCCAGATGCCCGCCTGTGACACTGATTTTCTCCACAAGAAACTGACGGATTTCTTCTGCCAGCTTTTCCAGCTCCTCCGGCTTTAACTGTTTGATATCATTTTCTTTTTGAATCTTTTCTAATAGCATAAGGTATGCCCCCTTATTTTTCCCTGTATATCAATGACTCCAGCAAAATCTCCAGATAATCATCTGTTGGATTCAGTGCTCTTAAGTCTGAGATGGCTTTTCTGGACAAATGCTCCACCTCCTGTTTGGCCACATCCAGCCCTTTCCACACAACATACGTCATTTTTTCATTTTTCTCATCGCTGTGCACCGGTTTTCCGAGCACTTCAGTAGTACTGATCACATCCAGAATATCATCCTGGATCTGAAAAGCCATTCCCACTTTTGCTGCAATCTCTTCCACTGCCTGTACACACTCATCGTCCGCTCCTGCCAGAACTGCTCCGATCATCATGGAAGCCTCGATCAGAGCTCCTGTTTTTAAACGGTAGATAAACTCCAGCTTCTCTCCGTCAATTTTCTTACCGGAAGATTTTACATCCACCACCTGACCGCCGATCATTCCGTAGATCCCTGCTTTTTGTCCAAGGATACGGATTGCTTTTCCGATCAGAAGACTCTTCTCTGGCGCCATCTCAAATGCCGATGCCGCTGTCTCAAATGCATAATTGAGAAGCGCATCCCCTGTCAGGATTCCCATATCTTCCCCATATACCACATGGGTCGTCTTTCGTCCCCTGCGATACTCATCATTATCCATGGCAGGCAGGTCATCATGAACAAGGGAATAGGTATGGATCATCTCAATGGCAGCCATAAACGGCTCAATCACCCTGTCCGTTCCGCCAAACATCCGGTCATGTCTCCTGCATCAGCATTGGGCGCAGACGCTTTCCCCCTGCCAGCATACTGTAGCTCATGGCATCCATGATCACTTCCTGATACCCCTGCACCCTGCAGATATGCTTTTAAAATCTGTTCGATCTGTGCTGTTTTTTCTTTTTGTATCTCCTTAAAACTCATGAACTTCTCCATTCTCGTCCAGAACCTGAACTTTCTTTTCTACTGCGTCAATGGTCTCATTACACTGCTTTAACAGCTGCATTCCCTCATTATATAATGCAAAAGACTCTTCCAGAGTAATGTCTGACTTTTCCATGTCAGCTGTCACTTCTTCCAGTCTTGCAAACAATTTCTCCAGACCGGGTGTATTCTGTTCCTGATTTTCCATGTCTGCCTCCTTTATGCGTGATATTGGATTTCTTCTGTCATTCCTTTTACCTGCGCTTCGATCATTCCGTCCGATACATAAATACGGATCGCATCTCCTTCTTTTACATCTGCAATCTGCCGCACCGGGCGGCCTTTCTTATCTTCTACATAAGCATATCCCTGGTTCAGCTTTTCCAGCGGGGATAATCCCTTCATCTTTTCCACATAAAGAGCAAACTGGTGTCTCTTTTGCTGAAGGATTTCTTCCATCCGGCTGCGCAGCTGCAACTCCAGATCTGAGGCATACTGCCTGTTCTCAAGGAGCTTCTGCCTTGGGTGAAACAGCCGCAGTTTCAGTGCCGCCTGTTTCAAATACTGACGGTTCTGTTCCGCCTTTTTCAAAACCGCACTGCTCAAACGCATCTGATACTCCTTCATCAGATTCTCTGCAGCCTGATATTCGTATACCGCAAGCTCTGCAGCCGCAGAAGGAGTCGGAGCCCGAAGATCCGCCACATAATCCGCGATCGTCGTATCCGTCTCATGCCCTACTGCGGAAATCACAGGCACCCGGCTCTCAAAAATCGCACGCGCAACGATCTCTTCATTGAATGCCCACAGATCCTCGATCGATCCGCCTCCGCGTCCCACGATCATAACGTCCACATCTTGTTCTTCCAGCATCCGGATTCCCTGTACGATACTTTCCGCTGCGCCTTCTCCCTGCACCTTGGCAGGACAGAGGATCAGCTGTACATACGGATTTCTTCTGGCGGCAATATTGATGATATCCCGCACCGCAGCTCCCGAAGATGCAGTCACGATCCCGACTTTTTTTACAAACTGCGGAATCGGTCGCTTGTACTCCTGTGCGAACATCCCCATCTCTTCCAGCTCTTTTTTTAACGCTTCAAACTTTAAGTACAGCTCTCCTGCTCCGTCCAGAATGATCTCTCTGGCATACATCTGGTATCTGCCATCCCTCTCATAGACACTGACCGAGCCGAGAACAACCACCTGCTGTCCTTCCTGCATACGAAAAGAAAGCCCTGACCGTGAGCCTGCGAACATCACGCAGGCTATCGTGCCGGACTCATCTTTTAATGAAAAATATATATGCCCTGATGGATGATATTTACAGTTGGACACTTCCCCTTTGACGTACAGCCGGTTCAGCATAAAATCCTGTGTAAACATATTCTTGATATAGGCATTGACCTGTTTTACTGTGTAGACATTCTTCAACATCTGTCCGCCCCGCCATCTTTAATCTGCAATCTTGGCAAGTACTCCGTTTACGAATGCAGGACCTTCTTCCCCGCTGAATTTCTTCGCAAGTTCCACTGCCTCATTGATTGCAACTTTTACAGGAACATCATCATCCCACTTGATCTCATAAACCGCAAGTCTGAGGATCGCCAGATCGACCTTGTTCATTCTGGAGGTTTTCCATCCTGTTGCTTTTTCATTCAAAATCGCATCGATCTCTTCCAGCTTTTCAACCACTGCTTCCAGCTTTTTCTGTATGTACTCTTTATCCTTCTCTTTTGCGCTTGTCAGCTCTTCAAAGTACAATTCCAGATGCTTTGGCATCTCTTCTAATGTATTAAATTCAATCTGGAACAACATCTTAAAAATGTGCTCCCGAAGTTCTGTTCTTACCATATCGGCTCCTTCCGTCCCTTATGCTTCTTTCGTCCATATTTCTTTTTGCAGGGCTTTTGCTTTTTCTAAAACAGAAAAAGGATGTCCTGCGACATCCTTTATTATACTACAGCTGTCCTGTCTTTTGCAATGAATTTCTATTTTGTAGACTCCTGACTCTCCATCTCCACGCCTGCCACTTTCACATTGACATCCGCAACTTCCAGTCCTGTCATATTCTCCACAGCGCTCTTTACTTTTTCCTGTACCTTGGCAGATACATCCATGATGCTGTAATTATACTTCATATTCAACGCCAACGATACCGTCACAACGCCTTCCAGCACGTCTACTTTCACACCTTTGGAAAGATTCTTCATTCCCAGTCTGCTGATCAGCTCGTTAGTGATATTGCCTGCCATAGATGCCACACCTTCTACCTCTGTAGCGGCAAGTGCTGCGATAATCCCAACCACTTCATCTGCTATTTTTACTTCTCCCATGCTGGAGTCATCCTGTATTGTATAAATATTTCTTTCGTCCTTTGCCATGATAAGACCCTCCTGTTTGTGTCTACTGTTTGCGCTAATCTTCTTTTCATATTATATCAGACATGCCCTGCATTGACAAGGGTCATGAGCGCCCGAATTCTGACAGGATCAGCCCTTCGTTCCGCTCCTGTGTCATCCGGATGCTCCACTCATGTGTAAAGAGAAGCAGCGGTCTGTCTTTGAGATCCTTGATCTTCTTCATGTCCGAAGTTCCGACCAGACGGTTCATATCGATCTCTTCATTTTCGATCCAGCGGATATACTCATACGGCAGATTTTCCAGACGAATCTCCACCTTGTATTCATTTTCCAGGCGGTATTTGAGCACATCAAACTGAAGGACACCGACTACTCCTACTATAATCTCCTCCATACCTGTATTATATTCCTGGAAGATCTGGATCGCACCCTCCTGCGCAATCTGGTTGATTCCCTTAACGAACTGTTTTCTCTTCATCGTATCCACCTGACGCACTCTGGCAAAATGCTCCGGCGCAAAGGTCGGGATTCCTTCATATACAAACCGCTCCTTTGAAGTTGTCAGCGTGTCACCAATCGAAAAGATACCCGGATCAAATACTCCGATGATATCTCCGCCATAGGCTTTGTCAATCATTTTTCTCTCGCTTGCCATCATCTGCTGCGGCTGGGAAAGGCGTACTTCTCTGCCCCCCTGGATATGATACACATTCATCCCGGCTTCAAACTCACCGGAACAGATCCGCATAAACGCGATCCTGTCACGGTGTGCTTTATTCATATTGGCCTGGATTTTAAATACAAATGCCGAAAAATCTTTTTCCTTCATCGGGTCGATCGGTCCCTGATCTGACATTCTCGGAAGAGGAGACGATGTCATTGCAAGGAAATGCTGCAAAAATGTCTCCACTCCGAAGTTGGTCAGTGCAGAACCGAAAAATACCGGAGAAAGTTCTCCTTTGCTCACCAGCTCCTGATCAAACTCCGCAGCCGCTCCGTCTAAAAGCTCAATCTCTTCTTCCAGTGTCACTTTTGCTTCTGTACCGATCAGCCAGTCGATCTCCGGGTTGTTGATATCTACCTTTTTGACTTCTCCCACAGAAGTTCCTTTTTTCGTATCCGAGAACAGCTCGACCTCCTGCTTCTGACGGTCGAACACTCCTTTGAATTCTTTTCCGGAGCCGATCGGCCAGTTCACCGGGCAGGTTGCAATCCCCAGCTCTTTTTCGATCTCGTCAAGAAGATCGAATGTATCCTTGGCTTCCCGGTCCATTTTGTTGATAAATGTAAAAATCGGAATATGGCGCATCACACAGACTTTAAATAATTTTCTCGTCTGGGCCTCCACACCCTTGGAGGCATCAATGACCATCACCGCAGAGTCTGCAGCCATCAGTGTACGGTAGGTATCCTCCGAGAAATCCTGATGTCCCGGTGTATCCAGAATATTGATGCAATATCCGCCGTAATTAAACTGCAGCACAGACGATGTAACTGAGATACCTCTCTCCTTTTCAATCTCCATCCAGTCGGAAACCGCATGCTTTGCGGTCGCCTTTCCCTTTACGGAACCTGCCTGATTGATTGCTCCTCCATATAAAAGAAACTTCTCCGTCAATGTCGTCTTACCGGCATCCGGATGGGATATAATGGCAAATGTCCTTCGTTTTTCTATCTCCTTTGTAATATCTGACATCTTACTTCTTCTCCTGTTCTATAAAACTTCACATGTCCTTTTAGTGTATCACAAGCATTTCTCTGCCGCAATCCAAATTTCTTTATTTTTCGGCTTCTGCAGTCTCATGGATCGGTGTGATGACGATCTTTTCCGGAGCAATGTTTGTTTTTCTGGTCACGATATCCTCGATCTGGGCACGATTTGCATCTGTTAATTCCGCTGCATTCACCACAATATCCGCAGAATCAGCGGTCAGACTGACAACAGATTCAGAAAAGCCTTTCGATGCCATCAATGTCTCCACCGCCACTTCCTGCTCTGAGAGCTGTGTCATCTGCAGCATCTGTGCGATCGCATCCTTCTTTTCTTCTTCACTGATATTCGCGTTGTCAATGATCGCCTGGAGCGTTTCTTTGTTCTGCGAACGCATCTGTTCTCTGGCAACTTTTGCCTGCGCTACGGTATTTTCCGCCTCACCGCTGGTCAAAACAGCCTCCCCCGGTGTCCCCTCCACTTCGGAATCATTGCTCGCAATCTCTCCGTCTGTCTCCAGATCTTCTGCCGAGATATCCAAAAGTTCCTGATTGGCGGTTCCGGCACTCGCCTCTTTTGCCCCATCTTCTTTTGCTCCGAACAGGCGTCCTGAATAGTTCAGATATCCTGCGATCGCGATCATCACCGCCAGCGCTGTAATAATGATCTGGTTTTTCTTAAATAATCGTTTCAAAATCATATCCTCCTCTTTTTCCTTCTGTTTTATGCATTTGTCCGTTTCATTATTTTAATCTTATGCGCCTCCACTCCGAATAATGCCTGCACTGCCTCTGTCAGATTTTTTACCACGACCGGATCATCTCCTCCATCAGCTGCAATCACCATTCCCTCAATCTCCGGCGCCATTTCCTTACTCACATAAGGCGTCTGTGTCCCATCGGATTTCTGCTCATAAATACTGGTATGACTCAGCGAACGATCTTCTGAAACCCTGCTCCCTCCTTTACTGTCTTCCTCTGTGATTTCATTTTCTTCCCTCTGGCTGTCCTTTTCCACCACTTTCTCTTCCGAAGATTTCAAGGTGAGCATCACCTTTACTTTCCCGACTCCCTCCACGCATTCCAGGGTATCTTCCACCCTTTTTTCCAGCAATCTTTCATACTGTTGTTCTGTCGCCTCTCCCCCTTCTGTTTCCGTTTCTTCCTGTCCCGCCCCTGTCCCGATTTCCGGATCTTTCTGATCCGAACCGGGGAAACGACCACCACCAACAGGATTCCTGCCAAAAGCAGGATCAAAAGCTGCTGTTTTGCCGGCAGTTTTCCTTTTTTTCCAAATCCGGAAATCCACTGCTTCCATTTATTCTCCAATCTGAATCTCCTCCACTTCAATCTGCTCCTTTTCTTCCGTCTCCAGGGTCATCTCTCCCTTTCCTTCTTCCTGCTTCTCCCGGATTTCTTCCAAAAAAGAAGCGCTCTCCTGTTCCATGTTCTGTTCCTGTACCCGACTTCTAAAACTGTCCTCCATATCGGTCAGCCTTAACAGCGGAGTCATCAGAAGAATGATCAGTACCAGTCCGGAAAAGAACCGGATATATTTTTGGTACGATTCCTGTGGAAGTGCCTGCAAAATGGCGCTGACAAGAATCAGATAGACCGCCAGATCCTGAAGCCACTGATAGAGTTCTTTCAAGGTCTTCTCCCTCCTTTTACGTGGCAGAAGCCGCGACCACAGCGATGGTCAGCAAAAACAAAATCCCTGTGGTCGCCATTACTTTCACAAGCATTTCATATCCCTCACTGACCCCTCCGATACATGCTGTAATTCGTTTGTCCGATATCGGCTGTGTCACCGCCGCCACCGTTTTATACAAAAACGCCAGAAGAAGAAGCTTCACGATCGGGATAATGCAGATACCCGCTGCGATCACCGCGCCTGCCATTCCAATACCATTTTTTATCAGAACTGCCGTTCCAAGTACGACATCCATCACGGAACCTGCCATGTTTCCAAGTCCCGGTATCGCCTCCACTGTTTTTGTAACAAAACTTCGTTTCAGGGAGTCAAGTGCAGGAGAAAGGATTCCCTGTACGACATTGATCCCGATCACACACGCCAGCATGGTCTTTAGCGTCCAGCCCGTCAGTTTTTCCAGAAGCTCAGCAAACTGCGACAAAAATTCTTCTCCGGTAAGATTGCCCATCACCTGGATCATCATATATACATTGACGAGAGGCACCAGAAAATTCAGGATTACTGCCTCCGCCAGAAAGATCAGAAATAGTACCACTTCAAAGAAAAACATGGATGTCACACTTCCAGAGGCTGCTGTAACTGCTAAAAAATACGTCGGACAAAGCACCTTCATAAATTCCAGCAGGAAGTTTAACGAAGCCTCCATCTCGGATACTGCCAATCGAAACCCGTTCAGACAAAGTGCGATAAGCAGCATATAAAGAATATAAAACGCAATCTCTGAAGCCTGACGTTCTCCGAAGGCGCCGGAAAAATTTGCAAACACCGCAGCAATCACTGCGATCAAAATCAGATATACCAGAAGTTTCCGGTGTGTCTGCAGTTCATAGAAAAACTGATCGAAAAGAAAGCCTGTAAACTGCTCCCCCGCTTTTTTCAAATCACCTGACACAAGCGTCTCCACAACATCCCGGAAGGTCATTTTTTCCCGTGGGAACATCTTTTTCAGACTGTCATCGAGATCTGAAAATCAAATTCATCCAACAGCTCTTCCTGTGTGATCTGCAGGCTTCTTCCTCTTCTGCAGCATACGCTGTATGTACCGCCCCAAACAGGCACAGGCTCAAAAAAGAATGCCGAATATCCCATATTTCTCATAGCAGAAACTCCTGAATTGTTTCCAAAAGGGCAAGAAGGACCGGCATCCCCACCACAAGGATCGCCAGCTTGCCAAATATCTCGATCTGCGCTGCAATCGCCTGATACCCGGCATCTTTGCAGATTCCGGAAGAAAACTGTGCAATGTACGTGATGCCGACCATTTTGAGCATGATGGCAATATATTCCGTATCAAGAGTCAGAAAGCTTTGAATCTGTTCCACTGCCCGAATAAACACTTCCAGTTTTCCCACAATGCAGAAAAAAAGAAAGATACCTGCCGCCAGATTTATCAGAAATCCGTACTCCGCTCTTCCTCCTTTGAGCTGAATTGCCAGAAGAACCGCCACCATCGCGATCAGACCGACCTGCAATACACTCATATCCGCCTCCCTCTTCACAGTGAAAACAGGCGCTTCATGGACGCAAACAACTCATAAATATATGGGAGCACCCAGGACAATACCAGAATCAGACCTGCAAAGCTTGTCAGAAACGCCTGTTCTTCCCTTCCGCTGTGTTTTAATACCTGGCTCAAAATAGAAACCAGAATGCCGACTGCGGCAATTTTAAAAATAACACCGATCGTCATGAATTCCTCCTGTCTGATTTCCCGGCAAAATTCTTCTTAAAATAATACGATCACCAGAAACAATCCGCTCATCACGCCGAGCCAGTTTCCGATTCTCTTTTTTGCCGTGATCTCCCGCCGGGTTTCTTCGATTTCTGCCCCCAGATTCTCAAGATACATCTGCATACTTGTTCTGCCTGTCCTCACATCCATCTGTCCAAGATACATCCCCACCTCCGAAGTTCTCTCATATGCCTGCTCTTAAGATGAAGCTCCTTTAATTTTGTTTCCGTGCACACCTCCCAGATCCCCCGAAAACTCTGCCCGCCTCTTGCCTCCACCCTTCTTTGGAGATCCAGCATCCAGCTGCGATAAGGCTCCTGCACCCGGTTTGCAGTTTTTCCAAAAACCTCAAAAAGAGGTGCGCCGCTGTATTCGATTTCTCCCTGGATCAGTTCCAGAATATGGCGGATGTACATCAGTTTTTCCAGATACTGCTGCTGTTCCACGCCATATAAATCCCCCTGCCGTGGTTGACAAAAGAATCAGAATGCAGCCGATCAGTTTCTGCATAAAAGACTCCCCCGCTCATCGAAAATCTCTTTGATTTCTCCCGGATGTTCTCTGTTCTCCAGTACCACATAGCGCTCAAAGCGCCGCTGTCTCACCAGTTCCCCCAGTCCCGGCTTGGACGCGATCTCTGCCATCGAATTCCCATGTACACTGGCGATCAGCTTACAGCCGCACTGCATGGCATACTCTACGGCACGAATCTCCTCCTGTGCCCCGATCTCATCCACAGCCAGAACTCTTGGGGACATCGATCGGATCAGCATGATCATGCCCTCTGCTTTTGGACAGCAATCCAGAATGTCCGTCCTGCTCCCCAGATGATTCTGTGCCACTCCCAGATAACAGCCTCCGATCTCGGAGCGTTCATCCACAACCCCTACCGTGCATCCTTTCACATGCGTATTCCCGTCTGAAATCTGCCGGATCAAATCCCGGATCAGCGTTGTCTTTCCACCACATGGCGGAGAGATGATCAGTGTATGACATACCTCTCTGTTCTTTGTGATCATCGGAAGCAGCCTGTCCGCACATCCGGGAATTTCATGTGACATCCGGATATTTACAGACGAGATATGCTGCAGACTTTTCACCTTTTCCTGTTCTAATATTGCTTTTCCTGCCACCCCCACACGATGTCCTCCTTCCACTGTCAGAAATCCCTGCCGGATTTCATTTTCATACGCATAAAGGGAATAATGACTGCTGTATTCCAGCGTCTCCTTTATCTCTTCTTTTGTCACCATATGCTTTTTCGCCCGTCCTGCAGGCAAAAATAATTCTTCTCCCTGATACAGGATCAGAAGCGGCTGATCTGTTCGCAGCCGGATCTCCTGGAGCTTTCCATAGTCCAGGTGCGCTTCCTCCATCACCTTGCGGATTCCGGCCGCCAGAATGTGAAGGATCTGCTGTTTTCTTCTCTCTTCATTCATCTTGTCCACCTCTTTATCCCATGTATATGAGAGAAGTGAAAGTTTATTCCTGTGGGTTTGAAAAATTTTTAAGTTTACAGGTTTACCGGCTATTCAGAATTGGGATAACGGGAAGTTTTGGGGGCAGATGCAACTCGTGCGAGTCACATCTGCCCTATTTAGAACGATCTATTTCCCGGCAGCCCCAACTATGTATTTTCTATTGTTCTTCTTTGCCCGCTGCCCTCTCTTCTCCCATCTCTCGGATCATTTGTGCAATAACATCTTCCTCTTCTTCAAGTTCCTCTGAAATCTCAGAAATAGATTTTCCTTTTACCAGTTTCTTTTGAATCAGCCTTTCTAAAAGCTCCTGTTTTCCCTTTTTAAATTCCCTCTTCTCGTCCTTCTTCTCTTCCAACCTCTCTGCCCTCTTCCCAGGACGCTTCCCGCTCCTGCCGCATATGCTTTTCCTCATCATATTCATAAATACTCACTTGTTTCGCCTCCGCTCTGTTTTGTTTCAAAAACTCTGAAAGAATCCCTTCCTGAATACACTCTCTGATTGCCTGTTCCACTGCTTCTTCCACCGGCTTTACCTGGGCGTACTCCCGCACTCTTGCCGTATATTCCGAATAATCCTTGAGAGATTTGCACATTCCCTTCAACTTTTCATTATGCCCGCGGTTAATGTTCAGCATCACCGCAGTCAGCTCCAATGCCGGATATGATTGAAATCAAGCATAGAGATCTTCCGATATGCTATAAGAATAAAAGATGCGGTATCGTTCCGCTTAGAAAACCAGAATTTTATGCTTTTCTGCATTATAACATGATTATTTAAAAAGAGAAAGTTGAAATTCATTTTTCCCCTTGAAACTCCATCGTTTCTTATTACGTAAAAGAGGCTGACGGGAAATAGATTGAACCGCCACGATACTAAGTCTTTGTGGCGCTGATACGCTTTCCCTTGTATTTGTAGAATGTCATAAATGCTCCTTCAAATGGGAATTTCTTAGCGAATCACTTGATAGCGCAACCTTAGATTTTTGACCCCACCCTCTCTATGTGATATAGTATTCTCAAATCCATGATACCATACAGTATCGGACGAAGTTCACCCGCCGCGGGCATGTATTACGGGATGCCCGGATGGGTATACAACAAATGAAAGGGGTAGACAAACTATGAAGCTCGTATTTTTAGATGTAAAAACAATTGGCGACGACATTGATCTGTCCAGATTTGATCTGTTTGGAGAAGTTGTGAAATATCCTTTTTCCACCCAACAGGAAGTGCCTGAACGCATTCAGGATGCAGATGTGATCATTGTAAATAAAATTCAGGTGAATGAAGCCTCCATCGGCGCTGCCAGAAATCTCAAATTGGTCTGTGTCACTGCCACCGGCACAAACAATCTGGACAAGGAATATTTAGACAAACGCGGGATTGCGTGGAGAAATGTTGCCGGATACTCTACCGAATCAGTTGCCCAGCATACTTTTGCCATGCTGTTCTATCTTCTAGAACATCTGCGATATTACGATGACTATGTCAAAGATGACCACTACACAAATGACACCATTTTCACTCATTTTGCCCAGACCTTCTACGAATTAAAAGGAAAAATCTGGGGCATTATCGGACTTGGAAATATCGGACGCAGAGTAGCTGCGATTGCAGAAGCTTTTGGTGCGCAAGTCATCTATGCTTCCCCATCCGGTGCAGCGCCTCAGGAAGGCTACCATCAGGTTTCTCTTGATACACTTCTTGAAACTTCCGATATTGTCTCTGTACATGCACCTTTGAATGAACATACAGAACATCTTATGAACTTGAATGCCTTTTGTAAGATGAAAAAAAGCGCGATTTTCTTAAATCTGGGACGTGGTCCGATTGTTGTGGAAGCAGATTTAAAAACCGCACTGGAAACAAATGAAATACAAGCTGCCGGTCTGGACGTTCTGTGTGCAGAACCTATGTCCGAAGACAATCCGCTTCGCGGCTTCACGGACAGCAACCGGCTTCTTATCACACCTCACATCGCATGGGCAAGCATTGAAGCCAGAACAAAACTTATGAACATCATTGCCGGACAAATCCAGGAGTTCTTCGGACTGTAACGCCTGACAATATAAGCTGTAACGCATTTTATCTTTATGATAACACGTTACAGCTTTTCTCTTTTCAGCTTACACTCTCCCTGCTATTTTCGGGCGTCATTTTTCTCAAAACGCCCCACTACATCAAATCTTTCGTCTCCGCATGACACACAGAAAGTACCGCAAAAACAACCGATATTCCTGTTAAGATTACAGGAAATGCCAGATTATCTTTCAGCGTAAAATCACCGATATTCGCCTGTGTCAAAAAAATCAGAAGGAATGACGAAATGATCGTTGCTTTGGATGATTTCATTGCCAGACCGATAAACAGCGCAATAAAACTCATACTTACAATCACAATCGATTTCAGAATAAGCTGCACATAAAATGACGCACTTGCCATGTTAAAATCAAGCAAAAATGCAGATTTCATAAAAAGTGAGCCGATAAGAACACAGCCATAAACCAGCAATTTTGTCAAAATCAGTGTAATAAAATTGAAAATCCATACTGCCAGCATCTGTGATACTAATATTTTCTGCCGTCTGATCGGATAGGAAAACATCAGATTCATGGTTTTATTTTTATACGCTGTGACAATAAACGAAGCCAGCATCACCCCGGTAAATACTAAAAAAGACATCCCCGTAAACAGTTCAATGGAAGACGAAATCATCTCATTTCCCAGTGCAGCATCCGGCACTCCGGTGTCCGGATCATTTGCAATTCCCAGATACGCCAGTGCAAACAGAAACGTGCAGAGGATAATCGCAAGAATCACAGCATTTCTAATGTACTTACCGATGTTGTTCTTTTTCCATTCCAGTTTGATCAATTTTAACATCTCACATCACCTCCTGTCAGTTTGAGGAAGTATTCTTCCAGTGATTCTGACTTTGTTCCAATCGCAGTCATTTCCACATCGTATAATGCCAGCGCCTTTGACAATTCTTGCACCGATATATTCCCGTCATAAATTCGGATGATTCTATCTTCTACAATCTTAAAGTTGTCAATCCCTATCTTATCCGACAGTACATACGAAGCCTTTCTTGTATCCACAACATTCAATTCAATATAGGCAAGACTTCTTTCCGTAATTTCCTGCATCGCGATTTCCTGAACGAGAACACCGCGGTTGATCACTCCGATCGTATCTGCAATACTCTCGATCTCTGAAAGAATATGACTGGACACAATAATCGTAATGTCGTATTCCGTACAAAGCATCCGCAGTAAATCCCGAATCTGTTTGATTCCTGCCGGATCAAGACCATTAGTCGGTTCATCCAAAATCAAAAGTTCCGGCTTACACAACACCGCTCGTGCAAGTCCTAATCGCTGTTTCATTCCCAGAGAATACTCGCGTACTGATTTTTTCCCTGTATTGTTCAAGCCTAACAGCTCCATGGCATTTTCAATACTTCCTGTATTGTAATATCCCATGTATTCACAATGAAGCGCAAGATTCTCTCTGCCACTTAAATGCTCATAAAAAGTAGGAAATTCAATCATGCACCCCATCCGCTTAAGTACCTCATACGAAGTCGATGTCAGTTTCTCTCCAAACAGCTCGATGCTTCCTTCTGTCGGTTTCCAGAGATTTGTCAACAGCTTCATAACCGTCGTTTTTCCCTACAGTGTCAACGATTTTTCAAAAAATATTGTTCATATCTTGACTCTTTAATTTATAGTATTTTGAATACTTCTCAGATATTGATATTATAACACTCCTTACTTGCACTATCTAATGGGATTTTTTATGCTCCGAATAAATACCTGCATGTTTCGTAAGACCTTCACGTTCATTTATCCATTTCTTAATCTCCTCAATCTCTTCTTTAAAACTACAACTTTCATTTTTACATTCCTCTTTGTAATCATTAAAAATCCCTTCCAATTCATTCTGGATTTCCTGCCTTTCCAGATTTTCATAATCTTCTAATTTATGAGCCGAATCGTAGTGTTCCAACTCTTCTAGCAGGCCTTCTACATAATCTATCATAGTCATATTGTAGAGATAAGAAAGAATGATGATGTTCCGTAGTCAATGCTGAACCAGCAGCGTTGAAACCATTGTTCTGCATACATACGTTCATCAGATCCATTGGAACGCTCTCCTATGATTAAATCATTTATAAAATTCTCTAACAATTCACCCACAGTCAATCCTACTGATCCCGCCTTACAGCATAGACTTCTTAAATCTGCTTTAGAAAGTTCTATTGGAATACTATAGGTTCTGCTTTTCTTATAGAGTTCTTTTACTTCTTCCGGCTCACAATATATTAAATCTGTTCCTGAATAAAGAACCTTTTTCAATTCTGAAAAAGGTCTCTGCATCCATAAATATTTTCCCGTTTCATCTCTTTCAAAACGGCAGCCATTTTCTATTTCATACTCTCGCATATCATGCCGGATTATCTCCTGCGTTTCGTCTGAAAGCAGATTTACAAGAAAAGATTCCTCCGCTACAGCAAGGGCCCGTTCACTATCCATCTCCTGATCCTCCTATGTTTCATATTACAGGTGAATATACTTTAGCCTGGATTATTCACGCGTAGCCGTGAAAGTGGCTGAAAGCCACATAGTTACTGTATTTTAATTGAATATTGCTTTTCACTTATCAAGTGAATAAAAAAGAGCATCCGTTTGTGGTAAAATTAAGGTGTTCAAAGCCATTAATAATACAAACAAAGGAGCCCTTCATGAGTATTGTAAACACCTTATCACTAGAAAGCAATAGACAGATTAAAATAAATTTTGATGGAGGAGATTTATCCTCCGATGCAGGCCTGCTTCTTATCAAAGAATTCGTAAGTAAACTTGACATTGATAAACTTTTCAGTCGCTCATTTAAGACTAATGATTCTGCATCATTTAGATATCACACTGACAAGGAGAATCTCCTTCAGATAATCTATATGATTATTGCAGGTTATTTTGAAGATGATGCTTCAGATGAACTTACAAATGACCCAGTATTTAAAGCAGTACTAAATAAAGATGCTTTAGCATCACAACCTACGGTATCAAGATTCTTTAACCGTATGGATGAAGATACTTTAAACCAATTCCTTACGATTGGCAGAATACTTCGAAAAAGAGTTTACAGTATTCAGATGCCACAGGCTGTTATTCTGGATCTGGATTCCACTCTTCTTGATGCATACGGTAAACAGGAAGGCAGAGCTTTAACTTTCATTATCGGAGCAATGGATACCATCCACTTGTCTGTTATGATGGAATGACTGGGGATCTGATAAAAATCCAACTTCGTGATGGAACACAGTATTCCTGCACTGGAGTGGTTGACTTCCTGCAACTGATACTTGATGAATATCTGAATGATTATCCAACAATCCAAATTCTGCTTCGGGGTGACAGCGGTTTTGCTACGCCTGACCTTTACAAGCAGTGCGAGGAAAATGGCACAAGCTATGTCATCCGGCTGAAGGAGAATGGTATTCTCCGTGAAAAAGCATCCCATCTTGTGGATGAGCTTGATGAAATCACCAGGAATAACAAAGTTGATTATGCGGTAGTTTATGGTGAATTCATGTACAAAGCAGGTCCATGGCCTTATGAAAGGCGTGTGGTTTGCAAGGTTGAAAAGCCGGAAAACCAGATGGTTTACATGTACACATTTGTTGTCACAAACATGGATTCCTCACCAGAGTATCTCATAAAATTTTACTGCAAAAGAGGACGGATGGAAAACTTCATCAAAGAAAGCAAATCTGGTTTTGATTTCGCTTCTGTAAGTAGCCATGCTAGAATCGTAAATGCCAACAGACTTCAGGTACACGCTCTTGCGTATAACATATTTAATTGGTTTAGACGATTGGCGTTATCAGCAAACATGCGAAAACAACGCATAGATACCGTCCGTTTAAAACTGCTGAAGATTGCTGCAAAAATAATTCGTTCAGCAAGATATATCACATTCAAGCTGTGCAGTAGCTGCCCTTATAAGAATGAATTCTATGAGACACTTTCAAATATCGGTAAGCTGAATGTACAGCTGGAATAGCAACTATTAACGAACCTTGATAGCTTAACAATTGCACTCTGAACTCTGCCACAGGGATTTTATACTTTTGACGGGTTAATTGAGTGATGTTATGGCTGCATGGATCAATTTTTAGATTCATGCACAGTTATCGCTTCAGATACTGTTCCGTGAATAATTTAGGATTAGTTGTATTTTTCTTCCTTTAATTGGCATAATCGTATCTGCATACGCTATTATCTCTGAAGCCAATTCCTCGTACCCAGGCTGTAAACTGAAATAAATATCTGTCACAGGCGCTTCGTAAAAGCAAAAAGCAACTACCTTACTATTATCCTCCCAAATACGATTTCTATAAGAATATATGATATCCATCCAATATACAAACGATGAGAATGCATATTCAAAAAATGGAGCCGAGACACCGTTTCTCTAATCCCTCTCATAAATATCCAGCGTAACTGATAGATTTTTCCACAATCCGCTAACACACTAAATTGTCTTGTTGTTATATTTTCATTTTCAGCCTCTCAATATCTTTACACTCTTCCCCTCAGTAATCCCATTTTCATTAAATGCATCCACACGCACATAATATTCCTTTCCCTTAACCAGCGCCCCTATACGCTGCTCATTTCCGAATACCATATGACTGTGATAGAGTTTATCAGGCTGACTGCCCCACAAAATTATTATAACCTGTCGGCAATTTGTACCTTCTATTTTCACCATCATATCCAGCTCATTTTCCCTATACGCTTCAAACTCCGGTGCTTCCGGCTTTTCCCCGTCGCCCACGCCAAATATGCGTAAACCGGAAACGCAGGCCGTCTGCCCATATGGTACTTCGATTACCGTCAGTTTCAGGAACCGTGCCTGAACGCCTTCCAGCCTTACAATCAAGTCGTGGGGTAAGTCCGTATCTGCTTCTGACTTATCCTCTATCATAAAATAATTTTTACCATCAAGAGAACCCTCCAGTTTCCAGCGGGTCACATGGTCTTTCTCTTCGATATAACGAGCTTGCGTAGTTCCTCGGATTTTCCCCGGCACAGGAATATCGATACCATCATCTGCAAAATTAATCTGTACAGCGTTTACCGTATAACTTTTTTCCAGATCTACCTGAATCCACTCACCGCACTTAGCTGTTGCGGCACGCCACCATGTCTGCACATTTTCATCTACAGCATATTTCGGTTCTTTTTTTCTCTGTAAAGGGAAGACGCGGATGCCGTTTTCCCGTAACTTAATAGATACCATTGAGGCTCCTTCCATGGTCCATCCTGTCGTCTTCTACTTCCATCGGCCAATCACCATAACGCTGGTTACAGAAAAGCTCGCCGTCTTCATCAAATCCTGCCGGCCAAATTCCTACGCGTCGCTCAAATGTATGGTTCATACTAATCCGCATCGTGGATGCATGCCACAGATTCCCTTGTTTGTCCCGCATCGTCGAGCCATGCCCGGCTCCCGGCAGGAAGCCACCCGGCTTATAGGAATATGGGTTATTATCCGCCAGCGTAAAAGGACCAAGGGGAAAATCGCTCACATAAACCCCGTCACTATATACATTGTACTCTGCACCTGTACATGCATACTGGAGATAATACCTGCCTTGATATTTATCCATCCATGCGCCTTCAATAAATGGCTTACGGCTCACATGTCCATGTAATTGCATAACCATACTCTCCGGCAGCATCGCTTCTTCTATATGATGTGACTTTAGGAACTCCTGATAACGCACTTCAATTTCTTCTTCCGGAAAAGGCGGTGCACAGTGATTCTCCCCGCTTCTCTCATACCCCTTTGTCCATGCGTCACCCCATATCAGTTCTTTCTTCTCCGTCAGAGGCTTCATAGTCTCAGGGTCAAGCTCTACGCCCCATATAGGTGTCTGATTAGAGCAACCCCAGTAAAAATACATTCTGCCGTCATCATCTATGAAAAGATTCGGATCCCAGAAGGGAAACGTTCCCTTTATCTCCTCATAAGGTCCGTTTATAACGTCTTTGGTCCGATAAAAATTGCATGCTTCTTCCTTCTTGGAAGCACAGATGTATATATAATCCCCCACCACTCTTGCATCCGGCGCATAATCATACAACGGAAGTGATTCCGGCAGACGGTGGCTTTCCCAATGCACCATATCCTCCGATATCCATACGCTGAGCGTCATAGATGCGAAAATATAATATTTCCCTTGAAACTGAATCATTGAAGGGTCTGCCGCTTCGCGCGCCACCTGCACCGACGCATCGCCGGACATTCCCTGAACCTGCGGTTTATTAAACTGATACCGGTAAGGTACATTTACCGGATTACAAAAATATTCCTTTCCCATGAACCATTTCTCCTTTCAGCAAAACTCAAACCCACTGCCAGTCTATGCTACCACTTCCCCTATATGTAAAATATAAAGCACGTACGCCCGTCTCTATATGAAATTCTCCAGATTTCTCCTGCCAGTCTGCCGATGGGCGTACCGGAATAACTGCCCTGATTTCCCCATCCTTTTCATCCTGCATCAGCATTTCACCTTCTGCATTTCCCCGCACGTTGATTCTAATCCGGCTGCTCTGTCTGATATCGAAGTATTTAAATTCGGCCCATGCGCCATCCCGCAGATTAGCATATATCGATTGGATTATCCTCTCTGTCTTCTCCACCCTGCGTAAAATAAGGATGCCTCTCTTCTACTGCCGTTTTTTCTTTCTAGTACATGAAGTTCCTCCGGCACTTGATAAATTGCAGACAATTCGGGCTTCATATCTTCCCGTTCCCTGCAACGATCCTCCATTTAAGCCGCAGCTCGTAACTTCTGTTTGTGTAATCCTTCCATCTTCTGCAATCTTTATCGGCTCTCCGCACATTTGTCGGGAATTACGGTGGCGGTTAGTATGCCGGTGATAAAATACATACCACTGTCCCTCTATTTCCACCAATCCGCCATGGGTATTACTCAGGTAATTCACAGCCTGCTCCTCTTCTACAATGCCGATATCTCCAATACTGACAATAATACCCCCATATCGGAACCCCTTCACAGGAGATTCGCTGACTGCATAACATAAATCATGGCTTTTGACTGAGGAATAAATCATATAAATACCGCCCATTAATATTCCGCAGGCCGCTTGCCTCAAAAATCTATGCCCCTCAAAATCCGTTCCTTCCGACAAAACCTTCCCGGGAACTGCCAACACAGGATCGCTCTTTAGTGTCAGTATATCCTTATCCAGTTCGACACAATATGAACCGTCTATCTGAAACATCCCTGCAAGATATTTCCTCATGGGTGCGTCTTTTAGATAAGACAACCTCGTATACAGATAGATTCTTCCGTCATCATCTTTTAGTACTCCCGGATCAAAATTAAATACATCTCCCTGTTTTTGTCCATATAAAATTCCATCCACATAACGGATATGTCCATAAAATTGATATTCCCCTGCTGGCTCGTCACAGACCGCCACAGAGACAGTGGGCGAACGATGCAGACAGTAAAACAAATAATACCTGCCCTCTTCTCCTATCTGCACATCCGATGCAAATAGATGCTGTGTACCGTCTTCGTTTAGCGGCTCCTGCACGGAACGGTAAATAACTCTATCTTTTTCCATGCCCCCAGATCATCAATCGGCGCTGACCAGCACACATAATCATTCCTTCAAAAATCCTCCTCGTCAAACCGGTCATTACTTTCGTAGACATACAACCTGTTTCCGAATACATAAGACTCCGCATCTGGTATATATTCATAACTCGGCAAAAACGGATTAAATGCTTG